>Ga0255345_1001649_pt1 | contig 31451 bp, 29 predicted proteins | sample wastewater_treat_6_FD_192415 | JGI IMG/M metagenome (GOLD analysis project Ga0255345, IMG submission 192415) | Wastewater microbial communities from Lulu Island WWTP, Vancouver, Canada - plant20 | ecosystem: Engineered > WWTP > Wastewater > Unclassified | place: Canada: Vancouver, British...
TATCGTAGCCACGATAATAAAGTTTACCTTCGCAAGGTATTAAATCTCCTTCACTCATTACATAGGAGTGAATCTCAGAAATCCTCGTTAGGCCAGCCATAACACCTTGACCGCTTATATCCCGTAAGCCTCGCTTTACTTCATATTTTTGAAATAATTCTTGAGGTATTTGATTTAAGCTTTTCACTTCCTCAGCCGTCTCATCGCTAGTGAACATATTTTTTTTATCCATTCTATTTTTACTCCTTTTTATTAAAATAGCAGATCGATAACCTCCTCAAAGGAACGTACTGGCGAAAATACTACTTTATTTTTAACTATTTCTGGGATTTCATCAAGGTCTCGAAGGTTCGACTTTGGTATAATTATCTGTTTTATTTGATTTCGAATAGCAGCAACTGTCTTTTCACGTAAACCACCAATTGCAAGTACTTGTCCAGTAAGAGAAAGCTCTCCGGTCATTGCAATGTTTTTTTTAATTAGTTTATTTTTTATAAGAGAAAGTAAAGCTATAGCCATCGTAATACCAGCTGAGGGACCATCTTTTGGAGTGGCTCCCTCGGGTACATGCAAGTGAATATGTCTATTTTCAAACCATTTTTCATCAACGAGGGCATGTTTCAGGGCGTATTGTTTTACCCAGCTCAAGGCAATATTTGCTGACTCTTTCATAACATCACCTAATTGTCCGGTGATTTGTAAGCCAGCCTTGCCCTGTAAAGCAATTGCTTCAATGATGAGCGTATCACCCCCCATGCTCGTCCAGGCGAGTCCTAAAGCGCAACCAGGTCTATCTGCCCTTTTTATCTCATCTTCATTGAAAAGAGGCTTACCGAGATATTTTTCAACAAGGTCCTCATTTATAGAAAGACTTTGCCCAACAATCTTTTGATATTCTTTTTGTAATTCTTTTTCGGTTTCAGACATTTTGCTCGGCATCTTTTTTTTGCTATTTACAGCTGTCTTCTGCTCAGCGCCTTCCCTCTTCTCCAAGTCTTCTACTCGTTTTTTCTCTACATCGATGCGTGTTGAAAGGTCAAGGGTTTCAGGAGAAGAAACCAACTCGGTAACGTACTTTCTGTGGATTTTATCAAAACTCTTTTCAAGATTTCTCACTCCAGCTTCGCGAGCATAAGAGTTAACGATCGTTAAAAGTGCTTTTTTATTGTATTTTACTTGACTGCGCTTTAGGCCATTTTTTTCAAGACTTTTTGGTATGAGATATTTTTTTGCAATTTCAATTTTTTCTTGATCTATATACCCAGCGAGGTTGATAATTTCAGCTCTATCCAATAAAGGATAGGGAATAGAGTCGAGGGTATTTGCGGTTAAAATAAACAGTACATTTGAAATATCAAAGGGAAGGTCTAAATAATGATCCCTAAAGGAAATGTTTTGCTCAGGATCTAAAACTTCCAAAAGTGCGCTTGATGGGTCTCCTTGCATGCTCATAGAGATTTTATCAACCTCATCTATCATAAAAACGGGAGACTTTGTTTTAACAATCTTTAACCCTTGAATAATTTTACCAGGCATTGCCCCAATATAGGTTCGGCGATGCCCTTTTATTTCAGCCTCGTCGCGCATCCCGCCAACTGAAAACCTAAAAAACTCCTTATTCATGGCTCGGGCAATAGAGCGTCCAACACTCGTCTTCCCTACTCCTGGCGGACCGATGAGCAAAATAATAGAACCCTTATTGTCTTTTTTTAACTTACGTACCGCAAGATATTCTATAATACGTTTTTTTACATCGTCTAAACCGTAGTGGTCTTCATCCAAAATATTTTGTGCTTTTTCTATATTGTATTCCTCGAAGCTTTCATCCGCCCATGGTAGACTTGCAATGGTTTCTAAATAATTTCTTGTAACGATAAACTCGCCAGAATTCGGGTCCATTAAAGAAAATTTTTCAAGTTCACTCTCTACAGTTTCTTTTATTTCACCTTCAAAATGAAAGCTTTCAAGCTTCTCTTTAAATTTTTGATAATCAGACGTTTTTGCATCCGTAGTCATACCAAGCTCTTCTTTGATAGCTTTCAATTCTTCCTTTAGAAAATATTCTCTCTGGCTTTTTTCTATACGTTCGTTTAGTTCTGTTTGTATCTTCTTTTGAATTCGTAAGAGTTCTTGTTCTTTTTTGATAAAAACCAAAACGGTTTCCATTCTTTGCCGAATGTTTATCATCTCTAAAACACGTTGTTGTTCTTCTTTTTCAATATTCAAAATGGAAGTAATAAAATCTGCTATTTTTCCTGGTTGGTCTATATTTACCATATTTAGGCGCATTTCTTCTGAAAAAAGAGGATTATTTTCGGAAATCTCTTTCATTTCGCTGATGAGGGCTCGTGTAAGTGCTTTTATTTCAAAGGAATTGTTTTCAACCTCATCGTCAAGATAATCGACGATGGCAACCATTGGATCCATTTCATTTAAAATTTTCTTTATTTTAAATCGCTTTATCGTTGAGATAAAAACATTGACGCCGCCATCTGGTAAGTTAATTTTTTTTATTATTCGTGCAACAGTTCCAACGGAGTGCATATCTGAAACTTGGGGATTATCTACATCCTCTTTGAGCATAACAATCCCAATTAAACCATCACTGCTATATGATTCTTCAATTGCCTTTGCATCTTCAGGAGAATTTATCATCAGTGGGGTAAAAATCCCAGGAAAAATGGGTCTTCCTACAAGTGGTATTAAAAATAATTTATTTGAAAGAGTTTGTTCTACAGGAACAATCGTCTGATCAGCCATGGTGTACCTCCAAAAATTCGCTTATATTTAAATATGCTAAAAATAAAAAAAAGAATCAAGAGAAAAACACAAACTATTTGCTCTTAATCCTTCTTTTTCATCCGTGCGGTTATAAATAATTCATCTTGATACCACTCTATTTTTAAGGAAAAAATTTGTGTTTCATAGCCCGCTGCTGCAATTCTTACCTTAACAATAGTCCCGCTTTGTAAATCTCCTTGCTGTATCTCTGATATATCTGTCCAACCTTTTGTAAGCAAAACTTCTGTTGTAAGATTTTTAGCAAGCGGCAATAAATTTTCATCTAGGGCATTTACATGTATTTGTAGGCTACGGTTTTTATTTTTTAGAAAATCTAAATGAATATCTTGCCCTTCTGCCTCCATTTCTAAGGACTGCCACCAAATATAAGAGCCAATCACAACTTTTATTCGATAATTTCCCGGTCGCAAATACACTGGTTTTGTACGCAGTTTTGAATCTTTTTTTTGAATTTCAAAAACACGCATAGTATTTTTAACCTCTGGGATTTCATCATTATCGTTTATAAAAAAATAGGCCCGCATCGGTAAATCCATTTTTGATTTTTCCAAATTTGTCAGCTGTAGTTCCAAACTCACAGGCTTATACCAGTAAAATAAAAGGTATTTGTGGATATAGCCTTCTTTCCAGCTCCTATGTACACCAAAGCCAAATAAGGCTGTTAGGAAAAAAAGAAAAAGAAATGGGAGGGGTGAAAATCTTTTTTTAAACTGCGCTTCTTGCACTTTTTTAAGCCGTATTTTCTGTTCTAAATCTTTACGAATTTCTTCTGAGTCATACCGAGACATATAGGTATCAGCGAGGTCTAGCATTTCTTTTACACTTTTAAAGCGTTTTTTTGGATTCGGTTTAACAGTTTTTTTTATTAATTTTTTAATTGTTCTGTCGACGCTTGCCTCTATTTTTTCAGGTGATGTAAACTTTCCTTTCTGAATTTGTAAAATTGTTTCAGGCGAAAATGATCCACTAAATGGTTTTTTCCCCGTAACCATCTCATAGAGCATAACTCCCATCGCATAAATATCTGCTCGATTATCCACTTTTTTTGTTTCAGAAAACTGTTCGGGTGGCATGTATGACGGAGTTCCCAAGGTTGAGCCATCTTGGGTGAGATTTGTTTCTGCTTCTTTTTCTGACGAAGCGATACCAAAATCGGCAAGTTTAATTTCTCCATGAGAAGATATTAAAATATTTCCCGGTTTAATATCTCTGTGTACGATTCCGTTTTCGTGTGCATACAAAAGCGCTTTACAAGCATCGCGAAAAATAAGCATGGCTGTTTGGCAAGAGAGTTTTTTTGTTTTAACGAGGAGCTTATCTAAAGACATGCCGTCAACAAACTCGAGAGCAATGTAATGGGAACCAGCTTCAACAAAATAATCAAACATATGCACTATATTTCGATGTCGTAAGTCGAGCAGTATTTCTGCCTCTCTTTTAAATCGCTCGCGCAACTCTGGATTACCACGCATTGTTAGTTTTTTTATAATAATATATCGCTTTAAAGTCGGGTGAATTGCCTTGTAGACAATTCCCATACCACCCTTTGCAATAACAGAGACAACCTTATATTTTCCGATTTTTTCTGGACTTATTTTTGCCATTTTTTCCTCACTCTATAACTAGGAGATTTTTTTTATCATCAAAAAGTTCACCAGGCTTTAAATACACAAACTGATTTAGATTTGCATCATGTATTTGTACAAGTTTTCCACCTGCCCTATATGCTAGACGTTCTTCAACTGGTCGATGCCCTACGTAATAACGAGCATGGGGGTATGCCCTTTGAAATTTTTTAAGCAGTTTTATTACCGCTTGTCCACTTACCTCATCATTTTTTGTCCAGGTTAGTCCATGTATAAGGGAGGGATGTTTTTTTGCTTCGATAAGTTCTTTTTTGCTATAGGCCTTCGCTGGTTCTGCATGGCTCATAAGAAAACCTTCTCCTATAACAAAAAGGGGTAACAAAAACTCAAAACTTGCATACAGTTCTGTAAGCTCTTTTCCATAGTATGAAAGCATAAATGCTTTTACCATTTCACCTTCCATAACAATCTTTCGAAATGGCCTATTACCATAGCTTTCCTCATTTAAAATATTTTCATGATTTCCCTTTAAAAAATGAACTAAAGTAGGATAAGCAATTTTCAAGCGCATCACTTCTGTCATCAGACTCAGCCCTTCAGCCATTTCCTCTTCTATAAAAGGATTTATTATACTCCCTTGCAAAAAAGCATCATAGGCCTTTATCCATCGCTCTTTTTGTAGAGCTTCTGTATGTAAACCATCTCCCAAAAATATAAGCCGTATTTTTCCTTGTTCTAAGAGGGAGCGAATCGTTTCGCCTTCAATCTTGTAGTCCAATAAGGATAAAAGAAAATAAAAACGCGCATGTAAATCTGGGATAATAATAACAGGAAGAGAATCGGAAAATTCTAAAAGAGAGCCAATTTCCCGCTTATATCGTGGTCTATATCCTTCATCTTCATTTAGCAAAATATCTATAAGGCTATGCAAGAGAAAAGAAAGAGCATCCTTTGAAGGAAGCTGTGGTTTTATTGGCAGATTCAAATAATTCAATAAAATACTCTTTTTGCCTAGGATATTACTAAGTTACTATTTCCTATAGTAACCTTATCGCCTGCTTGCAGTTTAAAGTATTTAGCCTCAGGTATTTTCTTTCCGTTTAAAAAAGTACCATTTGTAGAACCTTCATCTTTAAGATAATAGGCGTCTTTTATTTTCTGAATTATTGCATGATAGCGACTTGTAAGCTTATTATCGACCACAATGTCATTATCATTTGCACGACCGATACGAATCTTTGAAATAAGACGTACTTTATTATTGTTGAAAACTAAATAAGATACCTTATCTGACTCAGAAAAAGAATCGAGGCGCTTGCCAACCGCGCTACTTGTTATAATTGTTTCATCATTCATACTGATAGTATAAACTGAAGTAGAGATTCGTGCAAGTTTTAAAGCTTTTTTCCAAGAATAAAAATTTCTTCAAGGTTTTGCAATTCAACAAAGTCCATTTTCTTATAAAAGGCAATTGCCCCTGCGTTTTCTTTAGAAACGCCAAGATGTATACCATTGGACATTCTTTTTCGCAAAGCATTTGAAAAGCGATCGATCAAGCTTCTTCCGACACCTTGCCCTTGTAAAACAGGTAATAAATCAATATGAAGATGACCAGCATAGCTATCTAAAAGGACATCGTCAGCCTGTTTTTTTTTGTTATATATTTCATTTATAAGCCAGGCTTCATATTTTGATTGCGGAGGCATTTTTTTCCCATAAATTTTTCGTAATTGTGGCGCCCACTCAGAATAAAACCAATCGTAAAAAGCCCTGGTGTCATCTGTTCCAACAATATAACCAAGCGGACGTTTATACTCACTCTCACTGTCATAGGCAATAAAACAATTGGAAGGATCAAAAAAAACATAAGGCGCTACATAATACTGCCCGACAAGCCAGGGGTCAGTGTATAAATCTGCTGCGTCCTGACCATCAAAAGCGGTTTTTAAGCAAATATCATATAAATAGGCAATATCTGCAGATTCTGGATTACGAATTTCTATTTTCATACTATACCTCTTTATTTTTGCATTATAACAATGAAAGCAGATTATGCCTATATTTTGAGACAAAATCCTGTATTTTTTTCTTGTATTAGTATTTTTTTCATGTATAATATACGCTATGAAAGAAATAACAATATGTATTGACGGAAAAAAAGAATTAAGGGTTTCAAAAAGAATCTGTGCCTATGATATTTTATCAGAATTTGAGGAAAATAATGATGAAATTATTGCGGTAAAAATAAATAACGAAACCTGTTCACTCACGCAGGTTATCGATATCAATTGTACACTAAAGCCTATTTACCTAAAAACACATGAAGGCTCTGCAATTTATCGCAGAACACTTTGTTTTGTACTCGCTGCAGCTGCACAAGAATTATTTCCAGCTAAAAGACTTTTGGTTGGACATAGCCTTGGTTATGGTTATTATTATACCTTTGATTCAGATTTTGTCCTACAACAAAAGGATTTAGAAAATCTAGAAAAGCATATGCGCAAGCTCATTTATGCAGACCATATTATAAAACAATCCTATATATCTTATAACGACGCTATAGAATTATTTGAAAAGCTCAATCTCACAGAAACAAGAAAACAGCTCAACTATATTTGTCCCCCAAAAGTCCCTATAAATACCTTAGGAGACTTTTGCGATCTCTATTTTGCACCGCTTTTAGTTTCTACGGGTATTTTAAAGCTTTTTGAATTAAAACTCTACCAAGGTGGTTTTTTACTTCGCTTCCCAATGACCGCGAAACCTGATGAAATTTCTGACTTTGAAGATTTACCGCAACTTTTTTCTGTATACGATAGATATAAAACATGGGGAAAGCAGCTCAATGTGAGCTCTTGTGCATCTTTAAATGCGCTTATTCATGAGAGAAAACAGAAAGAATTTATAGATATTGTTGAAACCTTTCAAAACAAAACAATAGCCGATATTGCTGATCAGATTCATGAAAGAGAAGGTATACGTGTTATTCTCATAGCAGGTCCCTCAAGTTCTGGAAAAACAACAACGTCAAAAAAACTTTCTATGCAATTACGTGCCCTCGGTTATACACCGCAAATTATTGAGCTAGATACCTACTATGTTGGGCGAGATAAGACACCATTAGATGAAAACGGAGACTATGATTATGAATGTTTAGAAGCCTTGGATGTTGCTCAATTAAACCAAGATCTCGTAGCTCTTTTCAATGGGAAGACAATCGAACTGCCATCATATGATTTTAAAGACGGAAAGCGTTTTTATACTGGCGAGCAAATGCAATTGTGCAAGGAAGATATCCTCATTTTAGAAGGCATTCATGGTTTAAATGATAGGTTAACACCGCTCTTACCGAACGATATTAAGTTTAAAATTTACCTTTCAGCGCTCACACAGCTTAATCTCGATGATCACAATCGTATCTCAACAAGCGATAATCGGCTTATTCGGCGAATAGTGCGTGATTCTCAGTTTCGCGGTAAAACAGCGGTTGACACTATAAAAATGTGGCCGAGTGTGCAACGAGGCGAAAAGCTGCATATTTACCCCTTTCAAGGTAATGCCGATGCGATGCTGAATACAGCGCTTGATTATGAGCTTGCTGTTCTTAAAATGTATGCAGAACCACTTCTTCGCGCGGTGAATCCAAATCAAGTTGAGTATTCTGAAGCGTCTCGCTTATTGCGCTTTTTAAGTAATTTTTTACCCATACCTTCAAATCTCGTCCCAGGTCAATCCCTCATACGAGAATTTATAGGCGGAAGCGACTTTAAGTACTAGATTTGTCGATTTGCAATATCATCGAGTATTTTCTCAGAATCCAAGAGTACTTCTTTTCTATGGCTATCTTGTTTTTTCTCTTTAAGCTTTGTGAGTACCTTTCTTTCTTTCATCGCTTCTTGCAAAAGCGCTCTTTTTTCTTCTACCACGAGCTCTGCCTTTGCAAGTTCAGCAAACAGCTCTTCTTTTTTTAAGTCCAATCGATTGATATAGGCTTCGATAGCTTGCAAATCATAAATAGCAAAAGTTTTGGAACGGGCTTTATTTTGCTCATGCTTTTCCTTTGCAAGGGCTTCTATGTGGTTTTGTATAGTTTGTGCATGGGAGATAGCACGACCGAGTTCGATTTTTGCTTCCTTTTCCGCAAAATCTCGAAGAGAAAGTATTTTTTCTAATCGAAAACTAAATTTTTTCAAAGTGTTTCTAGTTCTTCTTTTGGAATAGCTATTTCAGCTATTTCACCAAGACGTTTTATCGTCTCTTGTATAGTAGATGGTTCATTTTCTTCTTGCATGAGAAATGCTTCTATGTCTGCATGTTTTTCTATAGCTCGGTCGATGTCAGGGTTTGTCCCTTTTTGATAGGCTCCAACAGAAATTAAATCTTCTGATTCCGCATAGATAGCAAGCAATCGACGAAGTACCCCACAAGCTTCCTTTGTCTTGGGCCCTGAAACACGATTTGCCAAACGACTAATACTTGCCAAGACATCGATTGCGGGATAGTGGTAGGCTTGGGCGAGGCGTCTACTTAAAACAATATGTCCGTCGAGGGTACCGCGAACCTTGTCTGTAATGGGTTCGTCCATGTCATCGCCGTCGACGAGCACAGTATAAAAGGCGGTAATAGTTCCCTTATCGCTCGTTCCGCTCCGTTCAAGGAGCTTCGGTAACAATTCAAAAACACTAGGCGGATAACCACGCTGAGCTGGTGGCTCTCCTGCAGAAAGCCCTATTTCTCTTTGTGCATGCGCAAATCGCGTAACTGAATCGAACATGAGCATCACATCTTTACCTTGGTCACGGAAGTATTCGGCAACAGCTGTTGCAACATAGGCTCCTCGAAGACGGGCTATGGGGGATTGGTCTGAGGTAGCAGAAATAATAACTGAGCGTTTTAAGCCTTCCTCCCCTAAATCTCTGTGTATAAAGTCTAGAACTTCTCGCCCTCGCTCTCCGATCAGCGCAATAACATTGATATCTGCATTTGAATTTCGCGCAATCATACTGAGCATGGTTGATTTCCCCACACCGGAGCCAGCAAAAATACCGAGTCGTTGCCCCTTCCCAACCGCTAAAAGAGAATCTATAGCACGTACCCCTGTTACAATTCGTTCAGTGATAGGCTTTCTAGATAAAGCTGGAGGAGCAGAGGCAAGAGCAGGATAAAAGCTTGTTGTATAAATTTCACCTTTATTGTCGCAAGCTTTACCACGCGCATCGATTACACGTCCCAAAAGCGCCTCTCCAACGCCAACTTGTAAAACAGAACCGCTTGCTATTACCTTGCAACCTATTTCGATTCCTTTTGTTTCTTCATAGGCCATAAGTTGTACTGTCGTGTGATGCAAACCAACTACTTCCGCTAAAACAGATCGACTTGTCTTTTCTCCTGGAATAGATACGAGGATATTGCAAATTTCTCCCATCACGGATTGTGGTCCATGACTTTCTATAAGCATTCCTTTTACAGAGATAACAGAACCCGTATATAAAATAGTATCTGTAGTATCTGCGGTACGTATATATTTATCTATAAGCGTTTTCATAGATTATAGCTCCGGATTGATTGAGCTTGACTTTGTAATTGTTTTAATAGGTGAAATTTCAAGGATTTTTTGTTCAAGTTCATTGAGCTGACTAGAAATTCTTGCATCGATAGCGCCAAAATCTGTTTCAACTACACAACCACCTTTTTCAATGGTGGTGTCTTCCACTACGGTAATATTTTTAATATTTTCAACAGCCTTCATAAACTCTTTTGTATGATCGCTTGTTAATTGCAAATCTTCCAAACTAACACGAAGTGTAACATCTCCTCGACCTTTTACCTTTCGAAGCGCTTGTACAATATTGCTCATCACAACGTTTTTTTGACTTTCAGAAATAATTTTTACAACCTTTCTTGTCATTAGAATGACAAGTTCTACTATTTGTTGTTCAGTTTCATCGAGTATTTCTTGGCGCTTACTCATAATACGCTCAATTATAAGATGGAGTCTTCCTATGAGACGATCAACTTCATTTTGACCAGATCTATAGCCCTCTTCACTTCCCTTATCAAAGCCTTCTTTGTGGGCATCTTTGACAAGGCTATCCCTATTTTTTTCAGCCTCTTGTTGTATTTCAAGAGCTTTTTGCTCTGCTTCTTGAATTATTTTTTGAGCTTCCAGTTCGGCTTCTGCCTTAATAACATTTGCTTCATCAGTTTTTCGCTTTACTTCTTGAAAGGCAGCGTTTTCTGCATTTTTTATAATTTTTTCTGCTTCTTCATCGGTTTTTGCAAGGAGGGCTTCTTTTTCTACTTCCCACTCTTTTTTAAAGGCTTCCGCTTCACGTCGTAAGTCATCAGCAGTAGGTCCTAAATATTCGGGGATATCAGAAATTTCCTCTTCTTCTTCCTCGGGTGCATAGTTGTGAGAAAGTTTAAGAATTACCTTGGAATCGGTATTTGTAATTTCCGTTGGTCTAAAAACTGCCTTTGCCATTCTCCTACCTCAATTCACAGATTTATGAAATCAAAAATGCGCTATTTTTGAATATTTTACTATACAACAATCTCGTCTTCTCCTGAACGTGCAATAACAATCTCGCCAGAATCTTCAAGACGGCGAATTGTAGAAACAATTTTCTGCTGCGCTTCTTCAACATCTTTAAGCCGAACAGGTCCCATAAACTCCATATCTTCTTTAAGCATCGCAGCAGCACGTTTTGACATGTTCCTAAATATTTTGTCTTGTACCTCTGTATCAACCGCCTTGAGCGCCTTAGCAAGCTCTTGGGTGTCGACTTCTCGCATAACCTTTTGTATAGCACGGTCGTCGAGCATAACAATATCTTCGAAAACGAACATTCGCTTTTTGATTTCTTCTGCCAAGTCTGGATCATCTTCTTCAAGCGATTCAATAATAGATTTTTCTGAAGAACGATCTACAAGGTTTAGAATTTCAACAATACTTTCAACACCACCAGCTGCAGTATAGTCTTCACTAGAAAGCGTCGAAAGTTTTTTTTCGAGCACTCGCTCAACTTCACGCAATACATCGGGAGAAGTTCTATCCATGGTTGCAATTCGCCGTGCAACATCGCTTTGTATTTCATCGGGAAGATTTTGCAAAATAACGGAAGCCTTATTTGGTTCAAGATAAGCTAAAATAAGTGCTATCGTTTGCGGGTGTTCTTGCTGAATAAAGTTCAATAAGTGAGCGGGGTCAGTTCGCCGAATAAAGTCAAAGGGACGCACTTGCAAAGAACTGGTAAGACGATTGATAATATCGATTGCCTTTTGGCTTCCAAGAGATTTTTCAAGTAGTTCGCGAGCATAGTCAATACCACCTGAAGTAATAAAGTTCTGTGCGGCCATAAGCTCTTGAAATTCTTCTAAGATTGCTTGTTTTATTTCTGAGTCAACGGTGTCAAGTCGCGCAATTTCAAAGGTGAGCGTTTCTATTTCATCTTCTCGCAAATGCTTAAATATTTCAGAAGAAAGCTCAGATCCTAAGGAAACTAAAAAAATTGCTGCTTTTTGTCTACCTGTAAGAGATTTATAATCTTTTGGCTTCTTACTACCAGTTGAGGCTGTAGCGCCAGCGGGTGCGCTTGGTTTCGATTTCGCTTGTGCTGCCATACTATTCCTCCATCAACCAAGTTCTTATGAGCATAGCAACGTCTTCTGGATGGTCTTTTGCAAGTGCAATTGCATTTTCTTGCAGTTCCGCACGTCTACGCTCTTCAACAGACATAGTAACTTCCATGCCAGCTCGTTCTGCTTCCAAAAAGGTTTCTTGACGCATTTTTGCGTGCTGCCTGAGAAGCTCTTCTTCTTTTAATCGTCGGCGTTTTTCAAGCTCGCGAGATATCGTTCTAAAAATAATAAAGGCGAGCAGGACAAGAACAATACCGCTCAAGATATAAAAGACCGTTTTCTTTGTTTGTTGCGCGCGTAAAAGCGCCGCATCTTCTAAGGAAAATTGTGCTGTTCGGTCAAACTGAATGTTTTGTACAGAAACAGAGTCGCCTCTTCCCCGTTGATAGCCTATAGCATCTTCAACAAGTCGTGTTGTGTTTGCAAGTTCTTCTGCGGTAAGCGGTATATATTCCCTTTTTATAGAGCGATCGGGTAAAAGTTCTGGCTCACCCTTGTCATTATAGACAATTCTATTTCGACCATCGATATTTACCGAAACAGAAATACGATCAATCGAAGGGCTTATCTCTTCTTGGATTTGCTTTGTATTTATAACTTCATTTCGTTTTACCCCTGTTTCTTCAGAAACGCCATAGAGATTTGACATATCAGAATAAACAGGAGCGGTTTGCCCCTCAGCACCAGCTGGACCTTCAGGATTATAGCCAGTACCAGTCCAACGCTTTGTAACCGTTTCAGATGAAAGGGTAATAGATTCTACGAGCTCAGAGTCATCATAGGGAGTGTCGGGATTATCAGGGCGAATAGTAATAGGAGAATACTCAGTTGCGTCAACAAAACGTTTTGACATATTCATATCTATTTTGATATTTAAGTCGCGCACGCGATCAGGAGTAAAGATTTGTTGCAGGGCTGAAAGCACCTTTGCTCTGTACTGCGTTTCTAGGGTAGAAATAAGTTTTTGTTCACGCGCTATAATATCAACACGATCAATTTCTGCCATACCAGCAAAGTCGTTTAAGACATTACCATTCGAATCTGTAATAGTAATATTTTCTTCTTTAAGACCTTCAACTGCAAATAGCAAGAGCTTTTGTATACCCTGCAATTTCTTTTTGTTTGTTAAAATATCGCTTCCGGGTCTATGATATAAAATAACACTTGCGGTTGTCGGATTTTGATCAGCTGCAAAAAGAGTTCTCTCAGGACGGGTTATAACAACATTTGCCCTATCGACTTCTTCAAGAGATTCAATGTGCTGTGTTACTTGGTTTGTAATAGACCTCAGCAAGTTTACATTTCGCTCAAAATCAGTCGTTGTCCAGCGCTCGGTATCGAAGAGATTCCAAGGACTGACATTTGTAGGAGTTAAATCTTCTCGCACCAAAAGCGTCCGTGCCTTTCGTGCTGTTTTCTCATCCGCAACTGAAATAATACCTGCTGCATTTACCGTCGCCTGAATATTTTCTTCAGAAAGACGTATAAGGATCCTATCGCGAGAATCCTCGTCAGTAATGGGAATATTATACAATGGCACAGTGCTTGGCGATGAGGATAAGACAGATATAAAAACGATTGCACCAATGACAAAGATAATTATGCCAGTAATTACCACTTTTTGTACTGTGCTACCCTTCGACCAAACTGTTTTAATTTGTGAAAAAAGCTTTTTAAGCCATTCGTTCATCATGCCCTCCCGTGAACGAATAAATAATATATTGTTCAATTATAGCATAAGAACTCAAAACTTAAAAGCGTTTTTTCTTTTTTTTGCTATAAATCAAGGGGTATTTGCTATTTAGAAGCTAAAATCTTCTTTTTATAAGCAACTTTCTTTTATCGAGTGGTCGTAATTTCGGACCATCCCTTTATCATCCTATCTATAACCGCTTGTGCTAAGGATAGGGACAAATTTGCTTCTGCCATTGCTATGGTTACATCATGTGCGTCGACTGAATCAGGGTCGATAATTACCTGCTCAAATAGGGCTGAGCTTTTATTCTGTGAATCGTTTACATAGGAAATAGCATCCAAAAGATAGTTGTCAAAAGACTTTCCCTCTTCAGTATTTGTTATGCCCAAACCATCTTTTATTTTTTCTAAAGCCTTGCTTAATTGAGTACTTGAAACAGCATTTGAGGCTGTTGTACTTGCATTATAACGCAATAAATCCAATGAACTAATCATGAAGTCCTCCCAAACCAATCATAGCATATTTATTTTCCAATCTGCAAGGCGGATTGAAACATTTCTTTTGAACCTTGTATAACCGTAGCATTCGCTTCATAGGCACGAGATGCAGAAATAAGGTTCACCATTTCATTTACGATATTTACATTTGGATACTCGACATAGCCAGTATTTGGACCAGTTTGAATAGCATCAGGATGTGTGGGGTCGTAGACAAGGCGACCTTGGCTATTGTCTTTTTCTACCCGAAGCGCGCGAACACCCTTCCCTACTCCTGAGTCCTTATCTGCAGGAACAAAGGGATTTCGATACTGTAAATCATCTTGAATTGCTTCTAGAATAAGCGTCGATTTTTTAAACTTTCCGCCGTCCGCTGTTCTCGTTGTAGAGGCATTTGCAATATTGTCTGAAATAATATCCCTTCGTAAACTTTCAACTGACATTCCTGTCGCTGCTATATTGATACTGGTAAAAAGTCCCATTTCTTATCCTTTATTTAAGCACAATGTGCATTTGTGAAAATTGAAATGATTGCATTTGAGTAAGTAATTGATAGTTCAACTGCGTTTTCAAAATATTCATGGCTTCAGCTTCGGCATCAACATTGTTGCCGTTCGCATCGCTTGTTGTGGCATAATCGAGTACGCGACGAGGTTCAACAGTTCTATAGTCGGTATATGTTTTTGATTGGATATGGCGATCGTCGCTTGTTTTTAGAACAAAGCTGTCTTTTGCATTTTTTTCTGAGTCGATTGCCTCTTTTAAAGCTGCTTCAAAATTTACTGTCGTTCTTTTGAAGTTTGGCACTTCAGCATTCGCAAGGTTGTTTGCACTCACCGAATATCGTAGCGTGCTCACATCCATCGCTCTATGTAATAAATCAACTGACCGTGTAAAACTGTTCATTTAATCCCCCATTTGAATGAAATGTTACAGTTTAAACATCGGCCATTTGAAGAAATACTTTATAAAATATATTTTGAGAGGTCTTGATCTTTTACAATGCTTTCCAGTCGATCTTCTACATAGCGACTTGTAATTTCAATTGTTTCACCACTTCTTTCATCTGCTTCAAAAGAAAGCTCTTCAAGTACTGTTTCCATGATGGTATGTAAGCGTCGCGCCCCAATATTTTCAACCTTTGCATTTACTTCCTGTGCAATTGCACTCATTGTATCGATTGCTTCAGCCTTAAAATCGATAGTTACGGATTCAGTTTTTAAAAGCTCGCTATATTGCTTTGTTAAGGCGTTTTTGGGTTCAGTTAAAATCTTTTTAAAGTCGTCGGCAGTAAGAGAGTCAAGTTCGACACGAAGCGGAAAGCGGCCTTGCAATTCTGGAATTAAATCGCTCGGTTTTGCAAGATTGAAGGCTCCCGCTGCGATAAATAAAATATGGGTTGTATCTACAATGCCATGCTTTGTGTTAACAGTCGAACCCTCTACGATGGGTAGAATATCGCGCTGAACTCCCTCACGGGAAACATCTTGGGACCCACGAGAATTACTTACCGCAATCTTATCTATTTCATCGATAAATATAATGCCCATTTCCTCAACTCGTTTTCGAGCCTCTTCACTTACTTTTTCTGTATCTACCAGTTTGTCAAGCTCTTCTTCAAGAAGGATTCTGCGAGCATCTTTTATACTGAGCATCTTTTTTTTGCTGCGACCACCGCTGAGCATAGAAGTAATATTTTGCATTGTTTCTTCAAAGTCTTCTATGTTTCCACCGGCAAAAATTTCCATTGTCGGCATACGGTTTTGTTTTGTAATTGTAATTTCAACTTCTTTATCTTCGAGCTTTCCTTCATGAAGCCACTGGCGAAAGCGTTCTCTCGTAGATGCATCTTCAGATTCAGTTTTTTGCGCGCTTTGCACTGTCTCTGCACTTTCTAAACTAAATGCAGGGTTCAAAGGAAGAAAAGAAGGATTGCTTTGCTCTTTTTTCTTTGAAGGGCTTGGTGGCAAAAGTAAGTCCAAAAGAGCTTCTTCAACGCGCTGCTCTGCTGCTTCTTTTAAGCCTTCTTGCATTTCGGCCTTTACCATATTGAATCCAACAGCCATTAAATCGCGTATCATCGACTCGACATCGCGACCAACATAGCCGACCTCGGTATACTTCGTCGCTTCAACCTTTAAAAAAGGTGCTGCGGTAAGCTTTGCAAGTCGCCGTGCTATTTCAGTTTTACCAACTCCTGTAGGACCTATCATCAAAATATTTTTAGGGGCAACTTCTTCACGAATATCTTCAGGAAGTTTTAATCTGCGCATTCTATTTCGCAATGCTATGGCTACAGCTTTTTTTGCCTTTTGTTGCCCTATAATATAGGTATCCAGCGCACTCACTATTTGTTTTGGTGTAAGTTCTGTTTTATCGCTCATTTTCTTTCCTTTATTCTAACTCTTCTATTATAAGATTTTGGTTTGTATAAATACAAATATCACCAGCAATTTTTAAGCTTTTTTCTGCTATTTCTTTTGCACTTAAATTTGATGACTCAATATAAGCCAAAGCTGCCGCATAGGCATAATTTCCACCTGAACCAATAGCCAAAACATCGTTTTCAGGCTCGATAACATCCCCAGTCCCCGATATTAACAAGATTTTGTCCTTGTTTGCAACAAGTAGGAGCGCTTCTAGTTGACGAAGTGCCTTGTCTGTGCGCCAAATTTTTGCAAGTTCGACTGCAGCACGTGTAATATCTCCAGAATATTCTTTTAGCTTCATTTCAAATTTATCGAATAAATTAAAGGCATCTGCTGTTGCTCCGGCAAAACCAGTGAGCACGGTATTGTCGTACATGCGACGCACTTTTTTTGCGTTTCCTTTCATAACAGTATTGCCCATAGTAACTTGTCCGTCGCCAGCCATAGCCATTTTTCCATCTTTTTTCACCGCAATAATCGTTGTACTGCGAATTTTTTCATATTCAAAGCTCATTTTTACCTCCATGTGGATGAGATGCGTTGTATGTTTGTATCAATTGTTCCTTTGTTATATGTGTGTATTTTTGTGTAGTCGATATATTTTCATGCCCCAAAAGCTCTTGTACGACGCGAATATTTGCCCCGTTTTTTAGCATTCTTGTTGCAAAGGTATGACGAAAGGCATGGGGAGAAACGGGTTTGTTTGTTCCTTCCACCGAAGAATAGCGGTTTACCACATAAAAAATGCCACGTGCTGTTAGACGTCCCCCTCTTTGATTGATAAAAAGTGCTTCGCCCTTTACCTCATTTTTTTGTATTATTTCTGCTCTTTGCACGAGATAGACTTTGAGGGCATCCACTGCATCTTGAGAGAAAAACACCTTTCGATCCTTGCTGCCCTTTCCGGTAACAATCGCCGATGAAAGATTTGCGGCTAAGTCTCGAAGATTCAAGTTTGACAATTCGCTCACGCGAGCACCCGAGGAGTAGAGGCATTCAAAAATCGCCCTGTCTCGCTCTGTCCACAAAAGTTCTTTTTTTTCTGGCTGTCTTCGAAGTGCATCGACTTCAGAATCACTCATGTACCGAGGTAGTTTCTTGGGAATTTTCACCGTTTTTAAGTCAAGCGCAATATTGTTTGGTAGTATATTCATTCTATAAAGATACAAAAAAAAGCTTCGTATCGTACAGATAAATCGGTTAATTGTTGTAGCAGTTTTTTTTTGCTTAGATAAAAGGCCTACACAGGAACGCATATCGATTAAACTTATCTCAAAAAGTATTTTTTTTTCTTTTTCTGGAAAAGAAGAAAGAAAAAAAGAAAGGTCATTTCGATAGGCTTTGAGGCTATGTGGTGAGAGATTTTTTATGCCATCTGCATACTGCAAAAATGCTTCGATTGCTTCGCCTAAAAACACCACTACTCCTCAGCTTCTCCTGTCAGAGCCCTTTGAGATTCTGCAAGCTCTTGAGCAATTTCCTCGCTTTTTTTTTCTTCTGCCTCACTTGTGCTATGCAAGTAATCGCATTCTGGATTGATACAAGACTTATAAGAGCCATTTTTTTTGTCGTATTTTTCAACTAAAAAATACCCGCATTCTGGACAAGAGGCATTGATGGGTTTGTAGTGCGATATAAAATCGCATTCAGGATAGTTTGTACAGCCGTAAAACTCCTTTCCTCGTCCCTTTGTTTTTCGCGCAACTATTTCGCCGCCACAATCAGGTTTTGGGCAGGGTGCCAAGGGTAGCGATCTTGTATTTCGGCATTCGGGGAAACCAGAGCAAGCAATAAAAAAACCAAAGCGTCCAAGTTTTTTTAACATGGGTTTTCCACATAGTTCGCAGATTTTATCGGTTGGTTCGTCCATTATCCCCTTCATGCTTTCAAGGTTCGACATAACTTCATCGACGCGGTCTTTGAATGGATGAAAGAAGTCAGCTATCATCGTAACCCAGTCTTGGGTATCTTCTTCGACATTGTCGAGTTTTTCTTCCATTTCACGTGTAAAGTTTTCGTCAACCACGTTTGGAAATGAATCGCTTAGAATATTTGAAATAATACGGCCGAGTTGTGTTGGAACGAGTTGTTTATTGCTCCTTGTAACATAATAGCGATCGAGCAAAACCGAGATAATGGGAGCGTAGGTTGAGGGTCTCCCAATGCCCTTTTCTTCAAGCGCCTTAACAATGGAGGCATCGGTATAGCGAGGAGGTCCCTGGGTGAAATGCTGAGCAGGGTTAAAGGCTTCTACCTCGAGCTCTTCATTGAGCTTTACTGAGGGTATTTTTCCCGACTGTTCTTCCTTTGTGGAAAGGAGTTTTATCACTTGGTAAAAGCCTTTTTCAACGAGTTTTGACTTCGATGCACGAAACTTTGCATCGCCTGCGCTTATTTCCACCGTTGTTGTGCGACTTTTTGCATTTGTCATTTGACTTGAAACAAAGCGTTCCCAGATAATCGTATACAAGCGCAATTGATCACGATTCAAATATTCTTTTACATAGTCTGGCGTATACGATACATAGGTAGGACGAATCCCCTCGTGGGCATCCTGTGCCTTTGTGCCAACAGCGTATTCGATAGCTGCTTCAGGCAATTCTTGAGGATAGAGTTCTCCTATAAAGGTGCGTACTTCTTCAAGTGCTGAGGCAGAAATTCTCGTAGAATCTGTTCTCATATAGGTAATTAAACCAATGCGGTCTTGTCCGAAGTTTACACCCTCGTATAATTGCTGAGCTATTTGCATTGTTTTTCGAGAAGTAAAACCCAAACGGTTTGCCGCAGTTTGTTGTAAGGTAGAGGTCGTAAAAGGTGCCTTTGGGCGTATAGTCTTTTCGCTTTCTTTTATATCACTCACAAAGGATTGAGCGCTTTCTATTTCCGCAATAAGATCATTGACATCTTGCCCAGATTTAAGAACTGGTTTTTCTCCCTTGTATTGGAAAAGCTGTGCAGGAAAAACTGTTTTACCCTTAGAAAACTCCGCTTCTAAACTCCAGTATTCTTCTGGAATAAAGGCCTCAACTTCTTTTTCTCGCTCACAAATAAGTTTCAGTGCAACAGATTGCACCCGACCTGCGGAAAGTCCATTTTTTACCTTTTTCCATAAAAGTGGAGAAAGATTATAACCAACTAGGCGGTCTAAAACACGTCGTGCCTTTTGAGCATTAACCTTATATTCATTTATTTCAGCTGGATTTTCGACTGAATCTTTAATCGCTTGTGGTGTAATTTCATTAAAAACAATGCGTTTTATAGAAGCTTCTGTTTTTTCAGACAAAGAATTTTTCAAATGCCATGCGATTGCTTCACCTTCACGGTCATTATCACTTGCCAGTAAGACAGTTTCAGATTTTTTTGCTTCTTTTTGCAAGTTTTTCAAAATTTTTGCACGGCCTCTCACTGTGATATATTCTGGCTGAAATCCATCTTCGACATTTATAGCAAGTCGAGACTTTGGTAAGTCAATGAGGTGCCCCATAGAAGCTTCAACCTTAAAACCAGGTCCGAGATATTTTTCTATTGTTTTTGCTTTCGCTGGAGATTCCACGATAACCAAGGTTTGCTTTTGCTTTGTTTTCTTTGTTGTTGTTTTTTTTGTTGCTACTTTCTTTGTTGTTGTTTTCTTTTCAGCCATAAAAAATCCTTCAGTTTCAAAATATATCTAATTAGTTTAAATCTAGCTTGTATTGAGAAAAAAGTAAACTAGTATTTTTTATACTTCCTTCACTTAAATGTTGTATAATATCTTTTGCGCTAGAAATAAGCAATGCTCCGTCATCAATATAGTTTTGTACCGCCCATTTTTTTTGTAATTTTTGCTTATCGCTCGCAGAAAGGGCAAGTTTTTGAAAAGAGTACTGCAGGGCAAGCTCATGGAAAAAAAGTTCGCGATTTTCTTCAATAGCACAAGAAGCGGTTATAAGAGAGCCTGAACCGCGCGGTGCTTCTACAACAAGCACGCCCTCCGAAAGCCCCGCAATGATACGATTTCTTTTGGGAAAATGCCAGGTAAGCGCAGGCGTCAAAGGAGGGTGTTCGCTAAGCAAAAGCGAGCCTCTTTCAAGCATCTGTAAAGCTAAGCGCTTATGATCGCTCGGATAAATGCTATCTAAGCCCGAAGCAAGAACAGCGATAGTTTTTCCGTCTTTTGCCTCGAGCGCTCCCTTGTGCGCATAGCCATCAATCCCCCGAGCAAGTCCCGAAACAATCGTTAGCGCATTTTCGGCAAGGCTTTTTGCTATATCAAAGGAAGCCTTCATTCCTCGCCCTGTAGGACGACGAGTACCCACAATGCCCAGACAAAGCGAATGCAAAAGGCTTGCTTCCCCGCGATAAAATAAGGCAAAGGGCGGGTCGTGAATTTCTTTTAATAAGGGCGGATAGGCTTCTTCGTCATAAAAAACAAGCCCAATAGAATAAGCCCTCATAAGAGCAATTGTTTTTTCTAGGCGTTTTTCTATTGACTGAAAGTTAAGCTTATCGATTTTAAAATCTCTTTTTATAAGAGATGCAATTTCAATCGGTCGCATCTTTAGAAAGGTTTGTATATCTTTCGCCTGCTCTAAGATAAGATATTTTTCAGAAAGAGAAAAAAAATCGTAATGAGAAAGCAATAAAGCAAGGGCTCTCATCGTTTTTAATCTCCATACAAGGCATCGAGCACGATTTTTTTATTTTCCTCAGCCTGGCGTGTCCTTTGCTCGCTAGCAGAAAGAGAAATTATTTTATCATATACATCAAGCGCCTTTTCAAACTCATAGCTCATATAATAAGCTCGAGCTAAAAGGAACATTGCATCATAGTGTTTTGTTTCTATACTTAGTACTTTTTGCAAGAGCGGTATGGCTTTTTCAGGTTCATTTAAATCAAATAAATATAAGACCGATAAGCCATACAAAGAACGCACATAGGTAGGCTCCAACTCAATCGCACGTTTATACGCTGACTCAGAAAGTTTTAGATAATACTCTGCTTTGACTCTGCTACCATTTGCTTCAAAATCTAAGCTTGCCTTTGCCATAAAGCCAGCAGAGACTCCTATAAAATAATACAGGTTTTGATTTGTAGGATAATATAAAACAGCTTTTTCAAGCGCTTTCAATGCCTCATTGTACATTTGTTTATCGAGATAACGAGTCGCAATCATCTTATACCAAATACCGATTTGACTATTTGCCTCGCTTATATCGAGAACCCGCTTTTCAAATTTTGCAACAGCTGCTTCCAATTCTTCAATAGTATTTGGACTGGAAACTTTTTCTTCCATAAATTGTAATCGTTTTACCGATTTAACTGAATGTCCACAAGCAAGCAAGATGGATAAAAAAGCCATCAGCAAAATAAGCCTAGCTATTTTAAAAAAAATCTTTTGTTTTTTCATTTTTCTCCCTTCATCACACAAAATAAGTCTAGTATCTTAAAAGTATAGGCATATCCCTTCAATAAGTCTAATATAAAAAAACTTATTTGTCGCTCTTTTTTTTAAAATATCTTTCATGATACTTTTGCAATTCCGAAGCATCAATATGTGTGTAGATTTGCGTTGTTGCAAGGTCTTGATGCCCTAAAAGTTCTTGTACCGTGCGTAAATCAGCGCCACCTTGCAATAAATGAGTAGCAAAAGAATGCCGCAAGGTATGTACCTTTGCTTCAAGCCCTGTTTTTGCCTTTAAATCCTGAAATTTTTTCCAAATTCCCTTTCGACTGAGCTGTCCCCCTGCATAATTGATAAACACATAGGGGCTTTGTTTTTGCTTAAGTATTTTAGGACGTTCTTCATGAATCCACTTTTGAAACCAATACAGAGCTTCATCCCCAAAAGGTAGAATACGCTCCTTATCGCCCTTGCCTTGTACCCAGAGTATTTGCTCCTTCAATTGCAGATTTTGCATAAGTAAGGACGAGGCTTCGCTTATCCGCAAACCAGATGAATATATTATTTCAAATAAACAGCGATCTCGAACGCCCAGGGGCTTTGTTGTATCGATTGCATCTAAAATGGCCTCAACTTGTTCAAGTTCTAAAACACGAGGCAAAGAGCGATGCAGTTTTGGTTTTTCGAGCAAAAGCGCATAATTTTCTTTCCAGATATTTTTACGGACCAAAAAAGCACCAAATGCCCTAAGGGCGGCTATATCTTTTGCAATAGTCGCCCCATCTATTCCTGCTTTTTTCCTTTCAATGCCATAGGCTATAAGATTTTCTAAGCCCACCTTCTCCAAGGCAATTTCTTTTGTATCGCACCAGTCAAGGAAGGCTTGCGCAGAAAAGCCATAGGTTTCTACACTTAAACGAGAACGCCGATCAACGGAAAGTAGTTCATCTTCAAAGGCATGTACCAAAAAAAATCCTTTAGGGTTTTAAGTTTATACCCGATTTGTTTCGGTAAAAAGCAGGTGTTTCTAAATCATTTTGATTTCTCGAAGATAGATATTGTGCCTGATTTTTTTCCTTCTTTTCTTCACCTTGTATTTCCGACCACATATCAGAAGAGATATAAGAATCTTTATCAATGTCTTTTTTAGTCTGCTGCTTACTAAACATACTGGAGTCAAGTTGTTTTTTCATCGATCGATCTTTTGCAAAACCAGTGGCAATCACCGTTACCTTTATGCTATCTTCCATATTTGCATCGAAGGTTTGTCCATAAATAAGATGTACATCTGGATCAGCACTTGAACGGATAATATTAACAATTTCTTCTACTTCATCATAGGCTAAGCTTTCATCTGAAGAAATATTGAGTAAAATATTTTCTGCTCCATCGATATACGAATCTTGCAGTAAAGGATTGTTTATAGATTGCGTTGCTGCATCAACTGCCCTATTTTCACCGCGAGAAACACCAACGCCAAAAATAGCGTCTCCCTTACCCTTCATCGTTGTTTCAACATCAGCAAAATCAATATTTATGTTTGTCTCCCCATGTTGCGTAATAAGGTCAGAAATCCCTTGCACACCCTGGCGTAAGATATCATCTGCTATCATAAACATTTTTGCCATGGTTAAATTTTTTTCATTTACTTTTTTGAGGTTTTCGTTGGGAATAACGATGAGGGTGTCCACATTTGGCTTTAATTTTTCTATACCCTCTTGTGCTAAACGCATTTTAAAAGCGCCTTCAAACTGAAATGGAGTAGTTACAACAGCGACTGTCAAAGCACCACTTTCTTTTGCAATTTTTGCAACTATAGGAGCAGCACCTGTTCCAGTCCCCCCCCCCATGCCTGCGGTTACAAAAACCATGTTCGCACCTTTTACAAGATTCGCTATTTCATCTGTATCTTCTACAGCTGCCTTTTCACCAACTTCAGGTTTACCGCCTGCGCCAAGCCCACCTGTTATCTTCGAACCGATTCCAATCTTTGTCTGAGCACGAGATGTGCTCAGTGCTTGCAAGTCAGTATTTGCAGCAATAAAATCAATGTTTTTTAAACCTGCAGCTATCATTCTATTTACTGCATTCGAACCACCACCGCCGACACCAATTACTTTAATCTTCGTTGGATTGAGCTTATAATCTTGTTCAAGCATTTCAAATTCAATCATAATATCCCCTTTTTCCCCATATATATTAAAAGAATTCTTTAAAAAAACTTCCTATTGACTTTAAAACAGAATTTTTCTGCGCAACAGGAATACTATTTCCCTGCCCTTGAGATTTCACTTCAAGCCTATCTTTAAATGCAACGAGCAGTCCCGTGGCAGTTGCAAAGTCTGCACTTCTATACGCATCTATCACATTTCCTAAGTTTGCAGAAGTACCTATTCTCACAGAGGCAGTATCAAAGACATCTTGTGCCAACTCAATAATACCAGGCATCAAAGCTCCTGCGCCAGTTAAAACCACATTTCCAGAAAGTTTTTTTAACTTCGTCAATTGATAGACCTTTTCTTTAACCATTGTTAAAATTTCTTCAACACGCGGTTGCATTATTTCACAGAGTTCTTTTCGACTCACCTGCTCTGGAGGTCTTCCGCCAACACCGGGAACCAAAAAGTATTCGTCATCGCTCAACAAGGGCTCCCAACAGCAACCATCGCTCAGCTTTATTGTTTCAGCTGTTTCAATAGACACTCCCCGAACAGTAGAAATATCGCTTGTAACAAAAATACCACCGATGGGAATAGTTGCCGTACAAATAGGAGCACCTCCAAGTACAACAAGCACATCTGTAGTGCCGCCTCCTAAATCGATTAAAATAGAGCCAAGGTCCTTTTCTTCCTCAGTCATAACCGATTCAGTCGCCGCCAAAGTTTTGAGCATTATTCCATCTATATCATAGCCAGCACGTTTTACACATTTAATAATATTTTGCATAGGAGAAACAGAGGCAGTTATAATATGAACCTCGCTTTCAAGTCGAACACCTATCATATTTAAAGGTTCTTTTGTCCTTTGGCTTCCATCTATAATATATTCTTGTGGTATAACGTGGAGGATTTCTCTATCGAGGGGTATAGCAATAGCTTGAGAAGCTTGAATCACACGGGCAATATCGTCTTCAGTGATTTCACGAGAGTCTTTTGCCTTTTGTGCAACAGCAACAAAACCCTTTGAATTTTGGCTTTCAATCTGGGAACCACCAAGAGAAATAAAAACAGATTTAACTTCACAACCTGCCATCATCTCAGCATCTTCGACAGCTTTTTCTATAGCCTTCATAGTTGCATCGATGTTTACAACAAGCCCGCTACGCAAGCCTGTAGAAAGGCTTTTTCCCACGCCTATAACTTGTAGCTTTCCCAATTCATTTAGTTCTGCTATTACAACTCGTACATTACTTGTACCAATATCTAGCCCGACAATAATGTCACTCAAGATACTCCTCCCAGGTAAGTTCTTTTACTATAATGTTTTAAAAGACGTTACGCCATTTCTCAAATCAACTTCTTTCACCATTGTATTTGTTTTTTTAAATACATCTAATGATACCATAATATACTGCAATGATTCAACATTCAATACACTATCCGATAAAAACCGAATATGTGTATTTAAGGGATAGAGTGCTAGCTCATATGCACCATAGTCCTTTGGTAAAACTCGAATTTCTGATAATACATTAAAATAATCAGAATTCGTTGTTTGAATTTCACAAATTTGTTCTATAAGAGGAAGAAGTTTCGAATGTAAACGTGCTCCCTCAGAAATATTGTCTAAGGCCAAGCCCGTTATGAGAGGTATGGCTGTATTTCCAAGTTCTTTACCGATAGCAAAAACAACACCTTTTTTATCGATTTGTACCGGTACCGTTTTTCCCTGTATTGTCGCAAGAGAAAAAGCAACCGCTTTTCGCTCTGTTATATGAATAGTAACGCGATCGGGGAATTTTTTTTCAACACTCACTGTTTCAACCTGGCTAAGAGATGCAAGTTTTTGCGAAATACGGCTTGTATTAAAATTAAACCAGGTATCATTGCTTGAATGCTGGATATACTGTGCTATTTCTTTTTCAGAGAGCGTTTCAAGCCCTGTAACAGAAAAATGGATATTTGAAAAAACCGGAATTACGAGGCTATACAAAATAAGTTCAATTAAAACAAAACTCAATAGCACAAAAAAAAGTATTTTAAGTATACGAAGCTTTGTTTTTTGATTTTTTTCTTTTTTTTCAATGCTACAAAATGATTCAGAGTTGTCAAAAATTAATCCATCACTCATACTTTGCCTCTTTTTTATTATTTTTTGAAATATTTATTATAAGACCACACATAGCCAAACTAATTAACAAAGATGAACCCCCAGATGAAAAAAAAGGAAGAGGGATGCCTGTTGCGGGAACAGCACCAACAACAACAGCAATATTCAAAAGAGATTGCAGGACGAGACTCGTTCCCAAGCCGAAGGCGACATAGCTTGAAAATCTATCTTCTGAGCGAAAAGCGATGAGGTAGATTCTCCATGAAAAAAAACCAAGTAAAAGCAAATATAAAAGAACGCCAAACAAACCCATGCCCTCAACCCAACCGGCAAAAATAAAGTCAGCTTGCACCTCTGGAATGGCGCTTGATTTTTGCAAACCTATGCCAAAACCTTCCCCCCAAAAGCCGCCATTCGAAATAGCCTTTATAGATGCATTTATTTGGTAATTGATACCGTGTAAGTCTTGCAAGGGATTTAAAAAAGCTATAATACGATTTACTCGATAGCTTTCTGTAAAAATAAAAAGCACCAAAACAGGGATTGAAACCAAGAATAAAGAAATAAACCAATACAAACTCAATCCCGCGAGGAAAAACATACTCACGCTTACAAGCAAAATAAAAAAAGCTGTTGAAAAGTCATCTTGCAAAAAGATAACGAAAACAAAGAGCATAATTCCAGAGACTGCAGGGATTATTGTTTTTTTTACATCGTTAATTATTTCATATTTTTTATCAAAAAGATTTGCCAAATACAAAACAATTGCTATTTTTACTAACTCCGAGGGTTGAAAGTTCGAAAGTAAAGGGAGACGAATCCAACGCCGTGCTCCGTTTCGCTCAACGCCAATGCCTGGGAGATAGGTTAATAGACAAAGAAAAAAGGTCCCTATAACGATAAGAGGAAGCATTTTTCGTACAAATTGCATATCGATGTATGATAAAATAAACAAGACTATAAAGCCAATAAAACAAGAAATCAATTGTCTTTTTATAAAATAAAATGAATCGTCAAAAACACGATTTGCATAGGAGGCTGAGCAGGTAAATAAAGTAACTAAACCAAGCCCCAACAACAAAAGCATCGCTGCAATAAAATACATGTCGCTCGTATTTTCTCCTACTGCTTTTTCTGGTACAACATTCATTTCTAACATTCTACACACCCCTGCATATTAAAAGTTTTAATAAGTTTTTCACTTATGCGTTCGAGTTTCATTCCACGCGAACCTTTAAGCAAAAGTAAGTCGCCCTTGTTGACATGTACCAAAATATCGTTTACCGCATTTCCAAAATCAGCATCCGAGATAAAGGCATTGTAGTATATTTTCTCCTCGTTTTTTCCATCACCATCTTCATCTGTATCGTGCCCCTTCAGCAACTCTTCGTAGGCCCAGTCCATTTGACTACCCAATAAAAAAATCATATCAAAGGAAAGTGTTTTTAATTTTTTCCCCACTAAACGGTGCTGTGTTTCAGAGTCAAAACCAAGCTCAAGCATATCGGCAAGAATCAAGATTTTTCGCCCTTCCCAATGCAGCGTTTCAAAATATTCTATCGAAGCGTTCATCGATTCAGGGTTTGCATTATAACAATCTTGTACAATGGCAATTTCTCCGTTAAATATTTCTGCACGACCAAAGGATGGGCGAAGCTCTTCTAAACCACGCTTAATCTCATTTATAGCCAAGCCGGCAATTTTTGCACAATGAAGAGCTGCAAGCGCATTTAGAAAATTAAAGGAACCGTATAAGGGAAAGGATATTTCTTGGTCTTCCATTAGAAAAACGCTCCCTTCTAAACCACGATCTTTTACAGCCCGAATTTGCAAGGTTTCATAATTGCCATATAAAACAATTTGTCCCTTTGTATTTATTTGTAAATATTCGCTATATTCATCAAAAACAGGAATGATTGCAATAGAACTCGTTTCAAAAAAACTAAATATAGATTTTTTTTCCTCAGCTATGAGGTCCTTTGTGCCGAGATTACCGATATGGGCAGAACCAATATTTGTAATTATAGCAATGTTTGGTTTAAGAACCTGTGCAAGTTCTCGTATTTCGCCTCGGCGATTCATACCCATTTCAAAAACAGCCCATTCATGCTCATCACGAATATTAAAAACAGAAAGAGGTAAGCCCGTTTCTGAATTTAAGTTCCCTTCGTTATACACAGTCTTGTATTTTTTTTGTAAAAGCGAAACAAGGATTTCCTTTGTCGTTGTTTTACCACTTGAGCCCGTTATAGCAACTTTTTTTAATTTTGGAAATTTTTCTACATAATACGCTGCCATGTTTTGCAAGGCATACATTGTGTGGCTTACAGAAATAAGGCAAAGACCAGAATTTATAAAAGAGGCTATCTCTTTTTCATGAAATTTCGCATAAAAATCGCTAACAAAAACGCTTTTTGCGCCATTTTCAGCAGCTGAAAGGATAAAATCATGCCCGTCTAGATTTCCAACGAGTGGGACAAAAAAGCTCCCCTCAACACAATTCCTGCTATCAATTGTAATTGAAGTAAAAACAAAATCTTCTTCATTATATGTAGGATTTAAAAGCCTACCCCCAGTTGCAAGAAGCACTTCACTGAGACTTAGAAGATTGGCCAATGTGTTTTCGTTCATCTTTCTCATCGCCCAACCTCGACACGCATAATTTCACTACTTGTTGCCTTTCGCATGGCAAGCTCATTTACCGCAATTGCTTCGATACGACTTGTTGAACTCAAGCTACTAATATCAGCAATCAAAGTTTTGTTTTTTTCGATAAGTTTTGCCTCTGTTTTTTCAAGTTCTCGAATTTCCCTCTGAATTGAAACATATTTAAGGGACTGCATACTATCGAGACATAAAAAAGAAGGAATAAGCAAGGCTATAAAATAAATACTTATCCGAGACACCTTTTTTTCTTTTTTTAAAACCATTATTTTACCCCTATCATTCCTAGTCTTATATTTTTTCTATAACTCGCAATTTTGCTGATCGCGACGGAGCATTTTTTTCTATCTCTTCACTCGTCGGCTCAATAGGCTTTCGCGTGAGGATTTTTGCACGAGGACTTCCTCCACATTTACATATCGGCATATCAGGGGGACAGACACAGGTTTTCCCCAAATCTCTAAAAGTATGTTTGACAATCCTATCTTCAATTGAATGAAAACTAATAACAGCCATACGCCCACCTGGCTTAAGCTGGAAAAAAGCATCTTCAAGCGCTTGTTTTATGCGATCAAACTCGTGATTTACTGCAACACGAATAGCTTGAAATGTTTTTGTAGCAGGATGCGTAAACCCACGACGGTATGCAACCGGCACAGCCCTATACACAATGTCTCGCAAGGCAATAGTTGATTCAATTGGAGCTTTTTCACGCTCTGTAACAATTGCCCGAGCTATTCTTCTGCTATAACGCTCATCTGCATTGAAAAAAAGAATAGATGCAAGTTCTTCTTCTAAACTTTCATTTACAATCTCGTAGGCAGATATTTTTTCATCATGATTTAGACGCATATCGAGTCGTTCGTCTTTATTAAAACTAAAACCCATCTGTGAAAGTTCATAATGAAAGATAGAAATGCCTAGATCAAAAAGAATCCGGTCAGGTTTTGGAAGTTCTTCTGGATAATTGCGGTAAAAATCATTGAACCATCCCCTAAAAAACCGCATCCTTGGGCCAAACTCTTTTAAGCGCTCTTTGGCTCTTTTTTGAATCTCTGCATCAGCATCAAGACCCAAAACCTGTAGTTGTGGAAAAGCCTTTAAAAAAGCAAAAGAATGCCCTCCCTCGCCCAAAGTAGAGTCAATCAAAAAAGGATTTTCTAGATTTTCTCCATGCCGTGGATCTAAATAGTCGAGAACTTCTTGCAATAAAACCGATGTATGAACAGCTTCCACCCCTTCATCCCCTAAAAAAAGATTTGGCTCAATTCTTCTGTTGCCTCATCAAATGAACCCTGCGTTTTATCTAAATATGCCTTGTATTTTTCCGCATCCCACAACTCAATAAATTTATTGATACCCAAAATAACACAGTCTTTTTCAAGACCTGCATATTCACGTAAACTTTGTGGTATAGAAAGTCGACCAGACTTGTCGAATTCAATCTCTTGTGCGGGTGCAACTAAGCGCCGTAAAACAGAGCGTGAATTGCTATTAAATGGAGAAGCGGATTCCATCAGTTTTGATGAAAATCCTCTCCATTCGTCGGGAGTAAAAAGCCACAAGCAACCATCGAGCGCCTGTGTAATAATGAGATGTGTTTCCTTAAGCTCTGAGCGTAATCGAGAAGGAAAAAGGATTCGCCCTTTTTCGTCTAAAGTATTACGATATTCACCAGTTATAAGATTCATTCCACTATTCACCACTTTTTACCACTAATTCCCACATAAATACATTTTATAGCAGATTATGCTAAAGTCAACAATGAAAACCAAAATTTATAGCCCTTTAGAGCTATTCTTTACTTTTATGCTAAACAAATGTATAGTATAGAAATGATTCAAACCTATAACGAAAGCTCACTACATAAATCGCTAAAGAAAATTTACAAAAAAAAATATAAGGCAGAAGAAGAGGTGAAAATCGAGGGTTTTATTTGCGACCTACTTACAAGCAACAATGAAATTATAGAAATTCAAACACGACATTTGTCTGCATTGAATAAAAAAATACTAAAACTCAGTAAAAAAGGATATTCTTTTCGCATTGTCCATCCTCTCATAACAAAATCAATAATAAAAACAATCGATTCATCTGCTTGTCTCCTATCAGAAAGAAAAAGTCCCAAAAAGGCAGATATCTACAGCTTATTTTCTGAACTCCTTGGATTTTATCAGAGCTTTGCTGTGAAAAACTGGGTCCTAGAAGTCCTCTTTGTTGAACAAGTAGAAATTCGAGAAAAACAAGCAAAAAAAACACAAAATAAAACAAATACCCGCCGCTATCTAAAAGACTGGATTTCACTCGATAAACAATTACTTGGAATAAATGATCACTTACACATAAAAAACAAAGGGGACCTTGTGCAACTTATGCCCGAACTCCCTACTTTATTTTGTGCAAAAGATTTGAGTAAAACTGCAATAAAGAAAAATGCTCACAAAGTGCTATGGGTTTTGCATAAACTGGACCTCATTAGGCTAGTTG
>Ga0255345_1001650_pt1 | contig 31409 bp, 31 predicted proteins | sample wastewater_treat_6_FD_192415 | JGI IMG/M metagenome (GOLD analysis project Ga0255345, IMG submission 192415) | Wastewater microbial communities from Lulu Island WWTP, Vancouver, Canada - plant20 | ecosystem: Engineered > WWTP > Wastewater > Unclassified | place: Canada: Vancouver, British...
GGAATAGGTGAGGGAGCAAGAAGGTCTATAGTTGAACAATTTGAAAGCTTAGGCGAAAATGTTATTGTCATAAAATCAAATGCGGATAATGTTAAGTTTGAAATAGAAGAAATAGAAAGCCTGCCGATAAGGGTAACAGGCGTAGAATACGCCACACCCGTCATATACACCGAAGAAACTCCAATAAGGTGGAGAAGGGATGAAAGCGAAATGGACATAATAGGAGTGAATGAATATTACCCTGAAATCAAAGACCACCCGGTGGTCAGCGGGAATTTCTTTACATCCCTTCATGTTAAACAAAGGTCACCGGTTGTAGTATTGGGATACAATGTTGCAAAGTCCCTCTTAAACGGCAGGAGTCCCGTTGGCTATTCAATGAAAATTGACGGGATAAATTACAGGATAGTAGGTGTTTTGGGAGAAAAGGGTGAAGGCAAGGGAGACGGAATCGACGACAAGATCGTCATCCCTTACACTTCTGCCATGAAAATAGCCAAGACAAGAGATATATTGGAAATATGGGCCAAGTCCGGCAGTGCGGAAGATGCGGAACTGGCCATGGTACAGCTGGGCAGGATATACAAGAGGAAAATAGGCCTCGGAGGCAATATTAAACCCGGTAACGGCCAAGAGGAAGAGGTTCCGGTAGAAGAAGGCGGAATAGATATGCCTGTTGACGGGCCTGTGGTTGAACCGATGCCAGAAGAACCCAGCACACCGGACCAGCCAGATAATGTCTTCGAAAAGGGAGAAGAACCTCTGACAATTACAAGCTTAAATAATTTGGTCAAGGAAGCTGACCAGGCAAACAGGATAATGACTGTCCTTCTTGGTGGTATTGCAGCCGTGTCCCTCTTGGTCGGCGGTATCGGAATCATGAATATAATGCTGGTGGCTGTTACCGAAAGAACAAGCGAAATAGGTGTCAGGAGGGCCCTGGGAGCAAAGAAGGAAGACTTGCTGATACAGTTTTTATTGGAGGCCGTCTATGTCAGCATAATCGGATGCCTTGCAGGAATTCTTTTAGGAGCCTGGGCGGTTAGCATAGTGGCCAGATACGGGCTTACTGCCGTAGTAAATCTTGATTCAATTCAAATAGCAGTCTTTGTAGCCTTAGCATCGGGACTTCTGTTTGGAGTTTATCCTGCAATAAATGCATCTAATCTGCCACCGGTAGAAGCTTTAAAAAGACAGTGAGTAGTCCCTGTATGTCATCTTGAGCTCACAATTTCGTCATCCTGAGCGAAGCAAAGGATCCATCATTATTGAAATATGAGATTCTTCAGGCTAAGCCTTCAGAATGGCAATATGATGTTTGCTTTGTCGCGGAAGAGGTTTTAATTTCAAAACCTCTTTTATTTTTTCATCTTTTATTGTATAATACCTTAAGAATATCTGCCGGAGGGTATTATGGAATTAAATATATCTATTGGGTTAAAATACAGAGAGGAAAAAATCGTCAGAATGGAAGATACGGCGAAAGTTTTCGGCAGCGGGGCTGCCGAAGTGTTTGCAACCCCTATGATGATCGGACTTATGGAAGCAGCATCCATGAATTGTGTTAAGGATTATCTGCCGGAGGGATGCTCAACGGTGGGAACCTTGGTTAATGTAAAGCACATAAGTGCTACAAGAGTAGGGAAAAAGGTATGGGCGGAAGCTGAGCTTGTGGAAATAGACAGGAAGAGACTGGTTTTCAAAGTAGCCGCTTACGATGAAGATAAGCAAATAGGTGAAGGAATTCACGAAAGGTTTATCATCAATGATGAAAAATTCATGAGTAATTTAAAATAATCCGTTTAGGTAAACCGATAAAGGGAGAAGAATATGAGATGTCCAAAATGTAATTACGCGGAAAGCAAGGTCATTGATACAAGACCTACCGATGATGGGTTCAAAATAAGACGTCGAAGGGAATGCATGGAATGCGGGCATCGTTTTACAACATACGAAAAAATAGAGGAAACCCAAATAGTTGTTATAAAAAGAGACGGCACAAGGCAGGGCTACAACAGGGATAAAATAATAAACGGTCTTATCCGGGCCTGCGACAAGCGGTCAGTAAGCCTTGAACAGATAGAGGCAATAGCTGATAAGGTGGAAAAGCAGTTGTACAATACCTTCCAGAATGAAGTTTCAACGGAATTCATAGGCGAATTGGTCATGAATGAGCTTCAGAACGTGGATGATGTTGCATATGTCAGATTTGCTTCCGTTTACAAGAAGTTTAAGGACATAGATACCTTCATGGATGAGCTGACCAAGATACTGAACGAAAGAAAGAAATAAGAAGAGGCGGTAAAATGTATATAAACTTGGATGTTCTCAGCATAACAAACGGAAATGTACATGTGGCAGACACTGAATTCGGCAGGATGAAAATTGATAAGATAGAAGCCGGGCAACTGAAACTGGTAACGGGTCGCATTATAGCCACTGACCCAATCTTGTTGTACGATGATGAATGTTTTTCAGAACAGGTTAAACCCGGCTTGTACAAGGTGAACATCTATGTGGGAAAGGCCGGAAACAGAAGAAAACAAACCGTGGCGGCAGAAATCAGGTTCAATGACAATGAGGCCGTAAAATGGGATATGGCATTATTGAAGGGTGAATCAGCCAAAGGTTTCAGCCATGATGAGTTTATGGGATTTGAAGTTGAAAACGGCCTTGCCTGCTTCATGGATGAAAAGGTCATGGAAATGCTTGATGTAATGAGCGAAGAAGATCTGGAGGCTTATGAGGCCAAAGTGAAGGAAGCGGTAAGGAAAAGCGATGATTCATGGGCTGATATAATCATGGATGATGAAAACTCCCTCAACATGATAGTTTTTGCCAGCGGCTGGAATGAAGGAACCTTCCCCACCTATTACGGTTATGATAAAAATAACAAGCTTTCCAGGCTTGTAACCGATTTTATGGTTATAGAAAAGTAAACTTTAAAAAATTCCTTAAGCGATAGAAGATTGTTGAAATATTGCTAAAAGAATGATAAAATAACATTTATTACGACATATCAAAGGAAGACTATGAAAAAGAAAATTAACAAGTATGATTTTGGTCTGATTGCCTGTATAATAATTGTCAATGTTTTACTGATTATATATGGAGGGCAAAAGGCTATAAAAACCAATAATAAAGCAGCCTTTATTTATTCAAATAATCGATTGGTGAGAGAATATGTCATTACCGATGAAGTTAAAGATGAGATTACAATAGAATCTGAAGACGGGGGCTATAACAGATTGCGCATCGAAGATGGACAAATATGGATCCAGGATGCCAGCTGTCCCGATAAAATCTGTATCTACCAAGGTAAAATATCAAGAAACGGTGAGATGATAGTATGCCTTCCCAATGGTTTGTTTATAAAAATAGTAGATGAAAGCGATCAAAGCGGAATTGATTTTATAGCGGATTAGGAAGAAAAATATTATGAACAGAACACAAAGATATATATTTTTGTCGCTGCTTACCGCAGCGGCTCTTATACTCAGCATAATTGAAGGCATGATACCCCTGCCTTACATTGCACCCGGAGCAAAATTAGGTTTATCAAATATAGTTATACTCTCAGTAATAGTAGTATTTGGTTTCAAGGATGCTTTTCTTGTAGTAGTTGTAAGAAGCATTCTTTTAATGCTTATTGCTACAAATCCGGTTACATTCATTTACAGTATTACAAGCGGAATTGTAAGTACCATTGTAATGTCACTGAGCTGTAAGTATTTTAAAAATATTTTCAGCTTAATCGGAATAAGCGTTTTGGGAGCTATGGCTCATAACACGACCCAGGTAACGGTCGCCGCAATACTCTTTACAACCTTGGATTTGTACTACTACCTGCCCATTTTGTCCTTGGTAAGTATTTTCACCGGCTGCTTTGTGGGGTATACAGCTATATTTGTAACCGACAATTTGGAAAAAACACTGTTAAAACTGGGAAGAGAGGCTTAAGATGAAGAAAGGCAATCCTATTTCAATAATTCTTTTAATACTTACATCAGTCATAACGGGAACCATCCTGGGAAAGGCATTTTCAAATGCACTCCCCATACTGAATTACGGCGAAGGAATAGGTTTCGGACCGGCGACCCTTGATTTAAGCATTATAACAATTACCTTCGGATTCAGTGCAAGTCTGACAGTTGCCGGAATAATAGGATTGATAGCAGGGATAATAATTTACAGGAAGCTGTAAGGATAAATATGAAGAAGATAATATTGGCGTCAAGCTCTCCGAGAAGGATCGAAATCCTGAAAAAGTATACTGACATAACCATCTGTAAACCCGAAACGGAAGAGACTGTAAATTCCTTTGATTACCCGCAAACAACAGTAATGAAATCGGCTTTTGAAAAAGCCTCAAGTATCTTATCAAAATGTGAAGAAGATGCGCTTATTATTGCCGCAGACACTCTCGTTTACCTGGACAAAATAATGGGGAAGCCCAAAAGCGAAGAAGAAGCCTTTCAGATGCTAAGTTATTTATCTGGAAAAACTCATGCTGTTTTTACGGGTATTTGTATCATCGACAGGGGGAGCTTAAAAAAGGTAGTGGATTATGAGGAGACTTCGGTTGTATTCTATGACCTTAGCAAAGACTTCATCGAAAGATACCTGAAAACCCGGGAGTTCGTGGATAAGGCCGGAGCTTACGGCATCCAGGGCTACGGGGAGTTATTGATTAAAGAAATACACGGTTGTTACAACAATGTTAAAGGACTGCCTGTCGCAAAACTGAACAGTTTATTGACAAAACATTTTTCCGTAAGCTTGCTGTGAATAAATAATTGCATAGCGGAGGATAAAATGGAAAATAATAATTACACAATAAAATCAATTCCCGCGGATGACAGGCCGCAGGAAAAGCTGTTGAAATATGGGGCTAATACATTGTCTAACTCTGAACTGATTGCAGTAATTTTAAGGACAGGAACAAAGGAAGAAAATGTTGTTAGGCTGGCACAGAGAATTTTGAAGGAAGATGGCAAGGGACTCAGGAACATAGCGGAAGGCACCATCGAAAAATTTAAATCCTACAAGGGAATAAATGACGTTAAGGCTTCAAAGCTCATGGCTCTTGCGGAAATCAGCAAAAGAATGAGCTCATTAAAAATCGAAAAAATAAAGATCTCTTCTCCTGATGATGCTGCTGTCATCATGATGGAAGAAATGAGGTATTATCAAAAAGAGTATTTTAAAATAATACTTTTGGATACCAAAAACAATGTGAAAAAGATTTCCGAAATATCCGTAGGCAGCTTAAGCAGTTCAATCGTCCACCCCAGGGAAGTTTTTTATGAAGCAGTTGTAAATCTGGCATCATCAATAATATTGGTACACAATCATCCCAGTGGTGAATGTGAACCCAGTAATGAGGATATTGTTTTGACAAACAGGTTGGATGAATGCGGTAAAATTTTGGGAATAAAAATTCTGGATCACATAATAATAGGTGACGGGGTTTATTTCAGCTTCAAGGAAGAAGGATTACTCTAAAATGAAAGGATACATAAATGGGACTTTTTAGTTTTTTTACACAAAAAATAGGAATTGATTTAGGAACATCAAATACTTTAGTATATGTAAACGGCAAGGGAATAACCTTAAACGAACCTTCGGTTGTTGCTATAAATACGGCATCATACCAGGTATGTGCTGTTGGCAGCGATGCAAAGGCAATGCTGGAGAGGACTCCAAAGACCATAATGGCAATAAGGCCCCTGCAAAACGGGGTAATAGCAGACTTTGAAATAACAAGGGCCATGATAAAGTATTTCATTGCCAAGGGTCTTAATAAAAAAAGGTTTATTAAATCAAATATTGTTATAAGTGTTCCGGTTGGCGTTACCTCAATTGAAAGAAGAGCGGTTGAAGAGGTCGCATACGATGCAGGCGCTAGAAAGGTTAAGCTTGTTGAAGAACCCATGGCTGCTGCCATAGGAGCAGGCCTAAACGTGGACCAGCCCGTCGGCAACATGATTGTTGATATTGGGGGAGGAACGACGGAAATAGCCGTAATATCCCTGGGAGGAATTGTTGCCAGTGATTCTTTAAGAATTGCCGGAGATGATATTGACGTAAATATTAAGGACTATGTTAAAAATAAGTACAAAATGGACATAGGCATAGTTACTGCCGAAAATGTTAAGATGGTTTTAGGAAACGCAAGCAAGGATTATTATAAGAAAAAAAACAAAGAAGTTCCTGACAATGATGAAATGAGTGAAAACAATGAAGATGAAGCAATTGAAACGATGGAAATAAGAGGAAGGGACATAGTGTCGGGACTTCCTATAAAAATAACCATAACCAGCGATGAAATCAGGGAAGCTATCATTGAAACAATAAATTCTATAGTCAGCGCCATAAGAAGAGTACTTGAAAGAACACCTCCCGAATTGGCTTCGGATATTTATACAAACGGTATATATTTAAGCGGGGGAGGAGCCTTGCTGAAGGGCTTGGATATATATATAGAGAAGGAAACCGGAATAAAAGTGTTTATTGCCGAAAATCCATTACAAAGCGTTGCTTTGGGTGCGGGTAAAATATGTGAAAACTTATAAAGCGGTGAATAAATGAATTTTTTGAAGGCACATTTTAAGAAAATATTATTTTTTCTTACAATTTTTATATTGATAATTATGATCGGGCTTTCATCAATCGGACGATTGGGAGGGGCCGATTTGGGGTTTTTCGGGAACCTGATTTCAGGCTTTCAAAAAATAGTTTATAAGACAGGCAACACCCTTACAAATTCATTCTATTCGGTCCAGGAAATCGTCAAAATGCGTGAAGAAAACATAATGTTGACCGAAAATGTCTACAAGCTCAGGGAGCAGGTAAGGATACTGGAAAACATAATAAACAAGTCGGAAGCACTTCAAACGGAATATGAAATGAAGAAAAACCTTTCATATGATTATGTTGTTGGACAAGTAATCGCAATTGATGATTCAAACTGGTTCAGCAGGTTTACCATCGATAAGGGCGAGAATGACGGCATTAAGCAAAATGATATAGTTATACAGGCCGTAAAGACAGATGAGGGGATAGTGCAAATAGGCCTCATAGGAATTGTCACCCAAACATCATCCGAATGGTCCAAGGTTATTACCCTTTTGGACGAAAGCTGCAAGGTAAGCTTCAGAAATATCGAAAACGATGAAAGCGGTATTCTGCAGGGAAGCATTGACGGAACCGTAACCGGATACTTCTTTAACAGCAAGGTTTTTGCTGAACCGGGTGATAGTTTGGTTACATCCGGAATCGGAGAAGTGTATATTCCCGATATCTATATCGGGGATGTAAAAGATGTGGTTAAAACGACGGATGCTTCCACCCTCAGGATTATAGTCGAACCTGCAGTTGATTTTACAAAAATAAACAGGGTTTATGTCCTTAAGAAATAAGATGTTACGAAAGGCTTTAATATGAAAAAATTCATTCTTATGTCTTTCCTGATAATAATAGGTTTTGTGTTCCAAACCTCATTCATGATTTTTTTTAATCACTTCAAGGTTATTCCTAATTTTTCTCTTATTCTACTTGTAATTTTTGCAATAATGTCCGATGGAATCCAGGGAGGTCTTTTGGGAATACTGACCGGGCTCTTGTATGATTCCATGATTTACAGCATTTTTGGTTTATATACCTTGATTTATTTTTTAATAGGGGCCTTGATAGGAACCTACAGTATTGAAATGCTGAGGGAGAATAAATTTCTTTACAGCGTGGCAGCCGGAATATCGACCATATTTATGCATGCCTTGCTTTACCTGATTTTATTCTTTTTAAAATTCAGGGTAGGTCTGGCAGCCAAAATTTTTCCAAATATAATTCTTGAAACGGTTATAAATGCCGTACTTGTTGTCTTCGTGGCAAAAATCATAATGTATTTGTTTGATAGATTCAATGTAAAGGTATGATGCGGAATGGTAAAGTTTTTTAAGAATCGTTTTAATATATTGTACATGGTAATTATTATATTATTGGTCATTCTAGGTTTCAGAATGGCTGTTTTAACTATTGTTGAGGGAGAAGAATACAGGCAGATAGCAGATATTAAGAAAATAAAAGATATTCCGGTAAAGGCACCCCGTGGAAAAATTTTTGACAGAAACGGCGTTATCCTGGCCGATAACGTGTCAAGCTTTACCTTACAAATGTATACGGATGAAATAAAACCTTCCGATTTCAACGACATAGCATATAAATTGGCTAAAATATTAGATGAAAACATGGAAAGACCAATAGATGATTTTCCCATTGAACTTGATACCTTCGATTACATTGACGAAAGCCTGGAAATAATGGCCAGCGATACAAACAGCCTGGAAGAAATTGATGTCTTGACCTACCAAACCGCTGAAGAAAAAGCCATTGAAAAGGTAAAAGAAAACATTCATGAATGGTTGAACTACGAAACAATCATTTACGGTGAAAACTTTTCTCCCAAAAAAAGGGTTCATGCTGTCCTTTTGGAGGATGATGTCCCGATAATATTAGAGGGCGAAAACTTTGAATATGACCAAGATATGCTTATACCGATTGAAAGGGAAGAAAGTAAAGAAGATGAGGATGCGGAGGAGACAAAAACTCCCATACAAATATGGCTGGCAGAAAATAATTTAAAGGAAAACCTAAGCGCTGAAGAAGCAGTGGAGAAATTGCTGGTTAACAACAACAAGTATTTGTCCACCCTTTTTTCTAATTCCAAAATCAGGAGATTATCCTACGAATTCTTGAAAAAAGAAGGCTTAATATCAAATATAAAGCTTAATGACTTTTCATTCATCCAGGATGAGGAATATGAAAACATCAAAAGGAGTTTAAATGCAACCAACGAAGAAATAACCATGAGCACTACGGCAAAGGATGATTTTGTCATTTTAACCATGAAAAATTCCATAGACAGCCTGCTCAAGACTGTTTATGAGGGGAATGTAAAGATTAAGCCCGGTCAAATCCTTATAGAGAGATTGAAAGAAATCTATCCCGATTTACCGGTTAGATTTATAGAAGACGGTGAAACCGGGATATTTGAATACACGGATACGGAAATACGCAATAAATATTTTTCCCAGCAGCACATGGACTTCAGCACATCAGCCTATGATTTCGTGAAGGAATTAGCTTTTAAGAATTTTGACGTCTTATATAATTTGATAACCGATGATGAAATAAAGTATTATTCTCAAATAGAATTATTAAAATATGTAAATCCTTCCATATCCATAAGCGATTGGGAGTACACTCCCATAAGAAACAAGAAAAACTGGATAAAAAACAACGTGAAATCCGCTAAGGATGATGGTGATTATTCTGCCAAAGAAGTGTTTGGAATGCTCAGGGAGTCCTTGGAAATACCTGATGACATCAATGATTACGATATGCGGAACATGATGGTACTAAGGGAAAGGTACAACAGAACAAGCTATTATTCCTACCATCCGGTGGATATTTGCTACGGGATTTCGGAAAAAACCGTTGCCATGATATCTGAAAGATCCCACGAATTAAGCGGTATAGACATTGAAATCGAACCTTTGAGATACTATCCTCAACACGAGAGCGCATCTCATCTCATAGGCTACCTGGGCAAAATTGCCCATGACTATGAAATACAGGAATATGTTGTTGAAAAGGGCTACAGCACCGAGGACATCATAGGCAAAACAGGGCTTGAAGAAAAATTTGAAGATTATTTGAGAGGGAAAAAAGGTAAAAAGACGGTTGAAGTAAACAATGTGGGAAGAACCATCCGCTCGGTGTCAAGTGATGCCCCAGTTCCCGGGGATGATTTATACCTGACCATTGACCTGCGTTTGCAGAAAAAAGCAGAAGAATCCTTAAAGAAAGGGCTTGAAAAGATTCGCGAAGGCGGTGTTTTTGAAAGCGAATGGGGAGACTTTTATTTCAAGGACAAATATGAAAATGCCTATTCGGGGGCCTTGGTTGCCCTTGATGTGAAAACGAGCGAAGTATTGGCTTTGGCAAATTATCCGGCCTACGATTTGAATTTGTTTTCAACGGGAATCACTACGGAGAACTGGAACAGCCTCCTGAATGATTCCAAGAATCCCCTGGCTCCAAGACCCCTCTACAATATTGCCATGCTTACAGCAATACAGCCGGGTTCTACATTTAAAATGATAACTTCCCTGGCTGCCTTAGAAAAGGGGGTAAATCCAAATACCACCGTATATTGCGCAGGAACCATGAAAGTGGGAGACAGGAATTTCAGCTGCTGGATTTACAATATGTTCGGAGGAAAGCACGGAGCCCAGACCATGTACCAGGCAATAATGAATTCCTGCAACTTTTACTATTATACAACGGTACTTGGAGAAAACTTAGCTACCCACCAAAAGCACACGGTTAAGGTTGATGCCGAAGATATTATTGACATGGCAAGGAATTTCGGTTTAGATTCCAAAACAGGAATTGAAATAGACATTCCCCAGGAAGCTTCCGGAGGAGTACCCAGCATAGAAGGAAAAAAATCCGGAATAAGGGTTTATCTCAGATTATTCCTGGAAGCAAACATAGAGAGATACCTTAAGGACGGGGTAGATATCGATGCATCCATGAAAAACGAGATTGTTGAAGAAATAGTGAGCTGGATAGACAGGGATGAGCCCATGACGAGAGGGGAAGTTTATGAAGGTTTAGAAGCATTAAACTTAAACCCCGAAAAAACTAACGACAATTATATACCCTTGGTGGATATAATAAAATATTCGTATATAAACCAGGCAACCTGGACCGTGGGAGATAATTTAAACATAAGCATAGGCCAGGGAAACAATGCTTATACGACCTTGCAGATGGCAAACTATATAGCTTCCATCGCAAACGGGGGTTACCGAAACAATGTCAGCGTGGTAAAAGAAATAAAAACCTATGACGGCAAGCATACGGACTATGTTCCCTTAAGAAAATCCGAAAAAATACCCTTAAAGGATGACAGCTACCTGGATGTTGTCAAGTACGGTATGAAGCTTGTTTCATATGACGACAGTGCAAAACCATTTGCAAAATTCCCGGTTGAGGTGGGAAGTAAGACCGGTACTGCCCAAAATCAAGGGATTAATCCTGAAACCGGAGAGCCCTATGACGACTTTGCATGGTATGTGGCATTTGCACCCTACGATGATCCCCAGATTGCAGTAGCCTGCGTACTTTTTGAAGGAGGCTCGGGCCGTTATCCAATACCCATAGTGAGGGAAGTTATAGGAGAATACTTGAAAATAAACGGCTTGGCTGATTAATGCACCCTTTTATATCATCCTGAGGGCTTTAGCCCGAAGGATCTCATGAGCTCAAATAGTGTCATTCTGAACGCAGTGAAGAATCCCATCATTTTATGAAATCTTTCGCTTTGCTCAGGATGACAAATGGCGTGGTATGGATAACACGTGATAATTCTGAGAGCTTTAGCACGAAGAATCTCATGAGGTCATTCGCCAACACTCAGGATGACAAAAGCACAGGATATTATTGATATAATAAGGAGAATAATTATGAGTGTTATATTAACAGGTTCACAAAAAAAGAAAATAGGGAAAACAATAATCGGCATAAAGATGGCGGTTGAGCTTTCAAGAGGGGGCAGAAGGGTACTCATGGTTGATATATCATCCGGGAAGGTCAAAATGTCGGAATACCTGAATGTGGATGAAGGCATTATCTATGATGTTATTGATGTTTTGCAGAAAACCTGTTCTTTGGACCAGGCTCTTATAGAGATCAAAGAAAACCTGTATCTTTTGCCGTCTCCCAGGATAGCCGGTAAAATTGACAAGCTCAACAGGGAATTATTCATGAACCTGTTTCAATACACGGATGACTTTGATGTAGTAATAATAGACGCAGATTCTTTAACATGTGCCTGCATAGATTTTTCGAAAATAGATAATGCTATAACTCTGAACAACAATGATTTTTCCTGTATCAAAGAAATAAACGCAGATAAGGCAATTTCTTCTCAGACTTCAAATTTTATAGCTGTAATCAACAGGTATAATAAAAAGGAAGCCAAAAGAGGGAGAATGCTGAAAATAACTGATATCGAAAAATTAACCAAAACAAATATTTCATCAATAATTGAAGAAAACATAAATTATTTTTCTTTCAGCCATGAGAAGTTTTTTGATGAATATATATTGAAAACCGAAATAGACCATATAATAAAAAAATTAAATCTCTAAGCCCTTTTCGTTTAGAGATTTTTTTCTTTTTGTGATTTCATTAAAAGACTGTATTTGTTTAAAACGGATTTTTCAATCAAGTATCTGTTCTCGTCCACAATTCCCTTGAGTCCTATGCAAACCAGCAAAAAATATAAATAATTTTTATAAACATGGCTAATAGTTATAAGGTAAAGTATAAAATAAGCATTTGTCATGGAAATGTATCGGGAAACCGTCCTTGAGTCCAAAAAAATTTCCAGGACTGTTTTACAAATATTTCCTCCGTCCAAAGGCACAAGGGGAATTAAGTTAATATAGGCCAAAAACAGATTTATTTCTGCAAATTTAAAATACTCTGTATTCCTGAATCCGAAATACAGGAACAGATTACATGCCGGTCCTGAGATAAATAAAATTATTTTTTTGGCATGTGAAATCCTGTCTAAATTTGCATTTAAATTGAAGCCAAACAATGTTATTTTTACCTTTGTGAATTCAATGTTCAGCAAAATGGCCGAAAAGACATGGGAAATTTCATGTGCCAAAAGTGCAATGATTAAATGCATTGCCCGAATGTTTTATTCTGTCAGATCGAACAAAGATGCAGGATTTATTGAAGCACCATCCTCCCAGACTTCAATGTGAAGAATCATATTTTCTTCATTAAGAGCACCTATAAGATCCCCCTTGGATATATCGTCCCCCTCTTTTACAAAAGTTTCGTATATTTGACCGTAAATAAGGGTCTGGTCTTCATTTTGTATAACGATATAACCGTTAAGTTTTTCATTACTTCCCAATGATACTACTTTTCCATCGGTTATTGCCTGAACAGATTTACTATCAGCCTTAATATCTATACCGTGGTTGTAATATGTCGAGTCATCGGTTTTATTCAAGCCATATTTCCTGTATAGGGTCCCTATAACCGGTGTTGATTTTTTCTCTCCCACAAAAGGCAGCTTCCTGACAGCTGTTGAAAAACCCTCTGCAATGGTATCCCTTATCTCCAACAACTCAATGCTTGCGTTCATTTTTTCATCTGCTGCTTCCATGAATTTTTCCGACAAGTCAGAGTTTATATTTTTCATTACAATGACTGCCCCAACCAAAACTATGCTGAAAATAACCTGCAAAGCCAATTTCTTGTTAAAGGTTTCCTTCCTCTTGATATTGAGCCTTTTTTTCACTATTTTATTCATTTCTCCACCCCTTCCAGTACATTTTATTAATGTGTTACAAGCTTTATTACTAAATAATAAAATAAAAGAATAAGAGGGTGAGATATCAAAAACCTTTGCCTGGAAAGACCATTATGTTATATAATAAGAATAAATGTATGAGGAGGGAGAAAATGGAATCAAAGAACATAATTCTTAGAAAGAGTGTTTTTGATGACTGTGTATTATTTACCAAATGGGAGCAACAAGATTATGTAAAGGAATTCCTGACTATAAACAAGGAACGTACATATGAGGAAGTTGTAAGGGAATTCATCTTAAGAGAGCAGGACCCAACCAAGGAGCAATATACGATTATTCTGAAAAACACAGGCCCTATCGGAAGAGTCTACCTTTCCAACATCTCCAGAGAATTTGATTTCATGGATATTACCCGTATATATATCGGAGAAAAGGAATACCTGGGAAAGGGTTACGGGACAGAGTGCTTGGAAATGCTTTTGGACTATGGTTTCAATGTATTAAATATGGAAAGGGTAACCATAGACCATTATACAGGTAATAGATCAGGTAATTTATACTTGAAATTAGGCTTTAAATATGAAGGAATAATGAGACATGCCGCAAAAAAAGACGGCAAATACTATGACTTGCACTTAATGTCAATGCTGAGGGAAGAGTATACAAAGCTTAGAGCTTGAAAAAAAATCAGAGTATAAGATATTATAAACCTGAAAAAATGAATTAAGAGGCTCTATAAGGGTTATTTAGAGCCTTTTTTGTTAAATAATTTAATATTATATGGATTAATTTATCGAAAAATGTTATAATAATAAAAACATCCAAAATTTTACATTAATAATTAAGAGAAACATAGTTATAGACAAAGGTAGGGACTTATGGGACTTAATAATGGTTTCTATGAAAGCGTTATTAACAAACTTATAGATGAAGAAATCCATAAACTTCAAAACAATAGAGAATACTATATTGACAAAAAACAAATGGACGAAGAAGAAAGCAGTTCAATACTATCCAAGTACATGTCTATTGTAATTAATAAATCCCTCATGAGAATTTCCAGTGAAGACAGATTAAATAAACAAATAGGAATATGCAATAAAATAATAAATCTATTAATAGATGAATTAGACCTGGATGATTTTGACGATTTTCTTATTAGTGAAAACGCCGAGTTATTACTTGCTGTTTTAAATTGCATTAATAGATCGTTGGTGGAAAAAATTAATAAAATAAGACCTGTAACATCAATTGCAATGAATTCACTTTTCACGGGTGCTAAAAATGAACCTTCATTAGGAAGCGAACTAGTTAAAGAAATTAATACAGCAGATAGAATAGACATGCTGGTGTCTTTTATTAAATGGAGCGGATTAGTTCAAATATATGATGCATTAAAAGAATTTACAAAAGAACATAAGCTGAGAATTATCACAACATCCTATATGGGAGCCACAGATTATAAGGCAATTTTCGAATTATCAAAATTACCAAACACTGAGATTAAAATTTCTTATGACACTAAAAGAACAAGACTTCATTCCAAAGCCTATATGTTTTACAGAAATACAGGGTTTACAACTGCTTTTATAGGGTCTTCAAATCTTTCAAATGCAGCATTAACCTCTGGTCTTGAATAGAATTTAAAAATTTCAGAATATACATCTAAAGAAATGATTAATAAGTTTAATGCAACATTTGAATCATATTGGCATGACAATGAATTTCATTTATTTAATAAAGATAATGAAGATGATGCGAAAACTTTATTTAATGCTCTAAGACAAAATAATAATGCAGATAATAATAGTTCTCAATTTTATTTCGATATTACACCTTATTCATATCAGAAAGAAATCTTGGATAAACTCAAAGCTGAACGTGAAGTACATAACAGATATAAAAATTTGTTAGTTGCAGCAACAGGAACAGGGAAGACAATCATATCAGCCTTTGATTATAAAAGGTTTGTTTTAGAAAACCCCAATTCTAAAAACAGACTTCTTTTTGTTGCCCACAGGGAAGAAATCTTAAAACAAAGTTTAGATGTATTCAGGATGATATTGAGAGATAAAAATTTTGGAGACCTATGGGTTGGTAGATACGAACCTTCTCAAATAGAACATTTATTTATCTCTATTCAAACATTTAATTCCAAAGAATTTACAGAGAATATTAGAGAAGATTTTTATGATTATGTCATAATAGACGAATTTCATCATTCTGCAGCTAAAAGTTATAAAAAATTATTAGAATATGTTAAGCCGAAAATATTGTTAGGAATGACAGCCACACCTGAGCGTATGGACGGCCAAGACATTACGGAATATTTCGATAATAGAATTGCAGCAGAGATTCGTTTGGAAGAAGCAATTAACAGAAGAATACTATGTCCATTCAATTACTTTGCTATTACTGATGAAGTCTCATTAAGAGAAATAGAATGGAAAAGAGGCGGATATAACGTTGGTGAACTTGAAAAAGTTTATACAAAAAATAATCAAAGAGCTAATCTTATAATAGACAGTATAAAAAGGTACACAAAAAATATTAGAGATGTGCGAGCTTTAGGGTTTTGTGTCAGTCAAGCACATGCAGAATTCATGAGCGAGTATTTTAATAAAGTTGGAATACCTTCTATATATTTAACCGCACTTTCAAGTCCTGAAGAAAGAGATAGTGCAAAAGAAAAATTAAATAAAAAAGTAGTTAATTTTATATTTGTTGTCGATTTATATAATGAAGGCGTTGATATACCTTCAGTTGATACTATTTTATTTCTACGTCCTACAGAAAGTATTACTGTATTTTTGCAGCAATTAGGAAGAGGATTAAGATTGTTTGATGGTAAAGACTGTTTGACAGTATTGGACTACGTGGGACAAGCAAATAAAAATTATAATATCTATGAGCAGAAATTTAGAGCTATCATAGGTAAAACGAATAATTCAATTGAAAAGGAAATAGAAAATGAATTTCCTAATATACCAAAAGGGTGTTATATACATTTAGAAAAGGTTGCAAAAGAATATATTTTAGAAAGCATAAGAAATGTAACTAATAATAAGACATCAATTATAAGAAAAATTAGAGACTATGCACGCAACAGACAAAAATATGATGTAATTGAATTTTGTGAACTATATAATGTTAAATTAATAGATGTTTATAAAAGTTATAGCTTTACTCAGCTCTTACATGAAGCTGGAGTAATAAACAACTTTGACTATAGCAATTATAAGAAAGAATCTGCTGGTATTTCAAGACTTTTACATATTAATTCAAAAGAATATATTCAGTTTATCATAAAGATTTTAGTGTCTAATAAAATTGATTATCATTCTTTAAATGAAGATGAAAAGTTAATGCTTAATATGTTTTACTATGAACTATGGCAAGATACATTAGAGAGATCAGGATTTAACAACATAGATGATTGTATAATTAAACTTAAAAAAAGCACATATTTGTTAAATGAAATTATCTCAATACTTAAATATAATTTAGAGAACATTGATTTCATAGAAAGAAAATTAGAATTAAATTATCCTTGTCCGCTAAAACTCCATAGCAGGTATTCCTTGGCTGAAGTCCTTGCCGCATTCGAAGAACATAAACTACACCGAAAGTCATCATTTAGGGAGGGGGTTAAGTATTTATCTGAAAAGAAAACTGATATATTCTTTATTACTTTAAACAAATCAGCTAAGGATTACTCTGAAACCACAATGTATGATGACTATGCCATAGATGATGAATATTTCCACTGGCAATCTCAAAGTGGAACATCCGACGCATCACCAACTGGACAAAGATATATAAATCATGAATCCTTAGGTAGCAAGGTTATATTGTTCGTAAGAGAAAGAAAAAGTGTAAATGGTATAACAGAACCATATTATTGCCTTGGAACAGCTAAGTTTGTAAGCTATGAAGGAAGCAAACCAATGAGTATTGTATGGAAATTAGATAACAAGATGCCAGAGTTTATCAAGAAGAAAGCAAGTGGGAATGTTATGGTTGGGTAAGGAGAGTTTATAGAATACTTTATCATAATTGTAATAATTATTGTAATATAAAATCTTCCACAGAAAGATTTAGAGATTATTCATCAAATTATTATCAATGCAAATAACAAGGATTCAAGTACAAGAAGAGAACATATTGAGAGAATAAATAATTTGAAATTTATGGCTCAAATTGGGAAATGTCCTCGATGTGGAGGGAAGCTAGTAGAAAGGAATGGTAAATATGGAACATTCTTTGGATGCACTAATTATCCAAAATGTATGTATACATTAAAAAAGAGTAAATAATGTAGCATATATTTGAAAAGACAAGTTTTAGATACCTTGATGAAGAATACTAATAATACAACATAAAATTTCTTAAGGTGTGAATATGAAAAAAGATATTTTTCATCTCGCTAGCAGCTCAGAAGATAAATTCATAGAACTGTTCACCGAAGTTTTTGGTATAGAAAACACTCAATACATCGCCATCCAATATCCTTTTGTTGATATTTATGGCAACAGCAGATTTATTGACTTTGCTCTCGAAAGTGAAGATGTAAGAATTGCTATAGAAATAGACGGTGAAATAGTTCATGACAAAAGAAAAATATCAGATGAGAAGTATTATGATGAATTGATGCGCCAGAACAGCTTAATATATCAGAACTGGAAGCTCTACCGATGGACGGACAAGCAGTTGATTAAATATTCGGATAAAGTTAAGGATGAACTGACTTTGTTTTTAGGGGAGTATCCGGTATTTAAAGAACTGCTGGATTTTTTGCCCAAACAAAAGGGAAAAGTAATTGAACTAAAAAAGCATCAGAAAGAAGCGCTGGATAATTTGGCAAAGCTTAGGGAAGAAGGAAATTCCATAGCTTTGCTTTATCATGCTACCGGTACGGGCAAAACAGTAACAGCAGTAGCTGACGCAAAAGCCCTTGGCAAAAAAACTTTATTTTTGGCTCACAGAAATGAGCTTATTACTCAAGCATACAATACTTTTAAAGAGATGTGGACCGAGGCGAACGTTAATATTTACGCAGCAGAATCAAAGGCAAATTATGGAGATGTTGTATGTGGAAGTATTCAAAGTGTTAATGCCGATTTAAAACAGTTTGATCCTAAGGAATTTGGTTATATCATTATAGATGAAGCACATCATGGTGCTGCTGATTCATATAAAAAAATATTGGGTTATTTTAAACCTGAATTCACCTTAGGACTTACTGCTACACCTGAAAGGGCTGACGGAGAACAAATCCTTGATTTATTTAAAAATGTTGCACATAAACTGGATTTGCAAACTGCCGTGGAAAGAGGAGAATTGGTTCCTGTAAGATGTATAAGGATAAAGACAAATATTGATTTGTCCAATGTAAGATTTAACGGTATTAAGTATAATTTTCTTGACTTGGAAAACAAAATGTACATACCTGAAAGAAATAATCTTATTGTTGATACTTATGTTAATTATGTAAAAGACAAAAAGGCAGTTATATTCTGTGTGTCTGTAAAGCATAGCGAAGAGATAGCACGTTTATTAAGAGAAAAAGGAATTATAGCGGAATCTGTATCAGGTAGCATGAATTATAAGAAACGAAAAGAGATATTGAATTCCTATGAAAATGGCAATATAAATGTTTTGTGTGCCTGTGATTTGTTAAATGAAGGATGGGACAGTCCAAAAACAGAAGTGTTGTTTATGGCAAGACCTACCATGTCAAAAACAGTATATTTACAGCAGTTAGGAAGAGGCATGAGAAAATCTCAAGACAAGGAATACTTGTTGGTGTTTGATTTTGTAGACAACGCCAATATGTTTAATGAACCACTATCAATGCACAGAATGTTCAATGTAAAAGAATACCGACCGGGATGCTTTGTATTGGCTCCAAATGAAAAGAAAAAGTTTGAGCTTGACTTATGGAGAAAAGGTGGAAGACCTGATTTATATTTGGACATACCTATTTATGAAACGGATTATGAAGAAATCAATATTTTTAATTGGAGAGATGAAGTTAAAAATATGATCTCCCAAAATGAATTTGTCCGTATGGTTTCCGTACAGAATGAAACAATATCAAAGTATATAAATGAGGGTAAAATAATTCCGGATAGGGTAATTGAAACGGGTTACAGAGATTTCAATTTCTTCTATGAGGACACCGTAAAATATTACGCTGAAAAGTATATCTGGGATATAATAACACCCGCAAATATGATGGATAAGTTCATGGAAATGGTTGAAAAGATGGATATGTCATACTCCTATAAGCCTGTTTTGCTTCATGCAATGATTGAAAATGCAGATGATAAAGGAAAAGTAGCTGTAGAAGATTTAATTGACTATTTCATAAATTTTTATGAGAATAGAAGAAAGAAAGGTCTTATTGTAGAAAAAAAGAAATGTATTTATTTAAGCGGTAATTATACAAGAAACGAAGTCATGAGAAATATTTTCAGCAATCCTTTCAAAAGATGTGCTCCTTTTATTAAAACAAATATTGTAGATGATATACTTACATTTAAAAAACAAAATGTGAATATAAAAATTATTACTAGTATAAAACTAATGAGTTTTTATAGAAAGGTTTTGGATATTGAAGGGCTTTCTAAAATCCTTGATTCTAATGGCAAGATATATAGCTACCCTATGCTACATGCAAAATTCTATATTTTTGATAAAAATAGATTAATCATTACGTCTGCAAATTTAACTGAATCAGGATTAAAGAAAAATAAAGAATATGGAATTATTACTGATGATAAAGATTTAATAAATACTGCAATTGTTGACTTTAAAAGTATGTGTGATAATAATGTAACCGGTAGATTGAAACAAGAACATTTGAGTGATATTCAAGAGTTGATTGATTCTATTCCTAAAGAAACAAAGATTGAATTACCAGAATATGAGTTGGAAAATGATGAGGTATATTCATATGATATTATCAGATCTTCTCCAAATTTATTAGGATGGAAGAAAGATGTATATGATATAATTGTTAAATTTCCAGATAATCATTTTACTTTACGAGACTTTGAAATACATTTACCATATCTTAAGTCATTACATCCACAGAACAACTATATTGAAGCTAAAGTAAGACAAATCCTTCAACAATTAAGAGATCTAGGGTTAATTAAATTTGAAGGTAATGGTAAATATATGAGGCTTTTTAAATGATACATATATTTGGAATCCCAATCTATTACTGAAAAAAGGACAAGTAAAAGTTAAACTGATTATTCTTTAGGATTTTGATATAAATTAAAAAAGAAATATCTAAAATATAATAAATTTAATACTCAATAAAAGAATGCAAAGAAGGGGATTTAAAACATTCATGAACAAAAAACCAATAGTTGCGTTAATGTATGATTTTGATAAAACCCTCTCGCCTAAGGATATGCAGGAATATGGATTTATCTCAGAATTGGGAATGGAACCTGAGGATTTTTGGGAGAAAAGCAGGCTTAATATGGTTAATCACAACATGGACCAGATTCTTGCATATATGTTAACCATGCTGCAGGAAGCGGAAGGCAGGATGCTTTTGACCCGGAACATCTTTAATGAAATGGGCAGGAATGTAAAGCTGTTTGACGGGTTAGACACCTGGTTTGACAGGATAAACTCATATGGGGAAAAATTAGGGTTGGACATAGAGCATTATATTATATCCTCCGGATTGAAGGAGATAATCCAGGGGACCAAGATTGCTGATAATTTTAAGGAAATATATGCTGCCGAGTACTGCTATAACGAAAAGAATATTCCCATATGGCCGGCTATGGCCGTAAACTATACCAGCAAAACTCAGTTTCTGTTCAGGATAAATAAGGGTGTGCTGGATGTAACCGAGCATAAAGGTTTGAATGAATCAACGCCTGACAATAAGAAGAGAATACCTTTTTCTAATATGATTTATATTGGCGATGGTATGACTGATGTGCCATGCATGAAATTGGTGAAGATGAACGGAGGGCATTCCATTGCTGTCTATGATGATGACAGAAGTGTTGCAGACAGCCTGCTTTCACAGGGCAGGGTTGATTTTGTCGTTAAAGCCGACTACAGGGAAAACACCGAAATGGAACATACAATTCACACAATACTAAATCAAATCACTACATTGAACAAGGTGTTGGAATTACATGTAAAGCATATTAAGAACCTTATTGCTGATTGAGTTCATACATAAACGAAGAATATAAAAAACTATTTGAAATTCTTGAAAAAAGTAGTATAATGTAATTACCATTTGTAAATGAAAATTTATAAATGCCTCTTAAATTTTTTGCCTCAAGCCGTGAATGTATTCACGGCTTGCCCTATTATAGGCATGGAGGAGTAATTCCTCCCCAAAATTCACCTTACATAAAGAAGAGAAAATAAAACTATAATAAAGCAAATAATAAATATTAAAATAAATATATGCTCTTTCAAAACTTTCCATATCTTGTAAAACATAACATTCCCCCCTACTATTATATGGGGGAAAGAGGAAAAAGATAGCAAGTTTAAAAATCTAAAAACCACTTTACAAATTTTATTCAATCAATTATAATATGAAAGGTGATGCGGTTGTGGCGGAACGGCAGACGCACTAGCTTGAGGGGCTAGCGAATGTATATTCGTGGGGGTTCAAATCCCCCCAACCGCACTTAATAGTTTCAGGCAATCCTGGAGCTATTTTTTTATATGCTATTTTTACTTGTAATTATGCTGCTTTTGAATTATAATGATATTATAATAGAATAGCGGGGGCAAGCATGGAAGTAGCAATTGTTAAAGCCTTTACTCATGAAAATACGGGCGGCAACGGAGCGGGAGTAGTTTTATTAAACGAGCAGATATCAGATGACAGGAAGCAGGAAATTGCCGGCAAGGTTGGTTTGTCGGAAACTGCATTTATTTTCAAACAAGATGAAAACGATTATAATGTAAGTTTTTTTACTCCTGTTTGTGAGGTTGACCTATGCGGTCATGCAACCATAGCCGCTTTTTATTATTTAGGAAAAACAGGGGAGATTAAAGGCTGTAATGAAACAAGGACTGTTTATCAAAATACGAAAGCCGGCAGGCTTAAAATTGAAGTAACCTTTAAGGACCATGATGTTGAATATGTCCTCATGCAGCAAAGCAGGCCGCAAATATACGGCGAGTTGAAGGATAAAAAGCAAATAGCCTCCTCACTGAACATTGATGAAAGGTTCATAGGGCTGGCTGACTGTGATATAGGTCCTACGATAGTTTCTACGGGCTTAAAGGATATTATGGTGCCGGTAAGATCAAGAAATGTGCTAAATAATCTTGAACCTGATTTCAGGATGATTGAGGATATATCATATGAAAATGACGTAGTGGGTTATCATGTTTTTACAATTGAAAATGGAAAGGTTTATGCGAGAAACTTTGCTCCGAAAGTAGGCATCAACGAAGAATGTGCAACGGGTACTTCCAACGGAGCATTGGGTAGCTTGCTTATCAGCAAAGGGTTTTCGAATCAGATTGAAGTAATTCAAGGAGAAGCTATGAACCAAAAAAGCCTTATTTATGTAAAAGTCGATCGGCATGACGGTCTTATGGACGTTTATGTCGGCGGTAAAGCTAATATTGAAGATAATATTAAATTATAGCGGGGGATGGTATGCTAATAAAAGAAATAGTTGATATTGTAAAGGCAGATGTACTTACTAGCTTTCATGATGAGAACACCGATCTCAAATATGGTTTTGCAAGTGATTTAATGAGCGACGTGCTTGCATATGCAAGAAGTGATGCCTTGCTTATAACGGGTTTAAACAATCCGCAGGTTATAAGAACGGCAGAAATGTTGGATATTAGTGTTGTACTGTTTGTAAGGGGTAAAAGACCCGGCAAAGAAATAATAGAATTAGCCAAAGAAAACAAGCTAACAATACTTGCATCCGATTACACCATGTTTAAAGCGTGTGGATTATTGGTTTTGAATGGAATGGAAGGTTTGGATATAGATGGCTGACAGCTTGTTAAAAAGATACACTTACGATGTTATGGCCAATGATTTCATGGCTGCCGGAAAAAGCTCCAGCGCCATAAAAAGTAATTTGAAATCATTGGGCATTGATTCGGATATATTAAGAAGAATTGCAATAATATCATATGAAGCGGAATTAAATATTGTAATACATTCTTTCGGCGGAAAACTTCACTGTGATATTTATGAAAACAAAATAGTAATAATTTCCGAAGATGCCGGTCCCGGAATAGAGGATGTTGATTTGGCAATGAAAGAAGGATACTCAACTGCGTCAGACAGCGTAAGAGAGCTTGGTTTTGGTGCAGGCATGGGACTTCCTAATATAAAAAAATATTCCGATCACTTAGAGATCAATTCAAGCAGCACCGGGACTAAAATAGTTGCGACAATCAATTTGTAGGAGGTTACCATGAACTTTTCAATCATGCTAGATGAGGGTAAATGCAGGGGATGTACCAATTGCATGAAAAGATGTCCTACACAGGCTATAAGGCTAATAAATGGGAAAGCGTTTATAAATACGGCTAAATGCATTCATTGCGGTGAATGTATAAGAATATGTCCTTATAATGCTTATACTCCTGAATCAATAGAGTGGTACAATCAAATGCATGATTCACCCAAAAAATTCAAAATTGCTATTCCTACAACTTCGCTGTACGGACAATTCCCCAGGGGAACAGATATATGCAAGGTCCAAAATGCTATATTGAAGGTAGGTTTTGATTATGTTTATGACGCCAGTTGGGCGGCAGATTTGGTTGCAAGGGCTATAAAGCTTAAAATAGAAAAAGAAAAAACTATCAGACCTTATATTTCAACCTACTGCCCGGCAGCCGTAAGGCTTATCAAATACAGGTATCCTTCTTTGATGGATAATCTTATATTAATAAGGGAACCTATGGAAATCGCAGGCATACTTGCAAGGGAAAGAGTCAGGAAAAATTATAATCTGAAGGATGATGATATAAAGGTATTCTATATATCACCATGCCCTGCCAAGCTGTTGGCGGTTACAAATCCTATCGGGGACTACACGCCTTCGGTAGATTGGGTAATACCCCTTAATAAAATATACGGGAACCTTTACAGAGAAGTTATTAAAGAGGATAATAACATATGCTCATACCCGTCACTAAAAGGGGTAAGATGGTCGGTAGCAGGGGGGCAGTCGGAACATGCGGAATTGAAAAATTATCTGGCAGTTCACGGCATGGAAAACATCATCCAGATCATGGAGGAAATAGAAAACGGCAAGTTAAGCAATATAGATTTTGTAGAAGCTTCAGCCTGTGTTAACGGCTGTGTCGGAGGAACCTTTAATGTGGTAAATCCCTTTATAGCAACAAGCAATATATACTATATTTCAAACAGTTTGAAGGATGAATGCATAAATCCTGATATTGACAGATTTGATGAAATGCATGCGACAGGCTTCTTTAATTACAAGCTCAAGGAAGAAGAAAGACCCGGCAAGCTGAATTTAAAGGAAGCTGTTGAAAGGCAGGAAAAAATAAAAGAAATCCTTGACATGCTTCCCGGATTGGACTGCGGTTCCTGCGGGGCACCCACATGTTTGGCCCATGCTGAAGATGTGTACAATAAGGAATCCGAATTTTATGATTGTGTCGTATTAAGAGCAAAAAAATAAGTGGAGGGAAAAATGAACTGCTTAGAATTTGCAGAAAAACTGCAGCTTACACCATTATGTGAAAAAGATGGAAACATTGAGATCGAAGGTGTGTATATCGGTGATTTGCTCAGTATCGTGATGGCAAAGGCAAAGAAGAACTATGCATGGATAACCATCCAAACCCACATTAATATTGTGGCTGTTGCAGAACTATTGGAACTTGCTTGCATTATAGTAGTTGAAAACATGGAAGTTGACAATGATACCTTGCTTAAGGCAAGGGAATTAAAGATACCGATTTTTAAAACTTCGGAAAGCGCATATCAAGTTGCTTGTAGAATGGCGGAATTAGGGGTAAAATGAAATTTTATTATGATTTGCATGTTCATTCGGATTTATCTCCCTGCAGCTCAGGGGATATGACCCCTAACAACATTATCAATATGTCCTTGATAAAAGAGCTGGATATTATAGCTGTCACCGACCATAATTCAGCCGGAAATTTGCGTGCCGTAACGGAGGTTGGAAATAAGGCAGGTATAAGGGTAATACCCGGGTTAGAAGTAACCACAAGGGAAGAGGTTCATGTTCTCTGTTATTTTAAGGATTTGGAAAATGCTGAAGAATTCGGGAAGGTCATATATGAATCCTTGCCTCCCATAAAAAACAACCCCGAAATATTTGGGGAACAAAACATTTATAATTCAAATGATGATATAATCGGTACTATAGATAAACTTTTAATAAATGCTTCAAATTATACCATCGAAGATATTAATTTCATGGTAGAGGAATATAGGGGAGTGATGGTTCCTGCCCATATTAATAAAATGACCAACGGTATTTTGGGAGTCTTGGGCTTCATGCCTCCTGATCTGAAAATCGACTTTGTGGAAGTATATTCAAAACTGCCCATAGACGATAAGATTACGAAAAAATACAAGATACTAGTAAATTCTGATGCCCATCAGCTTATTGATATTTCCGAAAAGGTTAATTATTTTAACTTAAGCAGCATTGATGACGTTTACAGCTTTTTAAAACTAGAATAATGGAATTGGTATCTGACAAAGTCTCTTAAGCGGCTTTTACTTATGGAGGAATCATGAAGGAAATTTCGATGCACATACTGGATATTACCATGAACAGCATAAAGGCAGATGCAAGCTTGGTTGAAATAAATGTTGAAGACAGCAAAAAAAACAATTGGTTAAAAATAACCGTTACCGACAACGGGAGGGGAATGAGCCGGGAAATTATCGACAAGGTAACTGATCCTTTTTTCACTACCCGTACAACCAGAAAGGTGGGCTTGGGAATTCCAATGCTAAAAGAAGCCTGCGAAAGGTGCGGCGGTTATTTAAAAATAGAGTCTGAGTTGGGTAAAGGAACTAAGGTTTTATGTTGCTTTGAAAGAGATAATATTGACAGGGCCCCACTGGGCAACATGGGGGAGACGATTATGACAATCATAAACTCAGGTAATAATTTTGATCTTATTTATACCCATAAGACAGATAGGGGAGAATTTATTTTTGATACGAGAGAAGTAAAGGAAATGCTTGAGGGGATGGATATTTATGACATAAATGTTTTATTGTGGATAAAGGAATATATCAATGAAAACATAAAAGCTTTATAATTAAGCAATAAGTTGTTTAATAATGTCCTTGCTTTATTAGATAAAAAATGCTAAAATTCAAAAATAATAAAAAGGTGTTTAAAAGTCGAAAACAATCTGTTATAATCTTAATGTTTGAGATTATAGCATTTTTTATAATTTATTTTTAATATTTTTACGAGGTGGTTAAATGAGCACAAAATTGTTCACATTTAAGGGTGGAGTCCATCCCCCTCACAGTAAAGCTCTTACTCAGAATGTGCCTATAGAAGAAGCACCGGCTCCGGAACTTGTTGTAATTCCACTATCACAACACATAGGGGCTCCATGCGATCCTTTGGTAGCTGTAGGAGAGACTGTAAAAGTCGGGCAAAAAATCGGCGACTCAAAAGCCTTTGTTTCAGTGCCTGTTCATTCAAGCGTATCGGGAACTGTAAAGAAGATTGAGCAGAGACCGGTGCCGGGCGGGACAAAGGTTAATTGCATTATTATAGAAAATGACGGTAAATATGATGTTCATGAATCTGTTCAGCCAAAAGGCGACTTGGAAAACCTGTCCAGGGAAGATATCCTTTCTATAATAAGAGAAGCAGGTATGGCAGGAATGGGAGGAGCAACTTTCCCAACCCATGTTAAGCTGAGTCCTCCGCCTGACAAGCCCATTGACACATTGCTTGTCAACGGATCCGAATGCGAGCCGTATTTGACGGCAGACCACAGAATTATGTTGGAAATGCCAGAACTGGTTCTGCTTGGGACAAAAGCAATTAAAAAAGCATTGGGGGCAGGCAAAGCCTATATTTGCATTGAGGACAATAAGCCTGATGCAATTAAGACACTGGTGGAAGTTGTCGGCAACGAAGAAGGCATTGAAGTAGTATCACTAAAGGCTAAATATCCTCAGGGAGATGAAAAAAGACTGATAAACGCAGTAACCGGAAGAGTTGTACCATCGGGCGGACTTCCCATGGAAGTAGCATGTGTGGTTGAAAATGTTGGAACCGTTGCAACAATAGGCAATGCAATTAAAACCGGCATGCCCTGCGTACAAAGAGTTGTTACAGTAACAGGGAGTGCCGTGGAAACACCTAAAAACCTATTAGTGAGACTGGGAACTCTCTTTAAGGATTGTATTGATATGTGCGGCGGTTACAAGGAAGAGCCGGGAAAAATAATCAGTGGCGGACCAATGATGGGTATTGCACAATATACGGACGAAGTTCCGGTTATAAAAGGAACATCGGGAATACTGGTTTTGAATAAAAAAGAAGCAGAAGTTCCTGAACCGTCAAACTGTATTTTATGCGGCAAATGTGTTGATGCATGTCCTGTTAACCTCATGCCTTATAAAATCAGCAGATTTTCTTTGTTGAGAAACTTTGACGGTGCAGATGAATATCATGCAACCGATTGTATCGAATGCGGCGCATGTTCTTATGTTTGTCCTGCAAAAAGACCGCTGAAAGAATCCATAAGCGTCGCAAAAAAAGAAATTTTAACCAGACGCAAAAAGGCTAAATAGGAGGAAATATAGATGGAAATTAAACTGATTGGTTCATCGTCGCCTCATATTAGATCCGATGAAACAACACAAAAGCTAATGCTGGATGTAATAATAGCGCTGACTCCGGCATTGGCTGCAAGTATATATTATTTTGGGAATAAAGCAATGATATTAGTGTTAGCTTCCGTTGCATCGGCAGTTGTTACCGAATATCTTTGTCAAAAGTTTATGAACAGACCTGTAACCGTTACTGATTTAAGTGCGGTTGTCACCGGAATACTCTTGGCATTTAATCTTCCTGCAGAAGCACCATGGTGGATAGCCGTTGTAGGATCGGCATTTGCAATTGGAATAGTAAAACAGGTTTATGGTGGAATAGGGTTTAACTTTTTAAATCCCGCTTTGGGAGCAAGAGCATTCTTAATGGCATCATGGCCCCATCACCTGTCAGGAGGATTTATAGACCCGGCGATTGATTCGGTTGCTTCCGCAACACCCCTTTCAATTATAAAGGGTGCGGCATCCGGACAACTGCCCTCGATTTGGGATATGGTAATAGGTAATATACCGGGTGTTATAGGTGAAACTTCGACCATACTTTTGTTAGCAGGCGGAATATATTTGATTTACACCGGAACAATAAAATGGATAATACCGGTATTTTATATTGGTACGGTTGCAGCTCTGGCATTGGTTTTCGATGCAGGCAACTTAGCCTACCATATCTTAGGCGGAGGCTTGATATTGGGAGCATTTTTTATGGCTACCGACTATGCAACAAGCCCTGTTACCGATAAAGGAAAAATTATATATGCGGTTGGGGCAGGATTACTGACAATGTTTATCAGAAAAATGGGAGGTTATCCCGAAGGAGTTTCTTATTCAATATTACTGATGAATATTTTGACTCCTATGATAGATAAATTTGTTAGACCTCACGTATTCGGAGTAGCGACAGGAGGTAAAAAGAATGAAAAATAATTTTGTAAGACTTGCCGGCGTACTGTTAATAATCGGTGCCGTATCAGCAGGTGTTTTGGCATGGCTGAATGACACAACGAAGGATTTGATTGCTCAAAACGAAGCCAAGGCAAGTATGGATCCGGCCGTATTGGAAGCCGTTATGCCCGGCTCGGTATTATTTAAAGAAGAAGATGCTGAATTCGTAGAAACCATGAAAGCCGATAACAAACAGTTTATCAATCTTCTTACGGCAGTTGATGCATCAGGCAACGTATTGGGTAAAGTAGTCAGGACATTAAGCACTGTAAAAGGCTTTAACGGAGATATAGAATTATATGTAGGTTTCTCTCCGGATGGGAAAATAACGGGAACAAGCGTTCTGTCTCACTCGGAAACCGAAGGTTTGGGTTCAAGGGTAACAACCCCACAATTTAGAGAGCAGTTTGTAGGCAAGGATGCAAGCAGTGAAATTTCTGAAAGTGATTTTGATGCTATTTCAGGTGCTACGTATTCTTCTAAGTCATTTTTAAGTGCCATAAACAATGCAATAACTGTTTATGCGGAATATGTGAAATAGGAGGATCTCATGAATAAGTTAAAAATATTTAAAAACGGTGTAACGACGGAAAATCCTATTTTGGTTCAACAGGTTGGTATGTGCGCTACCTTGGCTATCACTACATCCCTTATGAACGGAATAGGAATGGGAGTAGCGGTTATAGCGGTTTTGACAGGGTCAAACATAGTTATATCGGCACTTCGTAAATTTATACCCGATGAAGTTCGTATTCCTGCATTTATAATAGTAATTGCAGCTTTCACAACTATAATTGATTTATTGATGCATGCATATACCTTTGAATTATATAAAGCATTAGGCGTGTTTATTCCCCTTATAGTAGTTAACTGTATAATCCTTGCCCGAGCCGAAGCATTTGCTTCAAAAAACAGCGTAGTGGATTCCATAATAGACGGTTTGGGAATGGGAGTAGGCTACTTGGTTGCCATGATATTGCTCAGTTCCGTAAGAGAAATATTAGGCAATGGTACAATTTTGGGGCTCAGAATTCTTCCTGAAGCTTACGAACCTATGATGATGGCGATACAGCCACCCGGAGCATTTATTCTCCTTGGATTGCTGATAGGTATAGTAAACTATCTTTCAAGAAGAAAGAAAGCGTAGGAGGTAGGAAATGGAATTAGTTAGTTTATTTATAACGTCCTTTATTGTTAACAATATTATATTCATGCAGTTCTTAGGAACATGTCCTTTCTTGGGAGTATCAAAGAAAATAGATACTGCCGCAGGCATGGGTATAGCGGTTATATTCGTTATAACCCTGGCATCAGTTATAACATACATCATTCATTATGCAATTTTGGTTACTCTTGAGTTAGAGTACCTGCAGACGATAGTGTTCATACTGATAATTGCTGCCTTGGTACAATTTGTTGAAATGTTCCTAAAGAAATCAGCCCCGGGTTTGTATAAGGCATTGGGAATTTTTCTGCCCCTGATTACTACAAACTGTGCGGTTTTAGGTGTTGCCATAAATAATATTATTTATGAATATACATTTGTTGAATCATTGGTTTATTCCGTAGGTATATCCTCAGGTTTCCTGTTGGCAATAGTGTTATTTGCAGGAGTCAGAGACAAGGTAGATTATGCTGATCTGCCCGAATCACTGAAAGGTTCTGCCGTTTCACTCATTACTGCAGGTCTTATGTCTGTGGCATTCCTCGGATTTTCGGGATTGCAATTATAGGAGGTAAAAAATATGGTTATAGCGAAAGCAGTGGCAGTCACCGGCGGTATAGGTGCCATATGCGGATTGTTGTTGGCACTTGCAGCTAAACTGTTTCATATAGATGTCGATCAGAGAATCACTGATGTAAGAAATGTTTTACCAGGCGCAAATTGCGGTGCCTGCGGATATGCAGGCTGTGATGCAATGGCTGAGGCCATAGCATCAGGCAGGGCTCCGGTAAACGGATGTCCCGTGGCTAATGCCCAAGCCCATGAAAAGATAGCAGCAATCATGGGTACGTCAGCCGAAGAAGGAGAAAAGAAGGTTGCCCATGTTTTGTGCAGGGGATGTGACTCCTTAGCAGCCAAAAAACATGAATATCATGGAGTGAAAGACTGCAAGGCGGCAGCTGCGGTCCAAGGCGGAGATAAGGCCTGTGATAAGGGATGCCTTGGTTACGGAAACTGTGTAAGGGTATGTGACTTTGATG
>Ga0255345_1001662_pt1 | contig 31189 bp, 30 predicted proteins | sample wastewater_treat_6_FD_192415 | JGI IMG/M metagenome (GOLD analysis project Ga0255345, IMG submission 192415) | Wastewater microbial communities from Lulu Island WWTP, Vancouver, Canada - plant20 | ecosystem: Engineered > WWTP > Wastewater > Unclassified | place: Canada: Vancouver, British...
TCTTGTCATCAAACGGCTCAACATCAATGGCTTCAGTTTGTGCCTCGTCCCTTGCCTTAATGTCAGCTGGAGTACCAATAAAAAAACACCTAGCAGGAATTGCAATGGGACTAATGACTAATGACAGGGGAGAATATAAAATACTTACAGACATTCAAGGACCAGAAGATCATTTTGGAGATATGGATTTTAAAGTAGCAGGAACAACAAGTGGCATCACAGCAATTCAATTAGACACTAAAATAGAGGGCTTAACTTTACAAATAATAAAAGAAACTTTAGAAGAAGCAAAAAAAGCCAGAATACAAATAATAGAAAAAATGACTCAAACAATTGAAACTCCAAGACCAACAATTTCAAAATATGCTCCAATAATCAAAATGATAAAAATACCACAAGATAAAATAGGAGAAATAATCGGCACTGGAGGCAAAAACATTCACTCACTAACAGAAAAAACAAACACCACAATAGACATCAAAGAAGACGGCACAATTTACATCTCAGGAACAGATGAACAAATGGTAGATACGGCTTTAAAAATAATAGAAGACTCTACTAGAGAGATAAACCAAGGAGAAATATTTGAAGGCAAAATATCGAAAATTTATGATTTTGGAGCAGTAGTTGACTTTGCAAATAATCATCAAGGATTACTTCATATTTCAGAAATCTCTCCAAATTACATAACAAACATTAATGATGTTTTAAAAATTGGACAAGTCTTGCCAGTAAAAGTAATTGAAGTATCGCCAGACGGCAAAATAAAACTATCATTAAAAGACACTGAGGCTAAAATAAATATACCGCAAGATAGTAAAAAACCGGTTTCAAAAAAATTTGAATCTAGAAGAAAATTTAATCGCCAAAAATAAATTTTATTTTTTTATAAAAATTGAGGTATAATAAAATAAATTATGGCTCAAGAAGAAAAAAATATTTCTGACTATTTTCCCAACATCGCAATCAGAACAATGGCTGATGATTTAAAAACCATTAAAGAAAGTGGTGGAGATATCTCCCAAATGCCAAAAATCGAAGAAGAAAATGCTTCTTTAGATTTTTTAAAAAAAGAGGAAGAAAAAATTGTTCCCCCAAAAATAGAATTACCTCAAGAAACTAAAACCCAAGAATTAGTAGAATCTAGCGAAATTTTTTCTCAAATTCCAGAACCCCCAAAACCAATTACCAAAGCTCCTAAAACCCAAACTAAAACCCAAAAAACTTTTAAAAAACTAGATTCCTCTTCTATTATTTTAATAATAACTGGAACTGTTTTTGTAATTAGTTTAATTTTGTGGCTAACTCTTTTTAAAAACCGAGCTAATGAAGTTGTAATTGAAACTCCGGTAATTACTCCGGAATCTTCACCAACCCCATCTTTAGGATTACAAACACCTAGCCCATCTTTAATTAGCGCTCCTTATTTAATAAATTTAAAATCTGACCCCAATATCAATATTAAAGAAACTAGAGTTGAATTAGGACAACTTGATGCTAATATCTTTTGGCAAAACATAGAAGCAAGACTGACTCTAAAAAGAGCAAGCTCAACAATTGAAATTTATTCCATATTCTTTGATAACCAGCAACTAACTTCCGAGCAACTGCTTAATTTCTTAGTACCAAATCCTTTAGCAAGTTTTAAGGCATCTGTTGATAATAGCTATTTGATTTTTTCTTATTGGGAAACTCCCCAAAACCCCTATTTAGGGGTAATTTTTACAATCAAAAATGAAAATTTAGATACCGTTAAATTGGTGTTTCAAAGTTGGGAATCAACAAATATGGAGCGGGATTTTAAAAATTTATTTTTACCAAAAGAATTACAAGAAAAAATAGGAAATTTTCAAACCAAAGAAATAAACAGTCAAAATGTCAGAGAATTAACCGTTAGAACCACTTCTGGCGACAGTCTTGATTTTTTGTATACTTTCTATCAAAATTATCTTATAATTACTACTAGTGAAGAAAGTTTTTCTTCAATATTTAAATTACTATAATGATTAATCAAAAAACAAAAGAAAAATTTAAAAAACAGTTATTGGCTGAAAGAAAAAAAATTGAAAAGAATCTCCATTCTTTCACCTTAGAAATTGACGAAGCTATTGGGGGCCACGAGGTAGTTATTAAACAAGAAAAAGAAGTTAACCCTGAAGATCAGGCTGAAGCTGTCTCTAATCTCGAAAAAAATAAGGGCATAGAAGCTATTTTAGAAAAACGATTAGCTGAGATAGATCATGCTTTAGAAATTATTGATAGCGATAAATATGGCTATTGTGAAGTTTGCGGAAAAGAAATAAATTTAAAAAGATTAGAAGTAAATCCAGCCGCTACTACCTGCATCGAGCACTCTTCTTAATTTAAATTAAATTTAAATATTAGGAAAAAATTGTGCCTGCAAAAATTTATTCAGCAGCGATAATTGGAATAGAAGCTTTACCAATTGAAGTTGAGGTAGACTTATCAAGCGGTTTACATGCTTTCAAAATTATTGGTTTGGCTGATAAGGCAATTGAAGAATCAAAAGAAAGAGTTTCTTTGTCTTTAAAAAATAGCGGCTTAAAACCGCCTTCTTCTTTTAATAAAAAAATAACTGTCAACTTAGCTCCTGCTGATTTTAAAAAAGAAGGGTCTTTATATGATCTAGCAATTGCTATTGGGTTTTTAGTTGCCTCAAATCAAATTTCAACATCTCAAATTAATAAGTCTTTATTTGTTGGGGAACTTTCTTTAGATGGTAATTTAAAAAGTGTTTTTGGAATTTTGCCAATTGTTGAAATGGCTGCTAATTTAAATTTTGAAAATATCTATTTGCCTTTTGAAAATTTAAAAGAAGCCAACTTTTTGAAAGACAAAATAAAAATTTATGGAGTAAAAAATTTAAAAGAACTAATAGACCATTTAGAAAATAGAAAAACTATTAAAAACGAAGAAAAAGAAGAGGCACTAATTCAAGAAGAAACTTTCGATATTTCTCAAATTGCCTCTTTAGAAGAAGCAAAAAGAGCAATGGAAATAGTCGCTACTGGTGGACATAATATTTTATTAAAAGGAACTCCTGGAACTGGTAAAACCCTATTAGCTAAATCATTGCCCTCAATTTTACCACCTTTAACTAAAGAAGAAACAATTGAAATAAGTAAAATCTATAGTGTCTGCGGTTTACTTTCTAAAGATAAGCCTTTAATAACTACTAGGCCATTTAGAAACCCCCACCATTCTTCATCACTAGTTTCAATAGTCGGAGGAGGAACAAATCCTAAACCAGGAGAAATAAGCTTAGCTCATAGAGGGGTTTTATTTTTAGACGAATTTCCGGAATTTCCAAGATCAATTATCGAAAGTTTAAGACAACCAATGGAAGATGGTTATATTTCTGTTTCTAGAGCAAGAAGAAGCATTATTTTTCCTTGTAAATTTATTTTGGTAGCAGCTTCTAATCCTTGTCCTTGTGGATTTTTCGGAGATGATACCCACCAATGCACTTGTTCGATGACTGAAATCATCAAATATAATAAAAAAATTTCTGGTCCAATTCTCGATAGAATTGATTTAGTTATAACTATCCCAAAAACAAAATTTCAGAAATTAATTTTACCTAAAGACGAAAAATTAGCCCAAGAAATAAAAGACAGAGTAAAAAACGCTAGAAAAATTCAGGAAGAACGGTTTAAAAACGATATTCCCAGAATTTTTACTAATTCAGAAATGTCTATTGATGAAATTAATCGTTTTTGTAAACTTGATAATAAATCAATGGAAATTTTAGAAAAAGCTGAAGAAAAATTTGGTTTATCTCCCAGAGGAATTCATAAAATATTAAAAGTTTCCAGAACTATTGCTGATTTAGAAGAATCTTTTAACATTGAATCAACCCATCTTTTAGAAGCTTTACAATATCGAGAAACAATAACTAATAATTTTTGATTTAAAATTTTTAAAAAATAAGTTATAATTTAATAACTATGTTTGAAGCAAAAGATATTTTAAAACAAGTTGAATTAAAACCCGGAATGATTGTAGCTGATTTAGGGGCGGGTTCTGGTTTTTTTACAATTCCTTTGGCAAAAGAAGTTGGTAAAAAGGGTTTAATTTATGCCATCGATTTAATTTCTGAATCTTTGGAATTAATCGAAGAAAAAGCTAAAAATGAAAAATTATTTAATATTAAAACACTAGTTTGCGATTTAGAAAAAGAAAAAATAAAAATTAAAGATGAAGTTTGCGATTTAGTTATTTTGGTAAATGTTTTATATTTGATTGAAAAAAAAGAACCAGTAATAAAAGAAGTTAATAGAATTTTAAAACCGAAAAGTCAAGCAATTTTTATAGAATGGGAGCCAGAAAAAATAGTATTTAAAACAGAAATTTATCCTGTTTCCAAAAATGATTTACAAAAATTGATTGAAAAAAATAATTTTAAGAAAATAAAAGAATTTTCTCCGTCTCAATTTCATTATGGATTAATATACGAAAAAATATGAATTTAACTAAAAAACAGATTTTAATAATTGCGGCTGTCATAATTATTTTAGTTGGGGGTTATTTTTTACTTAGAAGTGGTTTAAGAACAACTGGTAATGTCAAGGAATTAACAATTTGGGGACCGGTTGATGACCAAAATGTTATTTTGGAAATGTCAAAAAAGTATACCCAGGAAACAGGAAACAAAGTTATCTATAAAATGATTGATCCTAATAATTATGAACAAACTTTAATAAGTTCTTTAGCAGCTGGAACTGGCCCTGATATTTTTTATTTTAAAAATGATTGGCTTTATAAACATTATAAAATAATTGTTCCGGCCCCTACTTCTTTATTTACCCAAGCTGCAATTTCTGATGTTTACGCCCAAGCAGTTGTTCAAAATTTTACCTCAAATGGTTATGTCTATGCCATGCCTTTATATTTAGATAGTTTGGCAATGTTTTATAATCAAGAACTATTAGATCAAGCAGCTATTTCTTTTCCTCCAAAAACTTGGGAAGAATTAGTTAATATTATTCCTTTAATTACTAAAAAGGACTTAAGCGGTAATATTTTGATCTCAGGAGTTGCTTTGGGAACAGCTAATAATGTAGCTCATTCAGCTGATATTCTATCTTTATTATTTATCCAGTCTGGAGCTCCTTTGGCCACTATTGAACCACAAAAAAATAATTTAAAAATTGAATTTGAAAGCTCTGGAAAATCAGATGCTCTTTCTTTTTACACTCAATTTGCAAAACCAGAATCAGAAGTTTATACTTGGAACGAGTATTTCGGAAATTCCCTAGACGAATTTGCTAAAGGAAAGGTAGCTATAGTTTTTGGTTACGCTAAAGACATCAAGTATTTAAGATCAATTGCTCCTTATTTTAATTTTAAAATTGCTCCAATGCCTCAACCCAAAAACGCAACTTTAATAAAAAATTATGCTAGTTATTGGGGGTTAGCTGTTTCTAAACAATCACCAAATAAAACTGAGGCTTGGAACTTAATAAATTATCTTATGCAAAACGACTCTTTACAAACCTATAGCTTAAGAACTAATTTACCTCCTGCTAAAAGAACTTTACTACAAGCTTTTGCTACTAATCCAATTTTTGATGTTTTTAATAAACAGTCTTATACAGCTTTAAGCTGGTATAATCCTGACCCAGAAAAAACAGAAATAATTTTAAATCAAGCAATTAATGATGTTTTAAAAAATAAAATGGCTTCTTATGAAGCTATTCGCTCAATTGAAAATCAAATTTCAAAATTATTTTCAAATTAATGACTAAAAAAATATTTTTAATATTAATTATATTAATTAGTTTATTTTTAAATAGTGATTATGCTTTTGCTGCTTTAGTAACTTGCGATCCAGAAATACCAGCTGGACTTGGTTCTTGTGATCTTTGTGCTTTGTTTGAAACAATCCAAAATGTTGTTAATTTTTTAATTAGGTTAGCTTTTTCAATAGTTGCTATAATGCTAGTGTATGGCGGAATTAGAATGTATTTTTCTGGCGATAATCCTAATAATAGAAAATCAGCAACTAAAGTTGTGATAAATGCAGTTATTGGTTTAGTAATAGTTTTAACTAGCTGGGTAGTAATTAATACTATAATTACCTTTTTAGCAAAACCGGGTTCCCCGCCAACATTCTGGACTCAACTAGTTTGTACTCCTGGCGAATTAATAAAAGAACCAGAAAAATGTACTGAAAATGAGATAAAATGCGATGGTTATTATAACGTTATGAAATGCAAAAATGGTGTATGGGAAATAACAGAGGAATGTGACGGAAAACATAATAAAATATGCCAAAATGGAGAATGTGTTAAAATAGAAGTGGAAGAAGGCGGTCAGTGTGACAATAAAGGGCAAATACTATGCTCAAGCTTAGGCGCGTTTGAAGAAGGCAAAATATTCAAATGTAACAACTCGAAAATATGGGAAATAATAAAAGATTGCTATCCATGTAACTGTCGCACCAACACGGAGTGTAAAGTAAAATCTGGGTTTCTTATCAAAACTTGTAAATAAAAATTTAATAAAAATAAAAAATAAATTTATGAAAAAATTTTTAATAATTGGTTTAGTTTTATTAATTGGAATTAGATCAATTGCTTTGGCTACTACCACTGCTACCACTACTTTTGAAAATCCTTTAGATGTTGATGATATCTGGGAATTAATAAATAGTATTATTGATTTTATTTATAATATTAGCATTCCTCTATTAGCGATAGTTGTTCTTTGGGCTGGATTTACAATGATTACTTCTGGGGGCAAACCAGAAAACTTTAAAAAAGGACAGAATATTTTATTATATGCTGCAATTGGCTTTGGAATAATTTTATTAAGCAAGGGGGTAGCTTACATTGTTTCAGAGATTTTAAATGCCGGTGATGTGCAAAATGAATCGCCAATAAGCGAATGTACTATAGGAGAACAATTGTGTAGTTCAAGATCGGATTGTAATACTGGGTTTGGAATGTCTTACTGTGAAAATCAGGGAGGAGTTGGGGTTTGGAAAAAGGGCGAATGTTGCCCAGAAGGCTGTAATAGTAGCGGAACTGGATGTAGTGGAGGCCTAATAATTTAATTAACATATATGATTGATGAAATTGACATCTTAAAAATTATGCAGTTATACTAAGAACAGCCGGAAAAGTCAGAAATATAACTAGTTAACACATCTATTTAATTAAGAAATTGAAAGGCTATAAATTCTAGAATCAAAATTCTGAAATTATAAAATAGTCTATTTGGCTATGACTAATTCTAATCTAAAAATTTTAAAAGATTTGAATCCTTCTCAAAAACAAGCAGTTTTAAATTTATCTGGACCAAGTTTAATAATAGCTGGAGCTGGAGCAGGAAAAACCAAAACCTTAACTTATAAAGTTATAAATTTAATAGCTAATAAAATTGAACCCTCCTCAATTGTAGTTTTAACTTTTACTAATAAAGCTGCTTTAGAAATGAAAGACCGAATTCAAAAACTTTTGAAAACTAAAAACTTGCCATTTATTGGAACTTTTCACGGTTTTGCTTTAAAAATTTTAAGAGTTGAAGCAAAAAATTTAGGTTACAAAAAAAATTTCTCGATTTTTGATGAAGGGGAAAGCATAACCCTGGTTAAAAAAGCAATTAATAATTTAAATCTAGCTAATTTCAGAAACTCAGCCAATAGTGTTTATAAAAAAATTTCTTTCTATAAAAATAAAGGAGTAGATAATGAAAATTATCTACCAGCTTCTTTAAAAGATATCTATCTAGAGTATGAAAAATTGCTTTTAGAACATAATGCTTTTGATTTTGATAATTTAATTTTAAAAACTTTAGAAATTTTAAAAAAATATCCTGAAATTTTAAAAAAATATCAAAAAAAATACAGCTATTTTTTAATTGATGAATTTCAAGACACCAACTCTCCCCAATATCAACTAATAAAATTATTAGCTTCAAAGAATAAAAATATTACAGTAGTTGGGGATGATTGGCAGTCAATTTATGGCTTTCGATCCGCTGATTATCGAATTTTATTAAATTTCCAAAAAGATTGGCCTCAAGCAAAAATTTTCTTTTTAGAACAAAACTATCGTTCAACTCAAAATATTTTGGATGCCAGTTATAGTGTTATCTCTAAAAATATTTTTAGAACAGATAAAAAACTTTTTACAACAAATGGCAAAGGAGAATTAATTAAAGTCTTAAAATTTAAAGACGAACGAGAAGAAGCTTTGTGGATTAAAGAACAAATAATAAAAAAATTAAAAAGTGGTAAAAGTTTAAATGATTTCGCAATTTTATTTAGAACCAATGTTCAATCCAGAGTTTTTGAAGATTTATTAATTTCTGAAAAAATACCTTATCAATTAATAGGAGCTTTTAAGTTTTATCAGAGAAAAGAAATCCAAGATATTGTCTCTTATCTACGGTATATTTATAATCCTAATGATAAAATATCTTTAGAAAGAATAATCAATATTCCAAAAAGAAAAATAGGAGAGTCTACAATAAAAATTTTAAAAGATAATGATTGGAATTTCGAAGTTTTAAAAAATAAACCAGTTTTCAAACAACTTGAGAATTTCAATTTTTTAATAAGAAAATTAGAAAGCGCTTCAAGAGAATTACCAATGTCTTCGTTTTTAACTTTTATTATCGATTCTCTAAATTATAAAAACTATTTAGATATTACTACCGAAGAAGGTTTAGAAAGGTGGCAAAATATTAAAGAATTAATAGGAATTGCTTACAATTTTGATAGATTTTCTCCTAAGGAAGGATTTGAAAATTTTTTGGAGAGTATTTCGCTTTTACAGGAAGCTGATAATTTTGATAAAAATGCTAATAAACTAACCCTGATGACACTTCATAGTGCCAAAGGATTAGAATTTCCAATTATTTTTATTCCAGGAGTTGAAGAATCTTTAATTCCCCATGAAAAATCTTTGTACAATCAAGAAAATTTAGAAGAAGAAAGAAGATTGTTTTATGTTGGAATGACTAGGGCAAAACAAGAACTTTATCTAACTTATGCTGAGGAAAGGTTTTTAAATGGTGAATATCGCCATAATGAGCCATCAAGATTTTTAGATGAAATTGATGAAAATTTAAAAGAAAATTTTGATATTACTGAAGTAGAATTAGACTATGAACAAAAAATCGAATATTTTTAATTTCAAACCTAAAAAATATTTAGGACAAAATTTCTTAAAAAATAAAAAAAATGCTTTTAAAATTATCGGCTATTTAGAAATAGCTGATAATGAAATTGTTGTTGAAATTGGAGCTGGCAAAGGAGAATTAACTAAAATAATTTTAGAAAAAGCTTCCCTTAAAAAATCAACAAAGATAATTGCTATAGAAAAAGATAAAATTTTATGTAAAATCTTAAAAGAAAGATTTAAAAATTATTCAAATTTTGAAATCTTAAATTGTGATATTTTAAAAATAAATCCTAAAAAATTAGGGCTAAGAAATAATAATTATAAAATTATTGGCAATATTCCTTATTATTTAACCGGCAAATTACTACAAGAATTATTAGAAAATTGGCCTAAACCCAAAAAAATTATTTTAATGCTTCAAAAAGAAGTAGCTTTAAAAATAACAGCTACTGAAAAAAGAAGTTTTTTAACAAATATAACTCAATTATTGGCAAATACTAAAATTTTAATGAGGGTTGACAAAAAAAATTTCTACCCTCAACCTAAAATTGATTCTATGGTTGTAGAGTTTATTCCTTATTTTAAAAAACAGAAAGGTTTTAAGAAATTGAAGAGGGTCCTAAAAGCTGGATTTTCTCATCCTCGAAAATATCTAATAACTAATTTAGAAAAAGAGCTAAATTTAAATAAAATTGATATTCTAAAAATCTTTGAAAAATTAAATTTAGATCCAAAAATCAGAGCAGAAAACTTAAAATTAGAAGATTGGCAACTATTAACTAATCATCTTGATTTTATGTTATAATATTATATTAAAATGAAGAATAAAAAATTAAAAACCCTAATAGCAATCTCACTGGTAATCATAGTTTTTATGGTTTTTATTATTCTCTCTTTCTCTTCTAAAGAATTTAGTATTACTCTAGAAAAACCCCAAAAAGAAACTAAAAAAGAAAATTCTTCAAAGATCATTGTTCTTGATGCCGAAAATTTGTTTGGTTCTAATATTTCAAAATTGGTTGCTAATAATGTTGCTAAATATATCATCCAGACAAACCCGGAAACAACTGATCTTAATTTATACAGCCAACAAATAAAACAAGAAGCAATTTCATCAATAGCTAACCAGCTTTTAGCTGAAATAAAAGTTTATACTGAAAATGATATTAAATTAGTTGATAATAACGAAAAAAATATAAAAAATTATCTTAATGAACTTTTAGAAATTTATAATTTATATCTCAAAGAATATCAAGGTTATGATATAATGGATTTGGCTTTAAAAGCTAATAATGATGATGAAAATTCCAGAAAATTAATTTTAAATTTTATAAATGATTCCAAATTAGCTTTAAATGAAATACCAAGTATTCCAACGCCTCTAATGTTTAAAGAAATTCAAATTCAGTATTTAAATTTATTGTCGCAATTAAACTATTTAAGCCTATCTCTTTTAATGAATGAAAATGATCCCTTAAGATATGAGTTTGCTATAAATGCTTACGAGATTTTTAAATACGATTACCAAAATTTTGCAACTGAGTTTAATAAAATAATAGAAGAGAATAATTTAACTAATTAAAATGAAAAAGGGTTTATTTTTATTAATTATGAATGTTTTACCTTCTTTTTTCTTTAAATTTTGTGTTGAATTATGAAATTGATATTCCATTTCCTTATCAGTAATTATGGAAAGTATTAATAAAAATTAATCAAATTAGAATTTGTAAATAATGAATGGGGTTTTAAAAAAATTATTAATTGCCTTATTAATTTTTGAAACAGTTTTCAATCCATTTTTGAATTCTTCAAAAACTCAAATAGCTTTTGCCCAAGAAGATAGCGGCTGGGAAACATTCAACATAGAGGGGGGGGCTTTTATTGATTTACATAAAAAGGCTTGGGACCCAAACTATAAAGGTTCAATGGATTCAGACGAAGATATGGCTCTTTGTTTAGAAAAAAATAATTGGGTACCAGAATCCATAAGAGAGGAGTTTTGCTCAGTGTCTAATTGGTCAGCTGGTGTTATACATGGAACAGAAGAATTTTTTAAAAAAATACTGGATTTATCTATTCAAGATATCATTGCTGACATCTTTACAGCAATCAACCAAGCCTTATCATATATTGCTGGTTTAGAAATTATTGTTTTAACTTATTTAGCCTATCCTACAACTTTTAAATACGCTACTGCTCCTTTTGTTCATGAGGGTTGGTACACAAGCTTACAAATTGCCAATGCCTTATTGGTTTTAGCTTTAATTTATTTAGCAATCAAATTTATTTTAGGAATAGAAAAATTCGGCGATTTTAAAAGCGTTTTAAATGTAATTATTATAGCTTTAATTTTAAATTTTAGTTTAACAATTTGCGCTTTTGTTATTGAATTGTCAAATATTGTAACTTTAACATTTTTAAATTCAGCAGTTTATACAGAGGAAGCTTCGGGACAAGAAACTTTGGGGATTGAAAATTTAAATGAATTTAATTTTGCTAGTTTTATGACTTTTGCCAGTAACTTTGTCTCTAAATTTACGCCTATTTTCCATAATTTTGTTAGTTTAAAAGATGTAGGAGTAGGATTAGGAGTACTTGGGCAAATTACTTCGGGAATAATTTTAACTTTGTTTTCAATAGCTTTGATTATTATTTTAGCTGCGGTTGTGTTTGGATTCTTTACTAGAGTAATAATTCTATGGATTCTACTAATTTTAGTTCCTTTAGCTTTAGTTGTTAGTTTATTTACCTCAGGAGGTATTTTAAAAGGCCCGGCCATGAAAGCATGGCTTGGTCAATTTTCAAAACAAATTGTTTTTGGACCAGTAATGGCATTCTTCTTAATGTTAACTTTTCTAATTATGGGTGGAGTTTCAAAAGTTGATTATGTAGCAAGCGGAGCAACAAATGAGGTGAGTTGGATTCAGTTTTTAATGCAGCCAGCTATTATGATTGGATTATTAATAGCTGGTTTATCAGTTGCTAATTCTGTTTCTGGAAACTCTGCAAAATGGGCTCAAAATACTTTTGAAAAATCTGGCAAGCTGGCTTTAACAGCAGTAGCTGGTCAAGGCAAAAAGGTTATCCAAGGAATTGGAACAGGTATTTCAACTGGAGCAAGAAATTTTGCCAATTCCGAAGCTGGTAAAAATATTGAAAAATGGGGGGATTTAGCAACTGAAAAAGCTAAAACAGTGCCAATTATCGGAGGAGCTTGGGGGGGGATAGTTGGCGCAACTGCTGGAACTATGTCTAAAAGCATTAGATCAATGAGGACTGCTTCAAAGAAAAATATTGAGGAAAATATTAATAAAGAGATGGAAAGAATTAAAACTTTAGAAAATGAACAAGTTATTAGTTTATTAGAACAAACAGCTGGTAGAAGTAGTACCCAAGCCCAAGCTTTATTGAAAACAACTATTGATGATCCTGTTAAAAGGGAAAGGTTAATTCAACTTGTAAAAAGTATGCCTGATGATAAAGCCCATGAATTATTAACCAATTTGCAAAAAACAGCTAAAGTAGGTGGAATAGAATTTAAACCAGAAGAAATAAATAGTGGCGTTATGTTTAGAAATACTCCAGAAACTGATCCAAATTATCTTAAATATGCTAGCGTTTTTGTTGATAAAGACCCTGACGGATATGTTAAATATCTAAGAGACAAAGGAGCTACTACTCCAGCAGAATTTAAAGATGAGGCAAAAAATCTTGCTGATAAATTAAAACAAGCTGGTTATAAGGAAGGAGTAGATAGTCTTAAAAAGATTGTCCCAACTATTGAAGATAATCTTGCTAAACAAATAGAAATTTGGGAAAGCTTAACTCTTTCTCAAAAAAGAAAAGTACCCAAAGAAATTGCCTATACTGAAATACTTCCCAATATCTCTTCTGATCCAAAAGAACTTACTAATTTTGTTAAAGCAAGGCAACAAGAAATCAAAAGCGAAGATAGACAAGCCCAAGTCGCTTTTAATGTAGTTAAAGCATTCAAGACTCAAGATGAAACCCTTGAAAAAAAGGAAACTCGCGAAGCTCTTGATAAAATAGAAAAAGTGCCATATCTTGTTTCCTTAGGCATAACAGACGAAATAAAAAAAATAGTACCTTCTCAAAATACTCAAAAAACTAATGGACCAGCTGGTGCTCCTGGACCCGCTGGTGCTCCTGGGCCCGCTGGACCTAGTGGCAGTGCTGGACCAGTTGGACCTAGTGGTGCTCCTGGACCTAGTGGTAGTGTTGGACCAGCTGGTAGTGTTGGACCAGCTGGTAGTGTTGGACCAGCTGGCAGTGCTGGACCAGTTGGACCTAGTGGACCAGCTGGTGCTCCTGGACCTAGTGGTGCTCCTGGACCTAGTGGTGCTCCTGGACCTAGTGGTGCTCCTGGACCTAGTGGTGTTGGACCAGTTGGACCCGCTAGAACCAACAGAACTAGTAACTTAGAAGATATCATTCATCCGCCTTTTGAATAATTAAAAATTATGAGAACAATTTCCCAAGACATAATTTATCAACGTTTCGAAGAAATTAACGATGAGTTATTTGATTTTCTTTCTTCAGAAGGAATCGCTGATTTAATAGACCGTCTTTCAAAAAAATATAAATTGACAGAAGATCAAGGAATTTATTTTTCAAAACTAATTGCTTTTTATTGTTTGAAATTAATAACTAATCAAGAATTTGTAGATGGCATAGGAGAAATTGTTGATAAAAAATATTTTGATAGTTTTATGAAAGAATTAGAGGAAAAAATTTGGGCTCCTTATGATATTCTTTTAAATAAAGAGGGGATATTTTATAAGCAACTTTCTAAATTAAAACCAAGACCAATTGTCAAAGACTTGACCCCAGTTAAAGAAACTGATGAAAAGGTTGTTTTAGAATTAGATAAGATAGCTAACGTTGAAAAAACAGAAAAATTAGAAGCACCAATCATTACACCTCAAACCCAGAATATTTTTGAAACCGAATCTTTAAAGCAAGAGGTGCCATTAGGGATAACTCCAGAATCATATTCAATAACGAAAAAAGATGTTGAAATTCCAAAACCAAATTACCAAACACAAGCGCGAGTTTTTGTATCGCCAACCGAACAGCAAATAAAAATCGAGGAGCAACTTCCAGAAACCAAAAATATTGAATTCCAAACTATAAAGTTCGAAAAACCATCGAAAATTTCGGAAATAAAACAAGAGATAATTTCAAGTAAAAATCTAACTGAAATAGAGATACCGAAACCCCCAGAAATTCCAAAAACAATTGTTTCTGGAAAAGAAGTTATTGATTTAAGTGATTTAAGTGTTTTAGAAAACAATAACCAAAAATAATATGCTTTACGAAGTTCCAAGATTAGTAGAAGAAGAAGCTAAAATTGTTGGGCCTCTAAATATAAAACAGTTTATTATTTTAGTAGCAATTCTGGTAGCTTGCGCTATAATGTTTTTCTTATTTAAAACAACTACTGCAATTATTATTAGTATTGTAATGGTGCTTTTAACTTTGTTTATAACTTTTGGTAAAATAGGAAACAGGCCAATCACTTCTATCATAACAAATATAATAAAACAAATTTGGAATCCTTCTTTATATGTCTTTAGAAAAAAAGAACCAACCACTAAAGAACTTTATCCTGAAATTACTAAAAAAATAGAGAAGGAACCAGAAATAATAATAGAGCCGGCTAAATTAACTAAAGAAGATATAAAAAATTTAGCCGAGCAATTAGATAAAAAATAAATGCCGGAAAAAGGAGAATCACAAAAAATAATTTCAATAGACACCATTAGAAATGGAATAGTTGTCCTAAAAGATGGTAGTTTCAAAGCTGTTTTGGAAGTAGAAGGTATTAATTTTGATTTAAAATCAACCGAAGAAAAAGATGCTATTTCAGAAAGTTTTAGAAGCTTCTTGATAAGTTTGGATTTTTATATTCAAATAGCTATTTACTCTTCAAAAACTAAAATAGATGACTATCTAGAAAAAATAAATAAAAATTTAGAATCAGAACAAAATCCACTTTTAAAAGAACAAATTAAAGACTATATATCGTTTTTAGATAACTTTTTAAAAGTTAATAATATTTTAACCAAAAAATTTTATCTAGTGATTCCTTATCATCCAACAATTATAGAAACTAATGCTCTGTCAGGAATTACTTCTGCCTTGTCTTTTAAAAGCAAACAACCAACCCAAGAAAATATTGATGAAATTTTTTTCAGAGCTCAAGAACAATTGTATATCAGAGAAAATATAGTTATTAACGGTCTATCAAGAATAGGATTACATTTTAAAATTTTAACTACTGAGGAGTTAGTCGAACTTTTTTATAATCTTTATAATCCACAATAAATATGGCTTTTCAATTTTTTAAAAAAGACAATAAACAAAATCAAGCACAACCAGAAGAAATTACCGTTATGAAAGAATTAACCGAAGAAGAGGTATATCAAAAAACAGCTGCAACCTTAAGAGACCTTATAACCCCGATTGGTTTTGAAATTAAATCTTCGTATCTGGTATTTTCTGATAAAGTTATTAAAACATTTTTTATTTTAGATTATCCTAAATTTTTGAATACTGGCTGGCTTTCCCCAATTATCAATTTTGGGGGATTGATAAATATTTCAATGTTCTTTCATCCAGTTGAAACTGAAAAAATTTTAACAACTTTAAGAAAAAGAGCAACCCAATTAGAGGCTCAGTATCTATCGGAACAAGAAAAAGGATTAATTAGAAATCCGGAATTAGAACAAGCTATAAAAACAGTAGAAGAATTGCGTGATACTCTAATTCAAGGAGTTGAAAAAATGTTTTATGTATCGTGTTATTTGATGATTATTGCTGATAACGAAGAAAATTTAGACAAATTGGAAAAACAAATTTCTGGAATTTTGAAACAAAAATTAATTTTAATAGAACCTGCTGTTTTCCAACAATTTGAAACTTTCGAATCTGTTTTGCCATTGGGCAAAGACAATTTATTAGATGTTAAGAAAACTTTTAATTCTGGGCCAGCTTCAACATTTTTCCCATTTATTTCTCCAGATTTATACCAAAATAATGGAATTTTATATGGCATAAACATTCAAAACAATAGTTTGGTAATTTTCGATAGATTTTCTTTAGAAAACGCTAACGCTGTAATTTTTGCGAAATCAGGAGCTGGTAAATCGTATTTTGCTAAATTAGACGTTATCCGTTCTTTAATGACTGGCACAGATATTATTATTATTGATCCAGAAAATGAATACCAACAACTTTCCGAAGCCTTAGGGGGAGGTTTTTTTAGAATAGCTATTGACTCTAAAGACCACCTTAATCCATTCGATATTGGAGAATTAGGAGAAGATGAAACTCCGCAAGCAGCATTTAGAGAGCATATTCTAGACTTGATTGGACTAATCAAGGTAATGATTGGAGAAATAACCCCAGAAGAAGAAACAATTTTGGATCAAGCAATCAGACAAACTTATGCTGCTCGAGACATTGCTCCAGATACTCCCTACTTTGGTAAAGAACCTCCAATTTTAGAAGATTTAGAAACCATCCTTCTTAACATGGAAAACGGTCAAGAACTTGCTCAAAAAATCTATAAATATACCAAAGGCACTCTAGGGGGTTTTATTAATCAGCCAACTACAGTTGATATAACTAATCGTTTAACTATCTTTTCTATCAGGGACTTAGATGAAGAATTAAGACCCGTGGCAATGTATTTAATTTTAAACCATATCTGGAATACAATCAGAAAGGAACTTAAAAAAAGAATAATGATAGTTGATGAGGCTTGGTGGATGATGAAAAACCCAGATAGCGCTAATTTTCTTTTATCGATAGCTAAAAGAGCGAGAAAATATTATTTAGGATTAACCACTATTACCCAAGATGTAGATGATTTTTTGCATTCTCCTTATGGTAAACCAATTATTACCAATGCTTCCATTCAAATGCTAATGAAACAAGCCCCGGCTTCAATAGATTCTCTTTCTCAAGCTTTTGTCTTGTCTGATACTGAAAAAAGCATTCTAACTTCTTTGGCAGTTGGGGAAGGATTATTGTTTGCAGGAGAAAAACATTTAGCTATTAGGGTAGTTGCCTCCTATATTGAAGACCAGATAATTACTACTAACCCAGAACAATTATTAAAAAGAAAACAACAACTAAATGGCTAATAATCAATCAACAACCAAAATAAATAAAGTTAATGAAGCCGATACTGAGAACCAATTAAACTCATATTTAAATTCTTTGAATAAAATTCAGATTCCAGAAGAAAACCAAGAAGAAAATAATAAAATGGGTATGGTTACTTTCATCTTTTTACTTATTTGCGCTGGGCTTTTAGATTTAATAGACATTATTCAATTCACTGGCATTGGCATACCCATCAGTGTATTATCAAGTTTATTAATAGGTTTCGTCTTTAACGTTTTGCTATATTTTAGTTGCCAAAAAACCAATATGAAAACAGCCACTAAATTAGCTACCACTTTGGGAAATTATATTATAGAATCTATACCAGCAATTGATGTTCTGCCAATAAATATGATAGCTGTTATTATTTGCTATATTTTATCAAATCCCGAAATTATGCAAAAACTAGCTTCTGTTTCTCAGAAAGCAAGCAAAATAGCTTCAATAACCTCCAAAGTTTATCCCCCTGCTGAACCTGTGGCTATAGCAACTAAAGCAATTGATGCAAGTTCTTCTGTTTCAAACATTCCAAGTAATTCCAGTAGTTTTCAACCGGCTACGACTCTCTCTAAAGAAACCGGTGTTTCTCCTAAAATAATTAGGGCTGATAAAACTTAAAATATATGAATAAAAATAAATTATTTATTATTACACTACTAGTATTAATTACTTTACCACAAATTTTGATTGCCCAAACAGCAAATTATTCTATTATTTTTGACTGGAAAACTAATACTTACGCACCCCTAGATTATAGATTAAAAACAAGGCAACCAATTATTACTGGTTCAGAAATAGAGATCTGGGCTAATTTGTTTAAAACTACAATTTCCAAAAATCAATTATTATATAATCCGCAAAATCCAGAAAATTTTTATTATCAATGGTTTTCTAATGGAATAAAATTTAAAGAAGGTATGGGACTCTCAAAAATAAATTATAATCTAGAAAGATATATAAAAATTTCGAATTTTTCTATAGAAGTTAGGGTCTATGATAATTCCCAATTAATAGCCGATGAAGTGATAAATTTTAAATTAACTAATCCTAAAATTGTAGTTTATCAAGTTAAAGATGAAATTATAAAAGTAGCTGTAAATACGGTTGAAGCTAATAAAAATGAACAATTGAAATTTAAAGCAATTCCTTATAATTTTACTGTTTCCTCTCAAGATTTATTAAATTTCAGCTGGTATCATAATAATAAAAAAATTGATAATGATTCCGATGTTTTAGAAATAAAACTGCCAGATACCGAAACTAGCGGAGGTTTTTCAGTAACTATTAGAAATAGCAAAACTTCTTTAGAGAAAGCAAGCTACAATTTTCAAATCAATATTAAATAATTATGATTTTATCTTTATTTAACATAGTTTTAGCAGCAACCTCTACTTACTTATGGGATGTTCCGCTTCCTCCTGCTCCAAGTGGTTATTTACCAAGTGAACTTAGTTTTGAAAGTTTATTAACCTATCTCTATTATTGGGGGTTAGGAATAGGAGGATTACTAGCTTTTATCAGATTAATAATTGCTGGTATTCAATGGGGAGCTTCAGCTGGTAATGTTAATTCAGTAAAAAGTGCTCAAGATACAATGATTTCTTCAGTTTTTGGATTAATTTTATTATTAGGAGCTTGGCTTTTATTAAATACCATTAATCCCCAGATCGTTGATCCTGGAGAAAAAATAACCGAAGCTTTACAACAACCAAAATATGAATCAGAAGGTTTAAAAACAGAATTAGTTGATTTAAATACTTATGAAGTAAGAACCCCTGAAAGAGTAAATGTTTCATGGAATTATTTTGGTAATGACGATAATCCTCTATGTGGAACAGGAGGATCAATGCCTTATTTACCAACTTCTAATGGATGTAACTTAAAAAGTGGCGCTTTAGGTGGAGCAGTTGGCAACGAATTAAAAACGATTATAAGCTCAGCAGCTCATACTTTTAAAGTCCCACCTTCATTAATTTTAGCAGTTATGTATGGTGAAGGAGCTTTTAATGGACAATTTCAATGGAATAATGATTCTGTGGTAAGAACAGCTTCAGGGAATAATGGTTGTATGCCTGGCTGCAATCCAGCTGATCCTATGACTTGGATTTTAAAAGAGCAAGATGTAGATGAAGCTGTTAAAACGGTTGATCCTAATAGAACTCCAAACCCCTGTAACCCTTTAGATGTAGTTTTCACAACAGCCAAAAGTTTAACTGGTTGGGATGGCTTTAATGGTTTCGGCATAGATACTTGTTTTGGAATAGAGTTAAATGGTAGCGAGGGAGCGGCTTATTCTTGCTCTTGGAGCGATAATCAGGTTGCTAGAGGCATAAAGGGTTGGGAAACAGGAGTAACAGATTGGTGTGTAACAGTAAAAGATACTTGTGCATATGGCCAAGCTATAGCTTATGTTTGTCCTGGAGGAGATAATTGTGAAAAAATTAATAATAGATATCCAGAAAATCGTAGAAGCCATTTTGGTTGTGTGTGGGATGTTTATTATAACAATAAATAATTATGATTTTATCTTTATTTAACATAGTTTTAGCAGCAACCTCTACTTACTTATGGGATGTTCCGCTTCCTCCTGCTCCAAGTGGTTATTTACCAAGTGAACTTAGTTTTGAAAGTTTATTAACCTATCTCTATTATTGGGGGTTAGGAATAGGAGGATTACTAGCTTTTATCAGATTAATAATTGCTGGTATTCAATGGGGAGCTTCAGCTGGTAATGTTAATTCAGTAAAAAGTGCTCAAGATACAATGATTTCTTCAGTTTTTGGATTAATTTTATTATTAGGAGCTTGGCTTTTATTAAATACCATTAATCCCCAGATCGTTGATCCTGGAGAAAAAATAACCGAAGCTTTACAACAACCAAAATATGAATCAGAAGGTTTAAAAACAGAATTAGTTGATTTAAATACTTATGAAGTAAGAACCCCTGAAAGAGTAAATGTTTCATGGAATTATTTTACAGGAATAGGTGGAATTGGCGGAGGGGGACCACTCCCACATATTTCATTTCCTCCAGTTCCTCCAAGTCCAGGAAGAAAAAGCCTAAATGAAGCAGGAATAAGCTGTGTTGAAGTAAATGTGTGCTGGGATTGTAATACTCCTTTACCAATGACACTTATAAATGTTTTATTAGAAATGAAAAATCAAGGAATTAATTTTCAAATTTGGGCCGGAAGTTGTTACGGTCTTTCCCATGTTCCAGAAATGCGAGCCGTTGATATTGTTCCACCTACTTCAGGCACAATTATGGATTTCTTACATAGTCAAAGTGCAGCTCTTGGTGGTTGTGGAGATGAATTATTTGCACCGGGCGGAGAGGCACCAGGCGTGCCAGACTATGGAGATAGATGTTATTTTAATAGAATTGGTTTACCGACACTTGATTGTTCAAGTAGAGAATACGGTATAGCTACCCACACCGACCATTTTCATTTTTCGGTTACTAGAGAATGCGCTGGACTCTAAAAATATTTATTAGAATGTATTTGCAAATAATAATTAGAAAATTTAGTTTAGAAATTTTTGATTAATAAGTTATAATAAGTATATGAAAAATAAAATAATAATTATTGTTGCTGCTATATTAATTGTTTCGACTATTGGCGGCTGGATTTATTTTTTAACTAAGGGCGATAAAGAGCCTGTTCAAACTACTTCGCCAGTTATCTCTCCAAGTCCTATTGTTAAGCCCGTAGAAACAGAGGAATCAGTAACCGACAATGGTTTTACAAAATTATCAAATAATTTTGTTCTTTCTCCTATTGTTTCTTCTGAAAATACTGTCTTATTTTTTGACAAACAAGAAGGAATCTTCAAAAATGTAGTTAATATTTTAGGAGTTAATCAAGAAACTAAACTTAGCGAAACAACTTTTAACAATATTTTAAAAATTGATTGGTCTAATAATTTAGACAAAGCCTTAATAGCTTTTGAAGACAATGGCAAAATTCGTTATTCTTTGTTTGATCTAACTCAAAATTTAACATATCTTTTACCAAACTACATTACAGCTATTGATTTTTCTTTTGATGATAAAAATTTTGTAATTTATCATCAAGATGAAAATGACAACAACTATTTAGCAACTTTAAATCTAGACGGAACTAAAGAGACAAAACTTTTAGAAATTAATTTTTCTAATATTGAAATTTTCTGGCTAGATAAAGATAATATAATTTTCTATCAAAAACCTGCTCCTTTAATGCCTATTAATGGTGTATTTATTTATAACTTAAAAACAAAAAATTTAACAACTTTACCTATTTACTTATTTGACACAACTAAGATATACGGCTTAGAAGCCGTACCATCAAAAAACGGAAATTATCTTCTTTTATCAGCAACTGATTCTCAGAATAAAAATCCAGAGCTTTATGTTTTAGATATAACAAATAAAAAATTATTAGAAATGCCTTTCAAAAGCTTTGTTGACAAATGTACTTTTACTAATGGCAACAAAAATATTTATTGCGCTTATTCTGATTCTTTTTCAAATAATAATTTTTCTTATCCTTTTGATTATTATTTAGGACTAATTTCTTCTCAAGATTCATTTGCCAAAGTAAACTTAGAAACAGGAGAGTTTACAATATATATTGAAAACACCCCTTACGATGCTTATAATTTACGGGTCAGTGAAGATGAAAGTTTTTTGACTTTTATAAATAAATACGACGGTTTGCTTTATAAATTAGATTTAACTAATCAAGAGGTTTAATAACTACATAGCGATTAGGATCTTCTCCTTCGCTTTCAGTATAAATATCTGGCCTTAAAGAAAGCTCACTATGAATAATTTTTCGTTCATAAGCAGTCATTACTGGAAGTTTTATTTCTTTTTTGTATAAAGAACATTCTCGCGCTGCTCTTTGGGCAAGTTCTTTTAGTTTTTGCTCATGCTCCAAACGATAATTATTAATATCAAAAAATACTCTTTGATGATTGAAGTTATTAATTTTCTCAAGTAATTTTTCTACAATTTCTTGCCAGCAATTTAAATTTTCTCCATTTCTACCAATTGCTACGCCCGCTTCTTCCAAATTAATATTAATAGCTATCCCTTCTTGAGATTCTTCTATCTTTATTTGCTCTATTTTAAACCGGGCAAGACTAAATAATTCTTTTAAAAATTTTTCAAGTTGTTGAGATTTTTCCATTAGAACTATTATCTAACTTTTTAAAACTTTTTTCAATAAAATAATATTGGACTATCGAAAAAATTGTAGTAATTAACCAGTAAACACTTATAACCGAGGGAAGGGGTATTAAAATAATTAATGTCAAAAACGGTGAAATAAACAGGGTGATTCTATTTATAAATTTCTGCTGGGTGCTTAAGGTTCTTTTGCTTGAAAAATAAATCTGAACAAATTGAAAGATAAAAGCTAAAATAGCTAAGTAAATACTTGGCTTAAAAAGATCTATAGATCCTAAAAATAAAGTATTAAAGGTTAATGGCTTACTAACAAAAGAATAGAGCCAATCAAAACGAAGATTTCTAATTCCATTTAAAAAAACTTGATATAAAGCAATTAGTATCGGTATTTGGATAATTAAAGACCCAAAACCGCTTAAAGGGTTAAAATTGTTTGTTTTATAAAGTTCCATTAAGGCTTCTGCCTGTTTTGCTTGATCGTTTTTATATTGTTTTTGGAGTTTAGTAATTTCTGGCTGAAGCTTGGAAATAACCATTTGCGATTTTAAACTGCTTTTAAAAATTGGGTAAAGAATTAATCTAATAATTATTACAAAAATAATAACCGCTAAACCTAAATCTTTAATTGGCAAAAGGTTATAAATTAAAATCAAGAAATTGAAAAGCGGCTTAATAAAAATTGTTTCAAACATAAATAATTTGTCTTAAATTAAAATTCCACTTTTTTTGAAAAGGCTTAAAATTTTAGGCTGAAGCGTTTTAAAAGTAAGCTCATCCAATTCTAAGGCATTAGTTAATAAAATTAAAATATCATAACCGACTTTAAAACGATCAATATTTAACCTTAAAATTTCACTCGCCACTCTTTTAAATTTATTCCTACTAACCGCCTTTTTATAAACATTTTTTTTTATCAAAATGCCGAATCTAGTTATTTGTAAATTATTTTTTAGAAAAAAAAGTTTAAAATTATCTTCTTCAATTACTTGACCATTTTTTAAGATAGTGGCTATATCCTCTTTCTTTGAAATACGAAATTTTCTTTTTAGCATATTTAAACAGCCAGGTTTTTTCTATTTTTTCTTCTACGCTGTTTAATAATTTTTCTACCTGATTTACTATTAGTTCTCTTTAAAAAACCATGGGTTTTTTGTCTTTTCCTTTTTTTAGGTTGATAAGTAATAGACATTTTTTTATAATAAATAGTATAATAATATAAATAGATTATCACTAAAAACCTAAAAGGTCAATTAAATAAATATCTTCAAGTTATCCACATTTTATAAACAAAACCATAGAAATCCTACTTGATTATAAATACTTAATATTTAAAATAAAAAACAAATGGATTTAAAACAAATTTGGGACAAAGCTTTATCAGAAATAGAGTTAAATATTTCCAGAGCTAATTTTATTACCTGGTTTAAAAATTCTCGTCCTTTAAAAAAGGACGGCAATAAATTTATAGTAGCTTGCCAAAATACATTTACCAAAGAATGGCTAGAAAATAAATATCAAAAATTGATTATTACGGCTTTAAAAAATGTCGATAATGAAATAAAGTCAGTTGAATTTGTAATTGCACCCTTAGAAAAAGAACAAACTTTTAAACGCAAAAATATACCTAAAATAAACTTAACATCCCAAGACCAATTAGATCTAACTAATTTAATAGTTGACAAAGAAACTCAGCTTAATTCCAAGTATACTTTTGAAAATTTTATAGTTGGAGCAAACAACGAATTAGCCCAGGCTGCTGCTTTATCAATTTGTGAAAATCCTGGAACAAAATACAATCCCTTGTTTATTTATGGAGGAGTAGGGCTTGGTAAAACTCACCTGTTGCACGCTATTGGTAATTATTTAAAAGAACATCAAAAAAAATTTAAAATAAGATATTTAACAACTGAAAAATTTACTGAAGATTTGGTATCTTCTATTTTAAACAATACTGTTGAAAATTTTAAAAAAACCTTTAAAAGTATTGATTTACTTTTGTTGGACGATATTCAATTTATAACCCATAAAGATAAAACTCAAGAAATACTTTTTTCTATTTTTAATACTTTGTATGAGAAAAACAAGCAAATAGTTTTTTCTTCTGATAGGCCCCCTAAAGCAATCCCTTATTTAGAAGAAAGGTTACGCTCTAGATTTGAAGGAGGAATGACAGTTGATATTGGCTCACCTGATTTTGAAACTAGAATTGCAATCTTAAAAGAAAAAACTAAAGAAAAAGATATGGTTTTAGATACCGAAATTATCGAAACAATTGCTGCCAATGTTCAGAAAAACGTCAGAGAGTTAGAAGGAGCTCTAAATAGGGTTATAAATTATATTAAAGTTAAAAATACAATTCCTTCCTCCAAAGAAGTTGAAAAAATAATTTCAGAAATAGCTCATCCTTTAAATAAAAATGTTACTCCCAAACAAATTATAAAAACCGTTGTTGAATTTTACGGCTTAGAAGAAAATTTAATTTTTAATAAATCAAGATCTCAAGAATTAGTAAAACCAAGACAAATTATTATGTATCTTTTAAGAGACTCCTTGCATATGTCTTATCCGAGTATTGGTCAAAAATTAGGAGGAAAGGATCATACTACAGTAATGCATGCTTGCGAGAAAATTGAAAAAGAACTTTCTTATAATGTTCAACTTTTACAAGAACTAAACTTAATAAAAGAGAAGTTATTTTCTGTTAATTAACTGTTGAAAAAAGGTTTAGAAATTGATTTTAAAAAATTTAAAAAATTTTTATAAAAATAATTAACCCAATTAATAATCAAATTATTACCAATTTATTAACAGTTTATCAATAACCAGAATTATAAAAAACATTTGAAATAAAAGTAATTTATAAATTTTATCCCCAAAAAAATAAGTACTAATAATAAGATTAAATATTCTAATATAATTAATTATTAAAAATACAATCTATGAAACTAACAATTTTAGTTGAAAATTTAAAAAAAGTTTTAATGATTGCTGAAAAAGCCTTGGCTAGAAGTAGCACTATGCCAATTTTAAATTCCTTTTTATTAAAAGCTGATAGCAGCAAAAATAAATTAATAATTTCAGCTACTAATTTAGAAATTGGTATAGAAACTTCAATTTCAGCAAAGATTGAAAAAGAAGGGGAAGTAGTTGTTCCTTCTAAAAATTTTTTATCATTTTTTTATCAGCTATCAGACCCTAAAGCCGAAATTCAAAGTGAAGGAAAAATTTTAAAAATAAAAACTGATTACTATCAAGCTAATTTTCAAAGTTATGATATTAATGAATTTCCAATTATCCCAGAAATAAAAACAAAAAAATTTTTAAAAATAGAAAGTAATTTACTTGCTCAGGGATTTGAGCAAGCTATTATTTCGGCTGGAATTTCAGATCTAAGACCAGAATTAAATGGTATTTTTTTAAGTTTTTCAAAGCAAGGATTAAAATTTGCAGCTACTGATGTTTTTAGGCTTTCTGAAAAAACAATTCCTCCGGCTGAAATTCAAACAAATTTTGAAGAAAATATAAGTTGCTTAATACCTTTAAAAACTGCCCAAGAAATTTCAAGAATAGCCAAAGATAAATTAGAGTTAGTTGAGGTATATATTGAAGAAAATCAAATAGGTTTTAAATGGGAAGATACTAAGTTTATTTCCAGATTATTAGAAGGAGAATTCCCTGAGTATAGTTCGATCATTCCCCAATCATTTAGAACAAAAGGAGTTGTTTCTTATAATAAACTTCTTGAGTCATTGAAAATAAGCGGAGTTTTTTCTTCACGTTTAAATGATGTTAAATTAAAATTTATTCCTAAAGAAAAAAAGCTTGTTTTAAAATCAGCTGATTCAACCATTGGAGAGAACGAGGCAGTAGTTAATTTTGAATCAGCTGAGGGCGAAGAAATAGAAGCTACATTTAACTATCGTTATCTTTTGGATGGAGTTTCTGTTTTAGAGCCTAAAGATAAAGTATTTATTGCTTTAGCCGATATTGATAAACCAATTTATCTAAAATCTTTAAGCGATCAAAGTTATTTTTATATTTTAATGCCTTTAAGGATTTAGAAAAAGTTTCTTAGTCACTTCAAAATCACCCTCAACTCTTTTTACTTTTAAAATTAAATTGTTTTCTTGTTGAAAACTTGTTGGTTTAAACAAAACGCTATAGTAATTATCGTTATTTTTTGGCAATGACAAAATAAATTCATTATTAAAATAAATTTCGATATTATTAAAATTTAAACCTGGATTTATTTTAAAAGTTAATTTTATAGAAGAATTATTTTCTATAAATTCAGTATATGGTTCCATAATTTCTAAATCAGAAGAAGTTGAAGCCGGAATATTTATAAGATTTAAGGCCCCTAGATTTTGCGACACCCATTTACTAACTGAATATTCCCATCTAGCAAATTGAGGGTCATTGTAAGGATTCAAGGGCTTTTCTCCTAAGGGATTATTTTTATCAACCCAATATAAAATGGTATGAATTTCAAAACCAGTCGGACTTTGGATAATATAATTTCCGTTTAACATTGGTTTGTCAACTGGAGTTATTTCAGCTGGTGTAAACTCTTCTTTATTAAATTTAGGGAGTGCTTGTTTCATAAAGTCATTCCAAATTGGCGCAGCAGCCATTCCTCCAGCTCCTCCATAACTCATTGGAGAATAGTCATTATTACCTACCCACACACCTGCTACTAAAGTTGGAGAATAGCCAAAAGTCCAAGCATCACGATAATCTTGGCTAGTTCCTGTTTTAGCAGCTACTTTATAATTTGGAATAGTTAGAGGTCCATTTAATTGAAACATTGGATATCTACTTTGATCATCTGATAGTACATCGTTTAAAATTGAAACATATTTACTATCTATTATCCTTGTTTCAGTTGGAATATTTTCATAAATAGTATTATTTTGGGAATCAATTATTTTTAAAATAGGAGTTTGGGAAATTTTTACACCATTATTTGCTAAAACCGAATAAGCATCAACCATTTCTATTAGTTTTACTCCGCCACCTCCTAAAATTAAAGATAATCCATAATAATTAGGATCTTGATCTAAGGTTGTGATTCCTAAACTTTGAGCTGTAGTAATAGCATCTTTTATACCAACTAAATATAAAAGTTTAACAGATGGCACATTTAATGATTGGGCTAAAGCTTGTCTTAAAGTAACAGGACCCCTGAAAGTACGATCGTAATTTTGAGGATGATAGCAGTTACTTTGAGAATATCCTGTGAAAGGAATTCCTTCAGGAGAACAATTAGCGCTAAATTCAGTAAATACATCAAATAATATGGTTGAAGGCGGATAGCCCTTTTCAAAAGCCTTTAAGTAAACAAATGGTTTAAAACTTGATCCCGGTTGTCTTGGTTGAAGCGCAACATTAAAATTTCCATTGTGTTCAGTGTCAAAAAAATCACGGGAGCCAACCATTGCTAAAATTTCACCGGTTTTTGGATTCTGAGCTATTAAAGCTGCATTATCAGCATTCCAATTTGTATCATTTCTTTTTGCTCCATCGGCTACTGCTTTTTCTGCTATTTGTTGTAACTCCCAATCTAGAGAAGTTATGACTTTTAATCCTCCTTCTTCAATATATTTTTCATCGTATATTTCAGCTAAAAGAGACCTTATATAAAATACAAAATGGGGAGCTTTTATCTGGCTATGGGTTGTAACAAAATTTAGTTTTTGAGCCTTAGCAGAATCAGCTTCTTCTTGGCTTATAAAATTCAGTTCTACCATTCTGTCTAAAATATATTCTTGTCTTATTTTTAGTTCATCAGGATGAGCATTATAATAGCTTGGCCTTCTTGGCAAACTAGCTAATAAAGCTGATTCTGCTAAATCCAAATCTTTAGCTGATTTTCCAAAATAAGTTCTAGAAGCAGCTTCAATTCCATAAGCATTGTAACCGTACGGAATTTGGTTTAAATAAAATCCTAAGATTTCGTCTTTAGAGTATTTATTTTCTAATTCAATAGCTAAAATTAATTCTTTTACTTTTCTTGATAACGTTTTCTCAGGAGTTAAAAAAGTATTTTTAACTAATTGTTGGGTAATAGTTGAACCTCCTTGAATACCTTCTTCTCTTTTAAAAATATTATAATAAATGGCCCTAAAAATTGCTTTGATATCAAAAGCAGGATGATTATAAAATTCACTATCTTCAGCTGCTAGGGTAGCCTTTTTTAAAGAGTCAGGAATTTCTTCAAACGGAACAACCGTTCTCTTTTCTTCTCCGTGAAATTCGTAAAGAATAATTTTTCCTGTTCGGTCGTAAATTTTAGTTGACTGATTGACTGAAGCAAAAGAAAAATTTGTAGGATCTGGCAAGTCCTTTATTAAAAAAATCAACCAGCCAGCAAATCCTAAAATAGCTATTACCAAAATTGCAAGAATTATTTTCAAAAATTTAGTCATTATAATATCTTTTAAAAAATATTAATATGTCCTATAATTATATTATCAAATAATATGAAAAACAACTTTTTTGAAGATCTTTCTCAAAGAGGATTAATTTATCAAAAAACAGAGGGAATATCAAAAGTTTTTGATAAAAAGACAACTTTTTATTTAGGAATCGATTTAACAAGCGACAGTCTTCACTTGGGTCATTTATTAGGGCTTGTTATTTTAAAAAGAGCAATAAAATATAAACATTTTCCAATAGTTTTAGTTGCCTCAGGAACCACGATGATTGGCGATCCCTCTGGCAAAGATAAAGAAAGACCAATTTTGCCAAGAGAAATTATTGAACAGAATAAAAAGAAAATTACAATTCAAATCAAAAATATTTTAGGAATAGACAACTTCTTAATTTTAGATAATTACAATTGGTTAAAAAACTTAAAGGTACTTGAATTTTTAAGAGAAGTTGGAAAATTTATTCCCGTTAATACCATGCTTGAAAAAGAAGCTGTTAAAACTAGGATGCAAAAAGAGGAGGGAATCTCTTTTGCTGAATTTTCCTATCAACTTTTGCAAGCCTATGACTTTTTATATTTATTCAAAAATTATAATTGCTTAGTTCAAATAGGTGGTTCTGACCAATGGGGTAACATAGTTCAAGGGATAGAGCTTATCAGAAAAAAAACAAATAGCCAGGCTTATGGTTTTTCATTTCCTTTAATAATTGATCCTAAAACAGGTAAAAAATTTGGAAAAACCGAAAGCGGTAAAACTATTTGGCTTGATAGAGCTAAAACTCCTCCTTTTGAGTTTTATCAATTTTTTATTAATATTTCAGACGAGCTTATCCCAACTCTTATTAAGCTCTTTTCTTTAAAAGATTTAAAAGAATTGAAAGAATTAGAAAATAAATGGCAAAAAAATAAAGAACAGAGACTATTACAAAAAGAATTAGCATTAGAATTAACGTCTTTAGTTTTTGGCACAGCTGATGCTAGACAAGCTAAAAAAGTTTCTGAAATTTTATTTGAAAAATCTAATCAAAAATTATCTCAAGCTGACTTGGAATTTATTAAAAATTCAATTCCCCATCAAGAGATTAAAAGTGAAAATTTTCTATTAGAAGAAGTTTTAGTTAAAAATGGTTTATGTCCTTCTAAGGGACAAGCTAGAAAATTAATTAATCAGAACGGAGTAACTATTAAAGAGTATTTTAATAAATATTTTTTGATTAAAAAGGGAAAGAAAGAGTACTTAATGTTGATTAAAAAATAAACCACCTTTTTGGTGGTTTATTTTGGCTATAAATCTAATTCTTCGTCATAATCTTCTTCTTCCTCTTCTTCTTTTATTTCTGGTCCTTCATTTTCATCAACCCAAAAACCGTAATCTTCTTCTGGTTCATCTGATTCTTCTGATTTTTCTTTTAAGGCTTTTTCTAATTCTTCATCTTCATTTTCATCAACCCCACCTTCTTCAATTTCGTCTTCATTTTTTAACACAATACCTGTTTTGATATATTCCATTAACATCTTATTAATTTAATTTTTAATTTACGACCTATCTTTATTTATATAGATAGTAAATATATCTTTTTATTTTTATTTGTCAAGCCTTTTAACATAAAAGGCAGCTAAGGCTATTGCTAAGGCGTCAATGCTGTCTTTTGATTTTAAATCTTTTGGTAAATCCAAAGAATTTTTAACCATTTTTTTAACAGCTTGTTTATCAGCTCTACCATAACCGCAAATTATTAGTTTTACTTGAGTAGGAGCAAGTTCAATAATTTTTAGATCAGAAACGCTATTTTTTATTATCCCCTTTATTTCGCTTACTTTTAAAGCACTAGTTTTATTAACCCCAAAATAAATTTTTTCAATGCCTATTAATTGAGGATGATAATTATTGATTAAATTTTCTAATTGTTTTTGAAGAGGTAATCTAATATCAAAAATCCCGGCTGTTTGATAATTAAAACTATCATCTGAAAACTTTATTATTCCATAACCAATTTTTTTTATTCCAGGATCTATTCCTAAAATTGTTAAATTAGAATTCGGCATTTAAAAAAACTTGTTCAATTTCTTCTTGATTTTCGAATTCTTCAAGCATTTGTTCTAATTTCTTAGAAAGATCATTGTCTTTAATAGCTATAGGATTTTTTGCTAAATAAACTATTTCGACTTCATTTTCAATATTATTTTTATCAAGAATATTTCTTAATTTTTCTATTTTTTCTTTGGGGCAATATAAAA
>Ga0255345_1001663_pt1 | contig 31184 bp, 25 predicted proteins | sample wastewater_treat_6_FD_192415 | JGI IMG/M metagenome (GOLD analysis project Ga0255345, IMG submission 192415) | Wastewater microbial communities from Lulu Island WWTP, Vancouver, Canada - plant20 | ecosystem: Engineered > WWTP > Wastewater > Unclassified | place: Canada: Vancouver, British...
GTCACAACGTTACTCTCTTTCCATGGCATGCCCATCTTCCTCCTGTAGGGCAGACCTTATCACCCCAAAGTGTCACCTATGTCTTGAACCTTTCATGTCACCCATGTCTTGAACCCGTACCACTCAACGAGCGCAGACTGGGGGGGGGCAAAGGGGACGCAGGCCATCACGAAAAACGCAGACGCATTTTGTGGCCTCGTGTTTTGTTGCCACTGGCGAATAGGATTAGAAAATGAACATTTGGGGCGCAAAAACAAAAAACGCACTTGCGTCACGGGGACGCAAGTGCGGGATGATTTTGGATAAACTATCCGAGGCGGGCTATGCGCCCAGTTGCCAGCGAATGAAGCGGCGCACGGTGAATTCGTCGCCAGCCGCCTTGCCGGCTTCGGCCAGAATCTGGGCCACGGTTTTGTCCTGTTCCTTCACGAACGCCTGTTCCAGCAGGCAAATTTGACCGTAAAACTTTTCGAGTTTGCCGGTCACGATTTTTTCCACGATGTTCGCGGGTTTGTTTTCAACCTGCTTGGCGTAGATTTCTTTTTCGGCCTGAACGGTTTCCGCAGGAACCTGATCGCGGGTGATGCAGACGGGGTTTACCGCCGTGATGTGGAGGGTCAGGTCCGCCAGCATGGTTTGCACGGCGGGATTGCTGATGGAGGCCGCTTCTTTGCAGCCCACTTCCACCAGCACGCCCAATTTGCCGCCCAAGTGGACATAGCCGGCGATGGCGCCGGTGCCTTCCACGGACCAGGAAATGTTGCGGCGAGCAACGATATTTTCGCCAATTTCGGCAATTTGCGCTTCCACTTTGGCCTTGGCGGCTTCTGCGAGCGTGTTTTCAGCCAAACCGGCGGCGTCGTTCAGCATGTCGGCCACGAATGCCTGGAATGTGTCGTTTTTGGCGACAAAGTCGGTTTCGCAGTTGATTTCAATCATGTGTCCGCTCTGAGCGTCCGGTGCAATAGCTGCGGCAATGATGCCTTGCTTGGCGTCGCGCGTAGCTCGCTTGGCGGCGATGGCCACGCCGGCCTCGCGCAGGATTTTGATGGCGGCGGCTTTATCGCCGTTGGCTTCCACCAGCGCGCGCTTGCATTCCATCATGCCCACGCCTGTTTCGTCGCGTAATTCTTTGACTAAAGATGCAGTAATTTCTGCCATAGGGGTACCTTCTTTCTGTTGTTAAGGGGTTGGGGGGCGCGGGGTGCGCCCCTTGGGGGTTATTCCGCTGCGGGTTTTTCCGGGGCTTCCTCAGCGGGAGCCTCTTCTGCGGGGGCAGCTTCGGCCTTCGGTGCCTCCTCCGCAGGTGCAGCTTCGGCTTCCGGCGCCGGCTCTTCAGCGGCCGCCTCAGCCTCATCTTCGGCCTTGGCTGCTGCTTTGGCCTTCTTGGCCTTGGTTGCTTTTGCTTCTTCCTTGGCTGCTTTGGCTTCCGCTTTGGCTTCGTCCTCGGCTGCTTGGGCTTCTTCCTTGGCCGCCTTTTCAGCCGCCTTGGCTTCCGCCTTCGCGGCCTTTTCGGCTTCCTTTTCGGCCTTGGCCTTGGCTGCCTTTTCTGCCTTTATGCGAGCGGCTTCGGCGGCTTTCTCCGCCCGTTCCTTGTCACGGGCTTCCTTCTCCGCCTTGGCGCGGGCAGCGGCTTCGGCCTCGGCGGCGGCGCGCTTGCGGGCTTCTTCGGCGGCAATCTTGGAATAGGCCGCGCTGGCTTGCTGAATCGTCAGACCCACCAGGTCGGCAATGAGCTTGATGCCGCGAATGGCGTCGTCGTTGGCCGGGATGGGGTAGTCAATCGGGTCGGGGTCCACGTTGGCATCCACCAGCGCGATGACCGGGATGTTCAGGCGGTTGGCTTCGGCTACCGCAATGGATTCGCAGTTGATATCCACGACAAACAGCGCGCCGGGATTGCCCTGCATGTCGGCAATGCCGCTCAAATTGTACTGCAACTTGGAAAGCTCGTGGCGCAATTTGGCCACTTCCTTTTTCGGCAGATTGTTCAGGGTGCCATCTTTGTCCATTTGCTCAATTTCGCGCATGCGTGCGATGGATTTGCGGATGGTTTCGTTGTTGGTCAGCGTGCCGCCCAGCCAGCGGTTCACCACAAAGGGTTGCTTGTGCTGGGTGGCGATGTTGCGGAGCGCTTCCTGCGCTTGTTTCTTGGTGCCGACAAACAGAATCTGACGTCCGCGAGCAACGGTGTCATAGATGAACTGGCGCGCCTTTTGCAGGCCTTCCAGCGTCTGCTCCAAGTCAATAATGTAGATTCCGTTGCGCTGCCCGAACAGATACTTGCGCATCTTGGGGTTCCAGCGTTTGGTCCGGTGGCCGAAATGCAGGCCGGCTTCGAGCAAGTCTTGGATGCTAACGTCTTGCGGGACGTTTGGGGTGGTTGTCATGGTGACCATGATCGTTTTCCTCTCTTCATGTACTTATTCCGGTCCGCTGAAAGGCAGCCGGAAAATCCGCTTTGTTCGCGGGCGGAGGGCCGCCGGCGAGCTTCGCTTCCGGTTTTGCACACGCAAAACTCGGCGGGGAATCTAGGGGATGCCGCCGACAAATGCAAGGAGATATTTTGGCTATTATTCCACTTGTTTATCAGCGGTTCTTCCCGTATATTCGTATTGTGTAAAAAGGGAATGGTGTTCATTCGGGTTGTTAAGCGGCATTTTCCCGAGTGCGGTGTTTTTTCGGCTTATCGCTTGGAGTGAGTGGACCATGAAGCATAGAGACAAACTGATTTTGAACAGTTGGCTGGTCTTGGTGGCGCTGTTGGGGTTGCCATCCGGGGGCATGGCTCAAGGAGTTGCCCACGACCAATCCGTGGACTCGCCACTTTACATAAGCAATACAGAGCCGCTCAAAGACCAATATGGGCGGCCCATGCCCGGCACCCACGGCCAAGGCATTGTTTCGCTGGTTGAATTGCGCGTGTCCACCAATGGCATTGTGCGCCCGCCTTATCCCAATGGCGCGGCCCATGCGTACCATCCGCTCGTTTCATCCCAGAGCGTTACCGGCATGGGCCAAAATGCGATGGGCGAGAATCCCGGGCGATTCGCGATGGTCCTGCCCAAGCGGCCCCCGGCGGATATTTACGTGTTTGCCCGCGCCTATAGCGCTCCCACGGCCGCTGAAGCCAATTTCTATGCCGATTCCCAGCCCATGAGGGCCGAAAATATCGGCACGACGGCGCTCGTGGCCAACTTTGGCCCGGCCCTGCCGATAGATGCCAGCGACGACGATGGCGATGGACTGTGCAATTCGTGGGAGCGACAACTCGGCACCTATAGCCGCAGTACCGCGGACTTCGATGGCGACGGCATGAGTGATTTGCATGAAATGCTGGCCGGCACCGACCCCACCTGCGGGGATTCCCTGTTGCGCCTGGAGATGATTCAGCGCGACCAAGTCGCGCGGGTATTGCGGGACGGGGAGAAACCCACGCGCCCTGTCCATGTGACGTGGCAATCCGTTCCCGGGCGGACGTATCAGATCGAATACGTTGTGCAACTCTGGGATTGCGAGAACCAGCAGTCAACGGAATTCATGCCGGTGGGTGACCCCATTACGGCCGGTGAAGATGAGTACGAAATCTCTTGCGAAATCGCTCTGCCTGATGACGCCGTCACCGGCACTTTCCGCGTCAAACTCGTTCGCGAATAATCGCCGCTCGCCGCTTCCATCTCTCACCCTCTAATCGCGCATGGCGACGTGTGCGCCGGGGTCGTCATTTATGGCCGCATATGATAGGCTACGCGTGGAAAGGCCATACGAATGCGTTTGATTGATGACATTCCTGTTTGGGGCGATCCCGTCGAAGAGAACGCGCTGCGCCAAATCAAGCGTTGCGCGCGCACGGCTTCGCGCGTGGCGCTGATGGCCGATCACCACAAGGGCTACGCCGTGCCCATCGGCGGCGTGGTGGCCTACAGCGACCAAATCAGCCCGTCCGGTGTCGGCTTTGACATTGCTTGTGGCAACAAGGCCGTTTTGACCGATGCAAAGGCCGCCGATGTGCGCCGCGATATTAGCCGCATTATGGACACCATTTTTGAAAACCTCACCTTCGGCATCGGCCAGAAAAATCGCGTGACGGTGGACCACGAATTGTTTGACGACGACACCTGGAAGCTGGACGCGGTGCGCCCGCTGAAAACCATGGCCCGCGAGCAGCTCGGCACCATCGGCGGCGGCAACCATTACGTGGATATTCTGGTGGACGAACAAGAGCGGGTGTGGATTGGCGTTCACTTCGGCTCGCGCGGCCTCGGACACAAAACCGCGAGCTGGTTTCTCCAAAAGGGCGGCGCCAAAGACGGCATGGATGTGGACCCGCTGGTGATTCCCGCCAAGTCGGCGCTGGGGGAAGATTATCTGGCCTGCATGCATTTGGCCGGCCGTTACGCCTATGCCGGGCGGGATTGGGTGTGCGCCGAAACCGCCCGCCTGATGGGCGCGCGCATTCTGGATGAAGTTCACAATCACCACAACTTCGCCTGGCGCGAAACGCATCAGGGCGAAAAACTTTGGGTGGTGCGCAAGGGCGCCACGCCGGCCTTTCCCGGCCAGAAAGGATTCATCGGCGGGTCCATGGGAGACATCTGCGTCATTGTCGAAGGCGTCGAACATGATTTGGCCCGCTATTCGCTCTATTCCACCGTGCATGGCGCGGGCCGCGTGATGGGGCGGATGCAGGCCAAGGGCAAATATAACCGCCGCACCGGCAAGTGCCTGCGCCCCGGCCTGGTCACGCCCGCCATGATGCGCAAACGCGTGGAAGCGTTCGGCGTGGAGTTGCGCGGCGGCGGCCTCGATGAGTCCCCGCACTGCTACAAGGATTTGAAGACGGTGCTGGATGCCCACGCCGGAACCATCAACATCCTGCATACGCTACGGCCCATCGGCGTCGCGATGGCCGACACCGAAGACCCTTACCGGGATTGAACTTGAAGCGGCCGCGGGACGGCTTTTGCGGGCGCCGCGAGCCGCCTATTTAATCAGCGCGCCTTTGGGACCGGCTTTGTCGTCCCAATTGCGCGGCTTTTGCACGGTGATGGAGGCGATGCCCTTGGCGGTCATTTGGATGCCGCGCGTTTTAGGCGTGCGGACGGTCACGGTTTTTGGCTCAAACACCTGTTGGTGGATTTGCTGGCCTTTGCGCGGCGTGTATTTCACGTAGAGGGCATCGGGCTGTTCATCGGAAAAGAACAGGCACTTGGCCGGGTCGCTTTCCGGCGCGCAGAAATAATCCTTATTTTGGATGATGCCGCCGAAGGTGAACCGCTTGAGGTGGCTGATGCCGTTAGCTTGGTACACAAGTGTCATGACGCGGTCGCGGTCATAGATGGCGGCATAGACCAGATTTTTGTCCACGAACAGTTTGTCCGGCGGGGGAATGACCCGGTAGCGGCAATCGTTCCACACCAGCACCAGTTTGTCATACGGCGAGCATTGGAAAATTGGCTCGCCGCCGCCAATATCCGTTCCAAGGTAGTATTTTTCCTTGTCGTGATAAATTGTTTGCGCTTCGGCGGTCAGCTCGCGCACTTCGATGGTGTCAAAGGCCTCGACCTTGGTTTTGCGCGGCCATTCATCGGCGTAGTCGCGCAGCAGGGAGCGGAGATATTTGATGGTGAAGCCGGTGACATCGGTCAGGTTTTTCTCCACGGCGTCAAAGTCGGCCAGCAGGTCATCTTCTTCGCGGCGCGACTTGTTGATGTCGTAGAGCGAAATGCGCCGAATGGGAATGGCGAGCAGCATATCGAGGTCGGCGGCGGTAATATCGCGCCGCAGTTGATTGCGGAAGGGGGCCAGCCCTTCGAGGATGGCCTGGCGCACTTCCGGCGCGGTTTTGCATTCCTCGATGCGTTTGTAAATACGGTTGACGATAAACAGGCGCACCAGCGAGGCCGCCTGCAGGGCTTCGTCAATTTTTTTGCGTTCGAGTTCCAGCTCTTTTCGCAGCAGCTCGACCAATCGCTTGGTGTTGTGGCGCAAAATGTCGTGGACCGACATTTCAACGGGGCGCTGGTCCTTGATGACAATCGGGCGCAACGACAGCGAAACTTCGCATTGCGTGAAAACATACAGCGCCTGAATCGCCTGCTGGATGTCGGCATCCGCGCCCAGGGCCACTTCAATTTCCACCTTGCCGGCGGTGTAATCGCGGATGGCCTTGGTTTTGATTTTACCTTTTTTCGCCGCGTCTTCGATGGAGCTGATGACTGCCTCGGTGGTGACTCCGTAGGGCAGCTCGCGAATCACCAGCGTCGCCTCGTCCTTTTGCTCAATGATGGCGCGGCAGCGGACTCTGCCGCGTCCTTCGTCGTATTCGCGCGCGTCAATCAGGCCGCCCTGCGGGAAATCGGGGATAAGCGTGAATTTCTTTTTCTGCAGAATGTCCATCTGCGCTTTGAGCAGTTCGCCGAAGTTGTGCGGCAGAATGCGCGTGGACAGGCCCACGGCGATGCCTTCCGCGCCGAGCATCAGCAAGAGCGGCAACTTGGCCGGCAGCACCACCGGCTCTTTTTTGCGTCCGTCGTAGGAAGGGATAAACTCCGTCAGGTCATCATTGAATAGCTGCGTGGCGGCCAGGTCCGTCAGGCGGCATTCGATGTATCGCGAAGCCGCCGCCGGGTCGCCCGTGTGAATGTTGCCGAAGTTGCCCTGACCCTCAATCAGATACCCGCGATTCACCAGCGTGACGAGCGCGTCGGCAATGGACGCATCGCCATGCGGATGGAACTGCATGGTATAGCCGACGATGTTCGCCACCTTGATGAAGCGCCCATCGTCGTTTTGATTCAGCGAATAGAGAATCCGGCGCTGCACCGGCTTCAGGCCGTCCTCAATTTCGGGGATGGCGCGGTCGCGGATGACATAGGAGGCATACTGCAAAAAGTTTTCATCCATCAGCCGATGCAACGGCCCGTCGTCGAGGTTTTGGGCATCGGGGGTTGGTTCAGGTTCCGCCGTTTTGCGCGGTGCGCGCTTGGCGGATTTCTTGTCGGACTTCGCCGCACGTCGCGGCTTCTGTTCTTCGTCAAAAAGGGATGGTTGTTCAATATCGGTCATGATTTTTCGGGGGACACTATATCGTCTCGCCCGCCCGTCTCCAATTCAAAATGTAAAATGACCGCCCGGCGGCAAGCGCTTCCCAAGCGGGTGCGGATATTCTAGTATATGAAGTTGCGATGCGTGAATTTTTGAAAAAAGTGTATGCAGAAAGCGACTGGGGTTGCCGGTTGCTGTTTCCGCTGGTGCAGGCGCGCGACTGGCTGCGCGAGGGGTGGCGCTCCGACCGGCGCGTCATTGAGCGCCAGTTTCAGGCCGCCTTCGGGCGTCCGATGGATTGGCGCGACCCGCGCACGCTCAACGAAAAAATGAATTGGATGAAACTCCATTTCCGCGATCCGCTCCAGCGGGTGGTGGCCGACAAATATGCCGTGCGGGAGCATGTGCAGGCCAAAATCGGCGCGGAGTATCTCATCCCGCTCATCCGCACCTATGAGCGGGCCGAAGACATCCGGCTGGCGGAGTTGCCGTCGGCTTTCGCGCTCAAGGTCAATCACGGCAGCGGCCAAAACTGGTTGGTGCAGGACAAGGCGCGGGAGGACGAGGGCCGCATTCGCCGCGAGTTCTACAAATGGATGCGCATCAGCCACTACGCCGCTTCGCGCGAGTGGCCGTATCGCGGCATTCGACCGCTGATTGTCGCCGAAGAGCTGTTGCTGGACGAAAACCACGCCATCCCCAGCGACATCAAATTCCACTGTTTTCACGGGCGCGCCGCGACCATTCAGGTGGACCTCGACCGCGCGACCAACCACCGCCGCAACTTTTACGATTTGGACTGGCAGCTTCAGCCCTTCGTCTGGACCGAGTGGGAGGGGGAGCGCCCGGCCTGGCCCAACGGGCGGCCCGTTGCGCGCCCCGAAAAGCTGGCGGAAATGATACGCGTGGCGGAAGTTCTGGCCGCCGACTTCCCCTATGCCCGCATTGACCTTTTTGAGTGCCGCGGCAAGGTCTATTTCGGCGAAATCACCTTTTATCATGGCGGCGGTTTTGAGCGTTTTGACCCGCCCGAATGGGATCGCCATTTCGGCGATTTGCTGCGGTTGCCGTAAACGGCCCGTGTTTTCAGGCTTTCCATTTTTCCACAGTGTGGAAAAATAAGCGTTTGATTTTCCACGGTGTGGAAAAACCGGCCTGAATTTTTCCATGGTGTGGAAAATAATTTTCCATAGCGTGGAAAATCTGGAAAAAACTTTTCCATGGCGTGGAAAAGTCGGCCGATGAATTTGAAGGAGAGGTATGAACCTGAAGGAAGTGGAACAACAGACGGAGGAGGCGCTGGCCAAGCTGGCGGCGGCGGCGGATTTGGCCGCCGTGGAAGCGTTGCGCGTGCAGTATATCGGGCGCAATGGCTTGCTGCCCAAATTGATGCAGGGCCTCAAGGACGTGCCCGCCGCCGATAAGCCGGCGATGGGGCAGGCGCTTAATCGCTTCAAGGTGGCCGTTACCGAGGCGGTGGCGGAGCGCAAGCTTGCGCTGGAAGCGACGGCGAAGCGGGCGTCGGCGAGCGCGTTTGATTGGTCTTTGCCGGGCCGCTGGCCTGCGCGCGGGCGGCTTCATCCTGTTCAGCAACTGATTGATAGAACCACGGAGATTTTCCGCCGGATGGGTTTCACGGTTGCCGACGGTCCCGACATTGAGACGGAGTATTACAACTTTGACGCGCTCAACACGCCGGCGGACCACGTCTCGCGCGATATTCAGGATACGTTTTATCTGCCCGGCGGGCTGCTGTTGCGCACGCAAACCAGCGCCGTGCAGGCGCGCTACATGGAAAGCCGCCCGCCGCCGGTGCGCATCATTTGCCCCGGACGGTGCTATCGGCGCGACACGACCGATGCCACCCATTCCGCCAATTTCCACCAGATTGAAGGGCTGTATGTGGATGAAAGGGTCAGTCTGGCCGACTTGAAGGGCGACATTGACCATTTCGCGCGCGAGCTGATGGGGCCGGGCGTGAAGTCGCGCTTTCGCACGCATTTCTTCCCGTTCACCGAGCCGAGCGTGGAGGTGGATTTTTCGTGCCACATGTGCGACGGGGCCGGATGCCGCGTGTGCAAGCAGAGCGGCTGGATTGAAATCATGGGCGCCGGCATGGTGGACCCGCAGGTTCTCCAAATGGCCGGCTACGACCCGGAAGCCGTCACCGGCTACGCCTTCGGCATGGGAATTGAGCGGCTGGCGATGATTTTGTTCGGCATTGATGATATTCGCCGGCTCTACGAAAACGATGTGCGCTATCTGTCGCAGTTTTGAGTACAAAGGTTGACTATGAAAATTCCGCTGAGTTGGTTGAAAGAATATGTGGATTATGACGACACGCCGGAGGGTTTGGCGGACAAGCTGACGTTTTCGGGGGTGGAGGTCGAGGGCATTGCGACCATCGGCGGCGGCGTCGCCGGCGTGGTGGTGGGCGAGGTGCGCGCCATTGAGAAGCATCCCGACGCCGACAAGCTGACGCTGTGCAGCGTGAATTACGGCGGCGATACCGAGATGACCGTTGTTTGCGGCGCACCGAATGTGGCCGTGGGCGGGAAGTATCCCTTTGCGCCGCTGGGGACGAAGTTGCCGTGCGGCATCACCATCGCCAAGCGCAAGGTGCGCGGCGTGGTGAGCGAGGGGATGCTGTGCGCCGAGGATGAGCTGGGGCTTTCCGACGACCATACCGGCCTGATGGAGCTGGATGCGCAATGGGCGCCCGGCACGCCGCTGGCCGAGGTTTTGGGGCCGCCGGAAACAGTGATGGAAGTGGAAATTACGCCCAACCGTCCCGACTGCCTGAGTTTGTTGGGAATCGCCCGCGAAGTGGCCGCGCTCTACGGCACAAAAGTCAACGTGCCGGACACCACCTTGAAGGAAGTCCATCCCGCGGTTGAAAAGGCGACCAGCGTCGTTATTGAAGACTTGGAGGATTGCCCGCGCTATATCGCCCGCGTGTTGCAGAACGTCAAGGTTGCCCCCAGCCCCGACTGGATGCAGCGGCGGCTGACCGCCGCCGGCGTGCGGCCGATTAACAACATTGTGGATATTACCAACTATGTGATGCTCGAATGCGGCCAACCGCTCCATGCGTTTGACCAAACCTTGCTGACGGAGGGCCGGATTGTGGTGCGCCACCCGAAGCCCGGCGAAAAAATCACCACCCTGGATGGCGTCGTGCGCGATTTGGAGCCGGAGATGCTCGTGATTGCCGATGCCCGGCGGGCCATGGCGCTGGCCGGCGTGATGGGCGGCGAGGATAGCGGCATCAACGACAGCACGACGACCGTGCTGCTGGAAAGCGCCTCGTTCCGGCCGGCTTCCGTGCGCGCCACCAGCAAGAAATTGGACATGCTGACGGAGGCGTCGTATCGCTTCATGCGCGGCGTGGATGCCGAGCTGGCCGATTTCGGCAGCCGCCGGGCCGCCAAATTCATGGTGGAACTCGCCGGCGCGGACTTGCTGATGGGCGCGGTGGACGAACACGGCAAGCTGCCCGAACCGTGGAAGGTGACGTGCCGCCCGGCGCGGCTCACCGCGCTGCTGGGGCTGGAGGCCACGCACGAGCAAATCGCCCGTGTTTTTGAATCGCTGGAATTGAAGGTGCTGCGCTCCACGCCGGAGATGATTGAAGTGCTGGTGCCGACGTTTCGCGCCGATTTGACGCGCGAGGCGGATTTGATTGAGGAGTATGCCCGTTTGCAGATTAAGAGTCTGCCGCCGGTTCGTTCCATGGCCACGATTGTTCCGGGCGCGAATGACAAGCCGGCCGTGGCGCAGGCTCAGTTGCGCGATGCGCTCGTGGGCATGGGCTTGCAACAGGTGATGCACTACAGCTTTTTGGATGAAGGCTTGCTTAATTTATTCGACAAAGCCAACGCGCCCAGGCGCGTCAAGCTGGCGAATCCGCTGACGAGCGACCACACGATTATGCGCGATGCGCTTTTGCCGCAAATGGTCGCCACCATCGGTCTCAATGTGTCGCGCCAGGTGGAAACCACCGCCTTTTTTGAAACCGGGCGCGTGTTCTATTTGGACGCGGACGGGATGCCCGCCGAGAAGGAGCATTTGTCGGTGGGTCTGCTTGGGCCGGTGGGCCGGGCGGGACTGGACCGCTTCCAGCCGGTGAGCGCCGCCGATATGTTTTTATGGATAAAGGGCGTCTGGGAGCAGTTGGCTGCGGCGATGAAGTTGCGCCATGCGCAGTTGCGTCCGGCGGAGCGTCCGTGGGGTGAGCCGGGACGCGGCATGGAAATTGTCGTGAATGACGTTGTCATCGGCTGGCTGGGGCTTTTGCAAACGGCGATTGGCAAGGAATGGCGGATTCAGGAGCCGGTTGGTTTGCTGGAAGTGGCCGTGGAGCCGGTCATTCAAGGGATTGGCGCGCGGCAGGAATTGGCGCCGCCGCCCAGCTATCCGAGCATTCGGCGCGACACGGCCTTGATTGTGGCCGATGACGTTCGCCATGAGCAGGTGCTGGCCGTGGTCCGGGCCGCCGCGCCGGCGGAACTGGAAAACATCGAGCTTTTCGATATTTATCAGGGCAAGAATCTTGGAGAGGGACGCAAGAGCATGGCCTATGCCTTCACATACCGTTCCGCCAGCGGCACCTTGACGGATGAAAAGGCCAATGCCTTTCATGCCGCCATCAACGCCGCGCTCAAGGCGCAACTCTCCGCCGAAATCCGGGAAAGCTAAACGATTGCGGCATGGTCCTTGCGCTGGCCATTTCGGTGGGTTTGCTGGGGTACATTTATCTCGGCTATCCGGCGCTGATTTGGGCGTTGGGGCGTTTTTGGGGCAAGCCCGTTCAGGCTGGCGAATTTGACGGCGGCGCGGCTGTGCTGATGGTGGCGCATGATGAGGGCGAACGGCTGGCGCGGAAACTGGAGAACTTGCTGGAGCTGGCCGTCGGCGAGCCTATTCGCGAGGTTTGGATTGGGTTGGATGGTTGCACGGATGGCAGCGCTGAACGGGTGAAGTCAATTATTTCGCGGGTGGCCGCGCGGGAGGGCGGGCAAGGGCTGAGGGCGGCTGACATTCATCTGCTGGAATGCGCCGAGCGGCGGGGGAAAGCCGCGGTTTTGAATGAACTGATGACGCGGGCCACGCAGCCCATTTGCGTGATGATGGATGCGCGGCAACGGGTGGCGTCGGGGGCGATTTCCAAGCTGTTGCGCCCCTTTGCCGATTCGCGGGTGGGGGTGGTGTCGGGCGCGCTGGTCTATGAGGCGGCGGCGGGCGGCGCGCAAAAGGGCGCGGAAACGTATTGGGGCTACGAAAAGATGATTCGGGAGTCGGAGAGCCGATTTTTCGCGGTTCCCGGCGCAACTGGGGCGCTTTATGCCATTCGGCGCGAATTGTGCGCTGAAATTCCTGAAAATACGCTGGTGGATGACGTTTTGATTCCGATGCGGGCGGTTTTGCAGGGTTTTCGCTGCCTTTTTGAGCCTGAGGCGGTTGTTTTTGATGTCCCGGCGGATTTTCAGCGCGAAAATATCAGAAAACGGCGCACATTGGCCGGAATTTGGCAAATGGGCTGCCTGGAACCGCGCATTTATTCAATTTTTGCCAATCCGATTTGGTTTCAGTGGGTTTCACACAAGTTTTTGCGGTTGTTGACGCCATTTTTAGTGATTTTGGCGGTTTTGTCCTTGGGATTTCTCGCGTGGGCGGCGGGTGGGGCGGGGAGCTTTTGGTTTTGGGCGTTTTGGGGCGTTTTTGCGGTGATTTTTGCGAGTTTCGGGGCATTTGTGGCGTCAAAATGGGTGAAAAACCGATTTTTGGGCGTTTTAGGGGCGTTTTTCGGGGTGAATTGGGCGTTGCTGCTGGCGGCGCGGGACGCATGGAGCGGGCGGTTTGAGGCCCGGTGGGCGCGGTAGGCGATTTTCAGCGCGGCGAAACGGGCGGGGCGGCGGGGGCGAGAATAAAGCGGATGATTTCCTGCGCGAGTTGGGGATGACCGTTGTCGAGCGGGAGGACGTGGCCGGCGTCGGGCTGTTCGTAGAATTGGGCGCGGGAGGCTTGGGTGGCGTCGAAAAATTGTTTGGTCGCGGCGGAATCCACAATTTCGTCGGTGGGGGAAACGGCCATGAATAGGGGGCCGGACCAGTCGGCGGCGCGGGGGCTGATGGCGTCAATGGTTGCGAAGAGCGCGCGGTAGAGATCGCGGTGGATGTATTTATCGGTGCGATAGGCGTTGCGGGCGGTCGGGTTGCGCAGGTCTTTGGGGAGGCGCGATTCAATGGTGTCGGTGAACAGGAGCAGGCGGTCGAAAATGGTGAACCACTGGCGCGGGGAGAGCAGGGGCGCGCGGGTGCGGGATACTTGAATCAGCGGGGCGAGCATGACGACGCCGGCGATGTGATTTTCCGGGCGCAGGGCGGCATCGAAGGCGAGGGCGCCGCCGAGAGAATGGCCCAGCAACCAGAGGGGGCGGGCCGGGTTTTGTGCGCGAATGGCTTGAATTTCCTTATCCACGTCTTGCCGCCAGTCGGCGAGAGTGGTGCCGGCCATTTGCGGGGGCGGAATGCCGAAGCCGCTCAGGTGCAGGGCGTTCACGGACAGGCCGGCGGCGGCGAAGGCGGGTGCGAGTTGGGCGAAGACGGAGGGGCCATCGGCAAATCCGTGGATAAGAAGCAGAGCGGGAGAGCCGGCGGGATTCAGGCGAATGGGCTGGGCGCTGCCGCGAGGGGCGTCAGGGGCGTGGGCGCGGCGGGTGATGCGGCGCGCGTAGAGGGCATCGGCGATTAGGCCCAAAAGAATGAGGACAAGCGCGGCGGCAAAAATGTACAGGCACGCGCGGAGCAGCAGAATCACGGCGGGTGGTTGTTGGGCGGATTATTCCGCGGCGAAGTGATGAATCTGGCCGGCGTCTTTGAGGAGTTCGGAAAAGCGCGGGCTTTCACTGCGGCGGTCCATTTCCTTTTGGATGGCGTGAAAGACGAAGAGAGAGTCCGCGTTGGCGCGATGGGCCTGCATGCCTTCGGTGGCGATGCTGAAGTGGTCAATCATGGCCGAGACGGTGTGGGATTTTAATTCGGGGTACCAGTTGCGAAAGAGGACGAGGCTGTCGAGAACGGCATTTTTGGGCATGGGCATGCCGTTGCGTTCGGCTTCGGCGGCCAGCATGCGGATGTCGAAGGGGGCGTTGTGCGCAATCAGAACGGCGTCGCCAATGAATTCGAGAAACTCCGGATAGATGTCGGCAAAGACCGGTTGATCCTTGACCATTTCGGGGGTGATGTTGTGCACCTTCTGGACGTAGTAGGGAATCCAGCGCTGGGGATTGATGAGCCAGTTTTTTTCGCCGAGAACTTCGCCGTTGCGTATTTTTACGGCGCCAAGTTCCACCAGCCGGTCGTTGGCCGGGCTGAAGCCGGTGGTTTCAGTGTCGAAAACAACAAAGGTGATGTTTTCAAACTTGGTGCTGGCCGTTGGCATGCGAAATGCCGGGGGCACCACGGAATTGGAATCCGCGGCGACCGCCGAAAAAATCAGCAGGAACGAACACATCCAAACGATATGTCGTGGCAAGTTGTTTAACATAACGGCCTCCTTTCGGTTCCGTTTATTTCGTCGTTGCCAACTTCCGCCGTTCCTCGGAGCAACTCATGCCGGGGATTCAGGAGCCATCCCTAGCACTATCGGAAACGCTACTCCATGGCAGAGAATTGGTCAAGTGCAAGAAAGTGTTCAGGCGGAAAGGGGTGCGGCGGAAATCCATTGCGTATTGAGGTGTGGACAGGTATCTTGGGCTCACCATGAAGACACGCAAAGCCCAAGTTGTCCGTAACACGCGCGAAACCCAGATTCGGCTGGAGCTGGATGTGGACGGGTCCGGCAAGTATCAGATTGAAACCGGCCTGCCTTTTCTGAATCACATGCTGGAGCTGATGAGCAAGCATGCGTTGTTTAATTTGAACCTGAAGGCGACCGGCGATCTGGAGGTGGATTATCACCATACCGTGGAAGATGTGGGTTTGGCGTTGGGCGAGGCCTTGAATCAGGCGCTGGGGGACCGCAAGGGCATTGAGCGCTATGGATTCAGCTTGATGCCGATGGATGAGACGCTCAGCCGCGTGGCGCTGGATTTGGGCGGACGCCCTTATCTGGTTTTGGAGATGGCCTGCCGCAAGAAAAAAATTCTGGATTTTGAGTTGTCGCTGTTGCACGAGTTTTTGCGAGGGTTTGTGACGCAGGCGCGCATGAACTTGCATATTCGGCAGTTTTATGGCGCGGATGCGCATCATGCCTGGGAGTCCGTTTTCAAGGGGCTGGCGCGGGCGCTGAAGATGGCTTGCAAGATTGACCCGCGAGTGGATGGCGTGCCCTCCAGCAAGGGCGTCCTGTAGCGCGGGCGGCGATGAGCGCATTTACGATATTACCGGCGATTGACCTGAAGGGCGGGCAGTGTGTCCGTTTGCGTCAGGGGCGTGCGGATGACGTGACCGTTTATGGCGCGGATCCGGTGGCGATGGCCCTGGAGTGGGAGGCGCAGGGCGCTGAATGGTTGCATGTGGTGGATTTGGATGGCGCTTTTCAGGGGCGTCCGGCGCATTTGGAGGTCATTGGCAAGATTACGAGTGCGTTGCGTATTCCGGTGGAATGCGGCGGCGGGTTGCGCACCAACGCCGACCTGGATGCGTTGCTGGACGCGGGCGTCCGGCGCGCCATTCTGGGCACGCGGGCGCTGGAGCATGTGGAGGATTTGGTTGTTTTAGTTCGGCGTTATGGCGACCGGTTGGCGGTGGGTATTGACGCGCGCGATGGCTGGGTGCAAGTGAAGGGCTGGACGGAAACTTCGCGGATGTCGGCGGTGGAGCTGGCGCGACGGGCTGCCGCCGCCGGGGTGAGCACGATTATTTATACGGACACAGCCACCGATGGGATGTTGCAGGGGCCCAATTTTGCGGGCACGGCGGATGTGTGTGCGGCGGTGGGGCTGACGTGCGGCGTCATTGCCTCAGGGGGATTGACGACCGTTGAGGACGTGCGCCGTTTGCGGCAACTGCCGGTCACAAACTTGGCCGGCGCGATTGTCGGCAAAGCGCTCTATGAAGGGCGCGTGAGCCTCGCGGATTTGTTGGCGGCCGCCAGCGGCTCAGAATAAATCGGCGAACGCCATCGCCATGATATGGGTACCCGCATCGTTGGGATGCAACCCATCAGGCATGTATAACGTCTCATCCGCAATGGGAATGCGGCGCCCCGGCTGGGAGGTGTCGTAGCTCACGGAAAACTCTTTTTCAAGGTCCACCAGGCGAATGCCTTCGAGACGCGCAAGGTCACGAATCCCGTTATTGAGCCGCTCAACCCCGCCACCAAAAATGCGGTGCTCACGAGTCGGCGGCGGATACGTTGCCAGAACCGGAACGACATGATTTTCCTTGCAGATGGCCACCATTTTTTGGATGGCGCCCAAAATGGCGTTGCGGTCCTGGCCATGAATGACATCGTTGACGCCGTACAGAATCAGCATGAAGGCGGGACGGTGCTTTTTAATGGTATCCTTCGTTCGGCCAACGCTGGCTGTGGCTTGTGAGCCACCGATTCCAAGGTTTCGCACGTCTTTGCCAATCATGCCGGCGAGGCGAGCGGGATAGGGCGTGCAGGGGCATTCGCTTCCGCGGGTAATGCTGTCACCAAATGCGGCGACAATGTGCAAGTTGTTCTCGCCCGGATCGGGGTTGGAAATCGGGCCGGGGCCATCGCCGTTACAGCCCAGCAATGTCCCGCAGATGATGGCGCAACCAAGCAAAATCCACATTTCATGCGAACGTTTCTTGTTCTTCACTCACTGCCTCCTTGGTGTCGAAGATTTGCCCACAAGATAAACGGAATAATAACGGTGTCGAGCGAATTGTTAACAGGGGGGGGCATGCCCAAGAAGTCTTGTCAGCGGAGCAATCGTGCGCCTTGCGCCTTGTCAGGGTTTTGCGGATGCGATTTAATGCCCCCATGATGAATTGTGGTGGTTCCTGGGTAGAAGTGGACTTGGCGCAGTTGGGCGCGAACGCGGCCAGCATTCGCAACGCTCTGGGTGGCGCGGACTTGATGGCCGTGGTGAAGGCCGATGCGTATGGTCATGGGTTGGCGGCCACGGCGTCCGCGCTACGCCGGGCCAACGTGAAAAAGTTTGCGGTGGCTTATGTGGCCGAAGCGATGGTGGTGCGTCAGGCAGTTCCCGATGCGGAACTGATTCTTGTGCTCGGCGTGGCCAGCCCGCAGGACGTTGCGCAGCTTTTGGCGCAACGCATTACACCAGTGGTCGTTTCGGCCGAGCATGGCTGTGATCTGGCGGCGGCGGCGACCGCGATGGATGGCCGCCTGCCCGTACACTTGAAATTGGACACCGGCATGGGACGTTTGGGCTTCGTTTGTCCGCAAGAGGTGGATGCGGCCACGCGGCTGTGCCGTTTGTCGGGCCTGGATGTGCGGGGGGTGTGTACGCATTTTGCCATGGTTGAGCTTCAGCGCAAACCGGAGGCGTCGCGCGGGCAAGTGGACAAATTTTTGGCCGCGTTGCCCGTCTTGGAGGAGGCGGTTGGTCATCGCTTGACGCGGCACATGTCGAGCACACGCGGCGCGCTGTTGTTGCCTGAGTGCGATCAGGATTTCGTGCGGGTGGGGATTGCGCTTTATGGCTATGGCGCGAGCGACGCCACCCAACGCTTTGCGACGCGGCCCATTTTGCAGTGGAAGGCCCGCGTGATGCAGGTGAAGAAAGTACCCGCGGATTTCGCGGTGGGGTATTACGGCAGTTATCGCACCACCACCGCCACCGAGGTGGCCACGATTAGTTGTGGATACACCGACGGCTATCAACGATATTTGGGCAATCATGGGCATGTCTTGATTGGCGGCGAGCGCCGTCGCGTGGTCGGGCGGGTCAGCATGAACTGGATTACGGTGGATTTGGGGCCGGATAGCGGAGTTCGACCCGGCGACGAAGTCACTTTGATTGGCGAACAGGATGGCGCTGCCATCTGGGCCGATGAGCTGGCGACCCATTGCGAAACCATTGCCTATGAAATTCTGACCGGCATTTCCCGCCAGATTGAACGTCGCTATCATGGAGGCGCGGCCGAATGAAAATCTTACTTGCATCGCACAACGCCAAGAAAATTCAGGAAATTCAGGAAATTTTTGATTTGCCCGGCGTGGAATGGGTTTCGGCGGCGGCCTTTCCGGATGTGCCGGAGGTTGTCGAAGACCTTTTGACCTTTGAAGGCAATGCCACTAAAAAAGCGCGCGAGTTGGCGCTGGCTACGGGGCTGTGGACGCTGGCTGATGATTCCGGCCTGGAAGTGGAGGCGCTCCATCATGCGCCGGGCGTGTTTTCCGCGCGTTATGCCGGCGAGCCTTGCAACCATGCGAACAACAACGCCAAGCTGTTGCGTGAGCTGGCGGGCCAAACGAATCGCGCGGCGCGTTTTCGCTGTGTGGCCGCCTTGAGCGATCCCACGGGGCGCGTGGAAACTGTATCCGGCTCCTGCCCGGGACGCATTATCGAAGAGCCGCGCGGCACGAAGGGATTCGGATACGACCCGCTGTTCGTTCCCGATGGCTATTCGCAGACATTTGCGGAAATGGGCAATGAACTTAAAAATAAAATGAGCCACCGCGGCCAGGCCATGCGTCAGGCCCGCGACCGATGGGGGCCGCTGTTGGCGCGCAAGCTCGATAAATTCCCAACTTGATATGATGAATCGCTCGGCAACCGTATTGTTTTCAGTCCTGTCGCTGACATGGGCGCTGACAGCAGGAGCATTTTCTCCCAATGAATTGCTCATTTGGATTAACGGGGACAAGGGCTACGAGGGGATTCGGGAGATTGGAAAGATTTTCGAGGAGAATACGGGCATTCCGGTCATCGTGGAGCATCCGGAAGGGGCCACGGACAAATTTTTCCACGCGGCCAAAAGCGGGCAGGGGCCGGACATCATCATTTGGGCCCACGATCGGTTGGGGGAGTGGGCCGATACCGGATTGCTCCTGCCGATTGACCCGTCGCCGGTATTTACCAACCGCATTTTTCCCAAGGCATGGACGGCGTTTCAGCATCGCGGGCGCTGGTGGGGTTATCCCATTGCGATGGAGTCGCCGGGGCTGATTTACAATCGCGCGCTGATTGCTGAAGACGAAATTCCTGCGAATTTGGCGGATTGCGCGCAGTTGGCCCCTCGGTTGCAGTCTCAGGGTGTTGTGCCGATTATGTGGGATTACAACAACGCCTATTTCACGTATGGTCTTCTGGCCGCGGATGGCGGCTATATTTTCGGACAGCGGGAAGACGGCTCGTATGACACGGCGGACATTGGCGTCAATCAACCGGCCGCCGTAGCCGCGATGAGCGCGGTTGTGGAGTTGATACGCGCCAAGGTGTTGCCCGCGAGCTTGTCCTATTCCATTGCCGAGGCACAAATGAATCAGGGGCGGCTGGCGATGTTTATTTCCGGCCCCTTCGCTTGGGAAAACCTGAAAAAGAGCGGCATTGATTTCGGCGTCACCACCATTCCCGGCGTGAACGGCCAGCCGGCGCGCCCCTTTGTGGGTGTGGTGGGGGCCATGTTCAATCGCGCCAGCCCCAATCTGGATTTGGCGCAGGAATTTTTGGAGCACTATCTCATCACGCCGCGCGGACTGGCGGCGATGGATAGCCACGTTCCTTTGGGCGTGCCGGCGTTGATTGAGTCCTATGAAACCATGGCGGCGGACCCGCATATTGCCGGCGCCATGAAAAATATCGAAGTCGGCACGCTCATGCCGAACATTCCGCAGATGGGTGTGTTTTGGAGCGCCATGGAATCGGCGCTGGCAACCATTACTTCCCAGCGGGCCACGCCTCAAGAGGCGTTGGATAACGCGCAGGCGCGCATGGCACGGGGGGCGCCATGAGATTGCTGAAGCTGGGACGCCTGTTCTGGGCGATTGTTTTATTTGGCGCCGGCTGGCTGGCGGCACGCATGGTGCTGGCCGGCGCGCCGGTGTTGGGTGTGGCGCTGTTCCTGGCCGTGGCTTTTGCCGCCTGGGTGTACAATTCGCCGCGCACCCATGCCGCGCGCTATTTATTGCCCGGCCTGGCCACATTTGCCGTGTTCGTGTTGGCGCCCCTGCTATACACCGTTTATATCGCCTTCACCAATTTCAGCGGTGAACATTTGCTTTCGCAGGAGCGGGTGCGCGCGTGGTTTGCCCAAGACCTGTACGCGCCGGTGGAGACCCGTCATGCGTTTCGTTTGCACCCGGCCGCTGAACCCGGCAAATATCAGGTGGTCATTCCCTTGGAAAAAGAGGAAATGGGCCGCAATCTGTTGATTTCGCGGCCGTTCACGCCGCAGGAAGCAGAGCAAAGTCAGCCGATTCTTTTGGGCCTGAATATTGCGCCCCCCCGCGCCAAAGCCTTGGGGATTCGCGACGTCGTCGCGGCTCGCGCATGGCTCAGGCCCGCGCGTTTCACGGCACCGGGGCAATCCGTTCCGTTGCGGATGATTAGTCTGCGGGAATTGGGCTATCGTCTGCCGCGCTGGGAGGAGGACAACGGCGGACTCGTCAATGCAGTGACGGGGCAACGGCTCGTGCCGGACTCATCGCGCGGCAATTTCGTGGATGAGGCGACGGGCGAGGTGGTCGGGCCGGGCTGGCGCGTGTGGATTGGGACGGCTAATTTCCGTTTAATTTTTACCGACCCGGCCATCCGCGAACCTTTTTTGAAGATTTTTGCATGGAATGTTGTGTTCGCGCTACTTTCGGTTGCCACCACCTTTGTTATCGGGGTATGTCTGGCGAGTCTGTTGCAATGGAAGGCGCTGCGCGGGCGGGCGATTTATCGGACGCTGCTGATTTTGCCCTACGCCATTCCGGCCTTTATTCCCATTTTGGTATTTCGCGGGCTGTTTAATGAGGGCTATGGCGAAATCAATCATGTGCTGACGGCGCTTTTTGGCATAGCCCCCAAATGGTTCACGGACCCCATGCTGGCGCGCACCATGATTCTGATTGTGAACGCCTGGCTGGGCTATCCGTACATGATGATTATTTCCTCGGGCATGTTGCAGGCGGTGCCTGATGAATTATATGAGGCCACCGCTGTGGATGGGGCCGGGCCTTGGACCAATTTTACAAAAGTCACCCTGCCGCAAATTTTTCCGCCGCTATTCCCGCTGCTGATTGCGAGCTTCGCATTTAATTTTAACAACTTTTCGTTGATTTATCTGTTAACGGGGGGCAAGCCGGACATCACCGGCTCCGCCACGGTTGCGGGCACCACGGACTTGCTGGTGTCGTACACGTTCCGGATGGCCTTCAAGGATTCGTCCGCTCGCTTTGGTTTTGCGTCCGCCGTGGCGACGCTGTTGTTCATCATTGTTGCTATTTTGGCGTGGTTGCAGTTGCGGTGGAGCCGCGCGCCCGCCGCGAAAGGAGCGCGCTGATGGTTGAGGGCCGGGCATTTCGCGGGCGACTGATTTTGGCGCATGTCTTTTTGGTTGCCTTCATCGCGCTGATGATGGTGCCGCTGTTTATGGTGGTTTCCATTTCGCTGCGGAAGGGCAATTTTGCAACCGGCGGCATTTTGCCTACACCGGAAACTTTCAGCCTGGAACATTGGCGCATGGTGCTGGGATTGCCGGTGCAACAAGCTGACGGCACCTGGCTCAAGCCGACGGTTTCCGTGCTGCGTTGGTTTGGCAATTCCGTGCGGATTTCCGCCATCAGCGCCGCGCTGATTCTTGCGCTGTCCGCGACCGCCGCCTATGCTTTTGCGCGGATGCGTTTTGCCGGCCGCGCCAGACTGTTGAATGCCCTGCTGATTTTGCAAATGTTTCCGATGGTGCTGGCCATCATTGCCATTTATTCCATTTTGGAAGCGCTGGGGCGGTGGGTTCCCGCGCTGGGGCTGGATACGCATCCGGGCCTGATTCTGGCGTATCTGGGGGGCATTGCGACGCATATCTGGATGATTAAGGGCTATTTCGATTCGCTTCCGCCATCGCTGGAGGAGTCCGCCAAAATAGATGGCGCCACGCCCTGGCAGACATTCCGCCTGATTATGCTGCCGCTGTCCGCGCCCATTTTTGCGGTTGTGTTTATTTTGGCGTTCATCGGTCTGATTGGCGAATATCCGCTGGCCAGCGTGATTTTACAGCGCACCGACCAGTGGACGCTGGCGGTGGGGGCGAACAGCTTCCTCTATGAACAGAACTATTTATGGGGTGACTTCGCCGCGACAGCGGTGTTGTCCGGCCTGCCCATCACGATTCTGTTCCTCGCCTGCCAGCGCCTGCTGATTTCCGGTCTGACCGCCGGCGGCGTTAAAGAATAGGTGGCTGGTTCAGGTCCGGATTTGGCCGGTGCCGTGAATGATATATTTGTAGGTGGTCAATTCTTCCAGCCCCATCGGTCCGCGGGCATGGAGTTTGTCGGTCGAAATGCCGATTTCCGCTCCCATGCCGAACTCGCCGCCATCCGTGAAGCGGGTGGAAGCATTGGCATAGACGCAAGCGGTGTCCACTTCTTCGAGGAACTTGGTTTGGGCCTTTTCGTCTTCCGATAGAATCACGTCGGAGTGATGCGAGCCGTGGCGATTGATATGCTCAATGGCGGCTTCCAGTGAGGGTACCACGCCCACGGTCAGAATCAGGTCGAGATATTCCTCGCCCCAATCCGCGTCGGTGGCGGGCTTCATGTCGGGAATAATCTGGCGGGTGGCGTCGTCGCCGCGCAACTCCACTTGGCGGGCGGCCATCAGATTGGCCAATTTCGGCAGGAATTCGGTCGCGATGGCTTCATGCACCAGCACTTTTTCGATGGCGTTGCACACGCCCGGGCGGCTGCACTTGGCGTTTTCGAGAACGGTCAGCGCCATGTCCTGATTGGCGGCTTCATCCACATAGGCGTAGCAGACGCCCTTGTAATGCTTGATTACCGGAATATGCGCCATCTCGGTAACCGTGCGAATCAGTTGTTCGCCGCCGCGCGGGATGACCACATCCACGCGCCCGGAAAGTTGCGCCAATTCACGGACGGCTTCGCGGTCGGTGGTCGGCACCAACTGGATGGAGTGGGGCGGCAAGCCCTTGCGCGTGCCTCCCGCTTGCAGGATGTCCACCAGCGCCTTGTTGCATTCAAAAGCTTCACTGCCCCCGCGCAAAATGACTGCGTTGGAGGTTTTGAAGCACAGGGCGGCGGCATCCACCGTCACGTTGGGGCGCGACTCAAAAATAATGCCGATGACGCCAATCGGCACGCGGATTTTCTGAATGACAATTCCGTTGGGGCGAATCCAGCGCGAAATGCGCTGGCCCACGGGGTCTTTCAGTCCAATCAGCGCGCTGACGCCGCTAATCATTTCGTCAATGCGTTTATCCGTGAGCAGCAAGCGGTCCAGCATGGCATCGGAAAGCCCCGCTTCGCGCGCCGCGCTCATATCGCGGGCGTTGGCGGCCTTGATGCGATCGCGATTGGCCTCCAGCGATTCCGCCATGGCTTCCAGAATGAGATTTTTCCGTCGCGAGCTTAACGTCACGAGCTGGCGCGAGGCCGCCACGGCGCGGTCGCCCATTTCAATCATGGTTTCGTGTAAATTCATCGCAATCCTCGAATTTTATACGCTATTTAATATTTCACCTTACCACGTTGCCGCTATTGAATCCAGACCCAACCACCCGCGCCCGAACGAAACATGGCGGCTAGGGCGCAATGACCAAATTGTCGCGATGGATGAGTTCATCCGGCGCGTGGTTGCCCAGCAGCTCGCGGATTTTTTCGGTTTTCAGCCCCTTGAGGAGACGAATTTCCGCGCTGGAATACTCGCTCAGGCCGCGGGCGAGGCAGCGTCCGCCGGGGTCGTGAATTTCCACGAGGTCGCCCGCGGAAAATTCGCCGACGACATCGCGCACCCCGACGGGCAAGAGGCTTTTGCCGCGCTGGAGCAATGCCACGCAGGCTCCTTCGTCAATTACCACCTGGCCGCGCGCGTGATGGAAAAGAGCGACCCAGCGGCGGCGTTGATTCAGGCCGCCTTTGGCCGCGCCGTTCATGGGCGAGGGGGCAATCAGAGTGCCCACGTTTTTGCCCGCCAGAATCTGCTGCAAAATGGCGTCCTTGCGGCCGTTGGCAATCACGACGGCCGTGCCCATGCGCGCGGCTTCCATGGCCGACGTCAGTTTGCTGCTCATGCCGCCGGTGGAAAGCGCGCTGCCTTTGCCTTTCGCGTGCGACAAGGTGTCCGCCGTGACTTCGGACAAAAAAGGCACGCGCCGCCGACGCCCCTTCGCGTCGGGGGCATGAAAGCCGTTGACCGTGGTCAGCAGCACCAGCAAATCGGCGCCAATCAACATGGCGGAGCGCGACGCCAGCAAGTCGTTATCGCCGAACTTGATTTCGTCCACGGAGACCACGTCGTTTTCGTTCACGATGGGAATGACGCCATATTCCAGCAGTTTGAGCATGGTGTTGCGGGCATTCAGATGCCGCCGCCGGTTTTCCAGGTCGTCATGCGTGAGCAAGACCTGGCCGATGCGCAGTTTTTTGCGTGCGAAGAGGTTGTCGTAGGTGGCCATCAAACGCGACTGCCCCACGGCGGCGGCCATTTGCAGGCTGGGCAGGTCCGCGGGTTTCTTGGTCATGCCCAGCGCCTGCAAGCCGGCCGCGATAGCGCCCGAGGAAACGACCACGACTTCACGGCCCGCTTTGCGCAATTCGGCGATATCCGCCACCAGCGCGGCCATGCGGCGTGTATCGGGACGCCCATTGCGCTGCACCAGCGTCCGGCTGCCGATTTTTACGACCACGCGTCGGGCGGCGTCCAATTGTTTTCTAATTTGTAAATGGGAAGCCATGACGCGCACTTTGCCAAAACACGGGCGGGTTGGGAAGCCGGGAAACGTGCGTTGGCGTGATTTAGGCGTGATTTATGGCCGCCGGGTGGCGGCAAATTCGCCGAGCGTGCGTATGACCAGCGTTTCCAGGGCGACTTCCGGCGTTTGGGTTTGGCCGCCGGTGATGGCGGCGTGTGTGTCCACGGCGGCGTTGAACCAGCGGAACCAGCGGCCGGCCGGAAAGCGGCTGGCCTGCACCGCTTGCATCGTGACGGCATAGGGGTGGCCTTTGCGCGGGTCTCTTTCCAAGGCGGACAAGAGAGCTTCACCTTCGGGGGGGAGATCCCATTTGAGGGTGCGGAAGCGCTCGCCGCCGGAGAGCACGGCCCAGCCGCGTTTGAGGCAGTCGGCCATGATTATCATGTCGCGCAAGCGATTTTGCAGGTTAATCAGCAGGGCGATGGGTTCTTCGCGCTGGGCGAACATGCGGCGGAGGACTTGGAGGGTGTCATCCAAATCGCCGTCGCAAAAGGTGCTGGCGAATTCGTAGAACTTGCTTTCGCGAACGGGGGCGACCATGAGTTGGATGTCGGCGGCGGTGACGGTTTTGCGGTTGCCTGCGTAAATGGCCAGCTTTTCGATTTCGTTTTCGACGAGGCGGCGGTTGTATCCGGTGCGGTCCAGCAGAGCCATCAGAACGGGGCGCGCCATCTGGAGGCCGCGGTCTTTCACCAATTGCTCCATGGCGGGGATGAAATCTTCCTGGACTTCTTTTGGTTTTTCCGGCGCGTCGAAGGCGTGGACTTCGCCTGACGCGGCAAAGGTTTTGTAAAACGATGTGGATTTATTGATTTGGTTGGTTAAAACGACGAGGCTGACGCCATCGGGGAGGCCGGCCTTGAGCATTTCCACCAGTTGCGCGGTTTGTGTTTTGACGGCCTCGAAACGTCCGGGTTCGGTGAGCGGATTGAAAATGGCGGCGTCGCGCAGATAAACGGTTTTGGCTCCGCCCAGAAAGGATGGCGTCAGCAGGGCTTGCATAGCCGTGCGCAACAGGCTGGCGGCGGTTTCGGCTGAAATCGGGCCGGGTTCGGGCGCGATGGTTTCGAGGCCGAGCGCCTGATTCTCCGGCGGGCAGAGGCGGTTGACGATTTCATCCGCCTTGCGTGTCGCGGCGAGGTCGTCGGTGCCATACACCAAAAATATGGCGGGTTCGTGCTTGGCTTTCGTTTTGGCGGTTTTACTCATCGTCGCGGGGCTATCGAATCATGAAGCACAGCGTGGTGTTTTCGATGTGCCGAATGGAGCGGAAGCGGTCGTCTTGGGCTTGCAGTTGATTGAGGGCGCGGGTGACGCCGGGCCACCAGTTGCTGTCGTAATCGTGCCAGAGAATCAAGCCGCCGGGGCGCACCATTTGATGCGCCTTTTCCGTGTCGGCCAGGACATAATCATAGCTGTGGGAGCCATCCACGAACATGAGGTCCACGTTGCCGAAATAGGGGGAGAAATCGAACACCGCGGAATCTCCGTATAGTTGGGTGATTTTTCCTTCTCGGGCGGCTTGGGAAATGCGCGCGCCGGACTGGTCTTTTTTGATGTAGGTGATGTCGCCGCAGGCCAGGGGCAGCGCGGCGGTTTCCGCGCCTTCCGGGGGCAGGTCCAGCGTGTAGCAGTGTCCATTTTCGGGTTGATTCGCGGCGATGTTTTCGGTGGTGCGGCCGTCGAATGTGCCGATTTCAAAGCAGAGGGCGGGTTTTCGCTGTTTGACCAGCGCGGCGATAATCATCAGTTCCGCGGGTGAGATGTTGCCGGCCACGTCGGCGATTCGGGTCAACTGGACGGTGGTGTCATCGGCGATGATTTCCCGTGCGGAAATTTGCGGGACGGTTGGCGGCGGCTTGGCGTTGGGGTCTTCTTCCTCCCGCTCAAAGCCGAAGTGTTTGCACAAGGGATAGAGCAGGGCGCGGTGCTTTCGCCGGAGCACGCCGCCGGCGAAAAAGTAGAGGCAGCCGGCGAGGCTTTGGAAGTAGCGCCGGAGAAATGTCGGAAAATCATTCATGCTGGCATCCTTTGATTGGGTCACGATATACCACAGCGGGCGGGGGAGGGGAAGAACAGGAATCCGCGTTCAGGGGCACAGGCGGGTGGGGCCGAGGGCGGACCAGATTTGGCGGACTTTGTTGGCGAGGCGTTCGGTGTCGTCGCGGGGGGTGACTTCGACCCAGCGGACGTCGGCTTGGTTGCGGAACCAGGTCATTTGGCGCTTGGCGTATTGTCGGGTGCGGGTGGTGACTTGGCGAATGGCGGTTTCTTCGGTCAGGCGGCCATCGAGGACGGCGGCGGCTTCTTCGTAGCCGATGGCGTGGCGGGCGGTGGGGGAAAGGGCGGGGTGGGTTTGGCGCAGGCGGCGGACTTCTTCGACGAGGCCGTGGGCGAACATCTGGCGGGCGCGGCGGGCGATTCGCGCATGGAGTTCGTCGGACGGGAGGAGCAGGCCGGCCATGGGGGGGCGGGGACGGTCGGAGGGGCGGGGGAGGGGGTGGCCGGCGGCGAGGAGTTCGTAGGCGCGGATGACGCGGCGGGGATTTTCGGGGTCGCGCAGTTTGGCGTATTCGGCGGGGTTCAGGGCGCGGGTGGCGGCTTGCAGGGCGGGGAGGCCGTGGGTTTGCAGAATGTTTTCGGCTTGGGCGCGCAGTTCGGGGTTGGAGGGGGGCGGGTCGAGGCCGAGGGTGAGGGCTTTGACGTAGAGGCCGGTGCCGCCGACGACGATGGGGGTGGCTTGGGCGGCGGTGATGGCGGGAATGGCGGCGCGGATGGCGGCGAGGTAGTTGCCGGCGGAGAAGGGTTGGTCGGGGGGGGCGAGGTCAAAGCCGAAGGAGGGGACGGCGGCGCGTTCGGCGGCGGTGGGTTTGGCGGTGCCGATGTCCATGCCGCGATAGATGGCCATGGAGTCGGCGGATATTATCGGGCGGGGCGGGGTTTGCTGCGCCAAAAATTGGGCGACGGCGCTTTTGCCGCTGGCGGTGGGGCCGACTAAAATGTCCGCGTAAAGTTGGCTCATGGGTGTCTGGGTTTTTCCACGGTATGGAAAAGTTTTAGCAGGTTTTTCCACGGTATGGAAAAATATTTTGGCGCCTCGTTCGCAAGGCCTCGCTCGTTCGTCCGGCAAGAGGTGGCAGCGGGATTATCAACGGCATTATTTTCTAGCCAGCCGAGCAGGTTTCTGCGATATGTGAGGCAGTTCCGATTTTATTCGGACATCGTTCTTTCTTTTTTGCGCTTTAAAAGAGCTTTCCTCGCGTGTGCGGGGAGTTGTTCCGACAGAAATCCGCCAGATTTTTAAGCAAAGGAACAAGACTGCTCGAGCGCGCCCACCATGGGCGCGGCTCTTTGTCTTGTGTTCCTTTGCGGGGCCTGGCGGCCCTCTGTTGGAGCATGGGTTTGGAGTTCGCGCCTCTTTCCAGTTTGCGCGGCACTGGGTCCATGCCAACCACCTCAGGAGCATGACCAAATGAATCATCAAAAAATCTATCCCAAAGCCGCTATCGGGTTCGGCATCGCCGTTCTTTATGGTGTGCTGTGCCTTGTTGCTTTTGCGTCGGCTGCTTCCCGCACCGAAAAGCCCGCGCCCGTTGATGCCGAGCAGTACGCTGATTTCATGGGGCATGAGGTTCTGGACATTCAGGATTTGGCGGAAGGCGCAGAAGTCCAGCGCCGCATGTTCAATCGAATCACCCCGCCGGGGCTTTCGTGGATTCAGCCGATGTTTCCGCCAGTCGCGCCGTTTGACGCCCAATACTTTGACGAGCAGTTTTTGGAAGGGCTTTTAGGCGAGGACAAAAGCAGCGTGGCGATTTATCCGCTTTCGCTGATTCAAGACCCCAAGACGCGCGAAACGCTCATTTACAATGCCGAGGGAGAGCTAATCGCGGTCATCCCTGTCGCCCGCAGCTTCCGCGAGTGCCCGAAGGATGCGGACCCATCCCGCGTGATTCTGCAACTGGACTTGCTGCCCGCTGAAGATGTCGAGCCGTACCTTTACACCGAAAGGCGTATTGAGGAAACTCTTGCGCGGCACAACGCATCACGTTCGGCCAAGTCCGGCGGCGCGGCAACGCGAGGTTTAGAGGCGGGCGAGTTCGGCATCTGCAACATTCAGGGAACAACGAACGGCACGATGTTTATCACCGTGACTAACGGCATAAATGTCGCTGAAGTTTTCGCCTATACCGTTCGGCACACGTCGTCGGTGGTCGTGGTCACATGGACCAACGAGCAGTCCAACGTGGTAACGGACACTAATACGGTATGGCATCAGGTGTCGCCAGCGTTTAACGGGCTGGAAAGCGCGTGGGAATGTCTGACCACCAATCTGGTGCTGACCAATGGCGTTGGCGTGTACGAGGACGCGAATATATCCAGCAACGCACGGATACGGTTTTATGCCGTGGCAAATCGGCAGGATACCGACGGCGACGGCTTAACTGATGGCGCTGAAATCTTCGTACACCACACCAATCCGGCTCTTACCGACACCGATGGGGACGGGTTGTCGGATTGGGGAGAGATTCATTTATATGGGACGAATCCGCTTGATGCGGATACGGACGGCGACGGGATGCCAGATGGCTGGGAAATCGGACATGGGCTGAACCCCTTGTTGGATGACGGGGGCTTGGATGGAGACGGAGATGGTTTATCCAACCATCAGGAATATCTTTTCGGAACGAACCCCAACCAGAGCGACACCGACGGCGATGGGGTGCCGGATGGCGAGGAGGTGTGGGCCGGACTCAATCCGTTAGATAACCCGCTTTTGCACAGGCAAACCAAATGGAGCTTCACCTATGACCCCCACAACCGATTGACGGCGATGTCCTCGACGCTCACGGGCGTATCGTTGGTTTATGACGATGCCTCCAATCTATCCACCATTTCTTGCGTCGAGGAGGAATAGTCATGGACCGTAACGCGCATATCTTGTCCGTTTCTTTGTCACTTCTGCTTGCCGCCATCTTGGGCGGGCCAACCTTGGCGAATAATTCTCCGGCACCCGGTTTTCAGATGGCGGCACCGACGCCTGCCACCTTTGCAGACGCCTTGGCCGTGTTTTCTGGGGGGCACTCCCAGCCCAGAGGGGGCGGAGCCGGCAGCGAGGTGGAGATTACGTCGGACATCCAAGCTCTAGCCCGCGCGCTTGATAACGATCCCGTTAAAATATACGAGTATGTTTGCAACAACATCGAATATACCCCGGTGAATGGGGTTGTGAATGGGGCGACAATCACGTTGCTTTCCAAGAGAGGCAACGATTTTGACCAAAGCGCCTTGTTGATTGCTCTGCTCAAGGCAGCCGATCCGGCAAGCGATGCGATGTATGCCCGCGCCATTCTGTTTTATTCGACCGAGGCATTGGCTGAGGTATTGAACGTTGATGCCGAGCAAGTAAAAAACACGCTACTGGTCAACCAACTTCCCGCAGACTATTCGGATACCAATACAGTTTGGACGTCACGATGTTGGGTAAGAACAACCATCGGCGGAACCGAATATTGCTTGGACCCAGCATACGACAAGGAATATGAAGCCAGTGATGGGCTGGACCTTCTGTCCGTTGCGGGGTACAGCCGGACGCAGTTTATGGCCCGCGCTACCAGCGGGGCGACGGTCACGTCCAGTTCGATCCGCAATGCGAACGAAGCGAATATCCGCTCCGACCTTGCTGCATTCAGTTCCAATCTGGTTGCCAACATCCGTTCCCAGCATCCCGATGATGACGTTTTGGGTGTTCTTGGAGGCCGTAAAATCAGGCGGAAATCCATATCTTCGCTACCGACCACGCTGCCTTATGCCCCCCTCATATACGACCCAAGTTACGTGACCGGAAATGTTTTGCCCTCTCATTTCTACTGGAAGCTTTCGGTGCAGCTTTCCGGCCTTGTCTATCAAGCCAACCTCTTTGAAATCGCGGGCAAGCGGGTTTCCGTATTTTTCGCCGGGACGAACAACGCTCCGCAATTATGGGTGGATGGCTCCATGAAGGCGACAGGAAGCGCGACTACCAACGGCCAGCTTTGCAACATGACGGTAACTCTGGAGAGCCTCAATCCCACCAACTACGTCACGACGAATTCTTGCGTGCTGCAAGTAAAGAGCGGCGGTTTTTACAACCTGTTCAACGATTTCGGGGCGGCCAGTCCCGCAGTGATTGGCCGGATGGCGCAACGTCTGGCGCGGGACCGCGCAGCGGGCATGCCTGAAAGTTCGGAGGCTGTTCGCGGCGGGACACTGCATTTGATGGGGCTTTCCTATGGC
>Ga0255345_1001670_pt1 | contig 31082 bp, 22 predicted proteins | sample wastewater_treat_6_FD_192415 | JGI IMG/M metagenome (GOLD analysis project Ga0255345, IMG submission 192415) | Wastewater microbial communities from Lulu Island WWTP, Vancouver, Canada - plant20 | ecosystem: Engineered > WWTP > Wastewater > Unclassified | place: Canada: Vancouver, British...
TTCTGTTTCATAAAGTATAAGCTCTTCCTCAGAAATATCTTTTTCTTTTTTCTCTGAAGTTTTGATATCTCCGAATATACTGTTTTTAATATCCTCAAGCTCACTTATTCTTCCCTGTGTGATGGCTGTCATCTGTCTGAGTAATCTTTTCCTGTTAAAATCCACTTTATCTAAAGCACCGGCTCGGATAAAATTTTCTATCACAACTCTGTTTAGTCCAATGTTTTCAAGATACTCAAAGATTCCTATAAAATCTGTAGTTTGAGGAGTCCTCAGATCTATGGCTTGAGGGATGCCTTTTATACAACTCATAGGGAGGATAAAATCTTTTTGAACAATACCTCCCTGAGGGAAGAAAAGATCAGGAGCAACGATATTCATACCCAGTGCAAGTATTTCATTTATTATAGACTCAGATAGTCCTTTGTATTTTATAAGACAAAGAAAAAATTTTTCAGGATTGAGAAATTTTTCTCTGGCTAAGTTGTAGGTTAGATAGGAGTATGCAACAGCATGAGATTTGGGAAATGAGTACTGGGCGAAATTTTCAATGTAGCCAAAAAGCCTTTGAGCATCATCTTTTCCAATCTTCAAAGATGCATTCATTAAAAAATCCTTTTTGAGACTGAGTATTTTTGAAGTGTTCTTCTTTGAAAGAGCAGAACGGAGCATATCAGACTGCTCAATTGAAAAATTAGCGATGTTTTGTGCTAAAAACATTATCTGTTCCTGAAAAATCAGTACACCATGAGTATTTGGAAAGATCTTCCGCAGAAAATCAGGAGAACTATCGGAAACATACTCCTCTACCATGCCGGAATCAAGCGGACCGGGTCTATTTATAGATAAAAGAACCGTAAGTTCATCAAAATCTCGTGGTCTGATTTTTACGGAAAGCTTGCGACCTGTATATGAGTCAAGCTGAAACAAACCAGCCGTAAAGCCTTTTGATATTTCCGAAAAAGTTTTCTCGTCTTTTTTTTCAATTTTAGTATAATCAATATTCAGATCTTTTGCGAAAGTTATTGTATCCAAAGATAGTATATCAAATTTTTCAATACCTGCAAAGGCAAGCTCTTTCATCTCCCACTCAATAACAGGAACCGCTCCCGCCTGAATCGGCAGCGCTTCAGCAATATCTTTTTCAGATATTACTATACCTGCGGCATGTGTTGACCTGGCGCTATGAAGACCTTCTAAATAATATGATATATAAAATAATATTTTCTGATCCCTTGAAAAAGAACCAAGTTTTTTTATATTAGAAGGACTCCTTAACGGAAAATCCAGGAAAGAAGTCTCAATAAGATTCCCAATAACCTCACCGGCCCTTTTAAGTGCCGATTTGGTCTTGTATCTTGAGTAAGTTCTTATTTCTGAGACTCGGTTTTTCCCATAGAACTTTGAAAGCTCCAAGATCAATTTATTTCTGAACCTTGCATCGACATCGATATCTACATCAGGCATTTCCTTTCTATAGAAATTAAGAAATCTTTCAAACAAAAGATCATGAGAAAGAGGATTTACCTGAGTTATTCCTAAGGAATATATTAAAAAAGATCCGACTGCCGAGCCTCTTCCTGGTCCTACGGAAATTTGATTTTTTTTTGCCGTATCAACTATATTTTTTACATTAAGTATATAGTTCGAAACATTAAGTTTCTTAACTACCTCCAGCTCGTATCGTAAACGTTTTATCTCGGATTCTGAAAACTTTTTTCCCTTTAAGATGTTTATAAGAGCATTGATACCGCCCAGGTCTGGAAACTGAACTTTGAAAGTATCAATACTATATGCTGTCTCATAAGATTCAAAGAGTTTAAGTTTTTTCTGGAACTGATCATCAAGAGTATCAGATAGCGCCAAACCGTCAGGTTCTTTAAAAAATCCTTTCATAATGCGAGCAGGGAAAAGCACTTTAGGAAGATCAATACTGATAACGCTACCGCTGAAATCCTTTCTCAGGTTATTCATAAACCTTATGACAGAGAGCAAGTCATCGGAGTTGCGCATTAAAAAAATCTGGTTTTTGTATTCAAACAGTATAATGGGTCTAAAACCGTTTTTATGGGACAGATATAAGAACTCAGCCCACGAAAAAACGTGATCCTCACAGAGAATCACAGTATTAATTTGATGTTTTTTACAGAAATAAAAAACATCTGTTAATTGAAGGTAAGACTTTCCTAAGCTTTTTGATGTAACAACTGGTCCAAGTAGTATAAAATCACCTCCAATCGATATTATATCATAATCAAAAGAGATAAAAGAGTACATTGACATAAATCTCAGAATTTAGTATAATTAATTTACCTTAACTCAGTAAAAGGAATATTCCTTTACTTGGTTTTTGGACTAAAATCAGGAGGTAAGTCAAATGTCAAGAGGTTTAGACGTTGATATCAAGAAAGATATCATAGAACAGTTTAGAATTAACGAAAAAGACAGTGGTTCCACGGAGGTTCAGATAGCTCTGCTTTCAGCAAGAATAAAGCATATAACCGAGCATCTTAAGAAGCATCCTAAAGATTATCATTCCAGAAAAGGTCTGACAAGCATGGTTGGAAAAAGGAGAAAGATGCTTAACTATCTAAAATCTGAAAGACCTGAAGTTTACCAGGATCTTTTAAAGAAACTCGGAATAAGAGGCTAATCAGAGGTGGGAATCTTCCCACCTTATTTTTATCATTATATGTTAAATGTTCTAAAACTATGGTAAAATAGGTTTATAGAGAAAATAAATTCGTGAGGTGAAATAAATGAAGTATTGGGAAAAAGAGATTTTTGGTAGAAAAATTAGAATAGAGACAGGAAAGATGGCCAAACAGTCGTTAGGATCGGTTTTAATAAATTTTAATGAATCTTCGTTGCTTGTTACAGCCAATGCAAACGAAAAATCAAAACCAGATGTTGATTTTATGCCGCTTACAGTAGAATTTCAGGAAAGATTTTACGCAATAGGGAGATTCCCCGGCGGATTTATGAAAAGAGAAGGGAAACCCAGTGATGAGGCTATTCTTGCTTCACGACTTATTGACAGGCCAATAAGACCATTGTTTCCTAATGATTTCCATAATGAAGTTCAGATTATTTCAACAGTGTTTTCAATGCTTCCTGATGATAGTATTGAAACATGGGGAATAGCTGGGGCTTCTCTGGCACTTAATATATCTCCTATCCCATTTGAAGGCTTTGTTGCTGGGGTTAGAATAGGCTATGTAGATGGTAACTATATTGCATTTCCAACACAGGAGCAGCTTAAGAACAGCAGAATGGATGTGATTGTTGCGGGAACAAAAGATGCCGTTACAATGGTTGAAGGGGAATCACTTGAAGTAACTGAAGAAGAAATGGTTAAAGCGATCATGTTCGCCCATGATGCGATAAAACAGATAATATCAATCCAGGAAGAAATAAGAAGTGAAATAGCAGTTGAAAAATGGGTTATTAAAAATATAGAATACCCTTCCGAATTTATAAGTGATTTTAAATCCATTATGAATGATGACCTGCTTAAAAAAGCCATACTTACTAAAGGTAAAAAAGCACGTGACAATGCTATATCAGAGTATAAAGAAAAGGTTTTCAACGATTTTGAAGAGAAGTACCTTGAAAAATGGACAGATAATTTTTATGCTTCAAAAGCAAGACTTTTAAACGAGTTTTTTGAGGATGAAGTAAAAAACACCATGAGAAAGATGATTATTGAAAATAATACCAGAGTTGATGGAAGAAATCCTGATGAAATAAGGCCTATAACCTGTGAAACTCATGTAATACCAAGGCTTCACGGATCAGCTCTCTTTACAAGAGGTGAAACTCAATCTCTTGGGACTGTTACACTCGGAATTTCAATGGATGTTCAGTTTGTTGATACTATATTTACCGAAGGAGAAAAGCGATTTATGCTTCATTACAACTTCCCGCCTTATTCAACCGGAGAAGTCAAGTCTCTTAGAGGTATAAGCAGAAGAGAAATAGGACATGGCCATCTTGCAGAAAGAGCTCACAAAAATCTTATTCCGGATGAAAAAGAATTTCCGTATACAATAAGAGTAGTATCCGAAATACTTGAATCGAACGGCTCATCATCAATGGCATCGGTGTGTTCGGCATCTCTTGCACTCATGGATGCAGGTGTACCTATAAAGAAACATGTGGCAGGAATAGCCATGGGTCTCATATTTGAAGATGAAAAATTTGTTGTACTTACAGATATTCTTGGAATGGAAGACCATCTTGGCGATATGGATTTTAAAGTTACCGGAACACGTGATGGAATAACTGCTTTTCAGATGGATGTTAAGGTAGCCAAGGTAAATGAGGAAGTTCTGCGAGAAGCTCTTGAAAAAGCAAGAATAGGAAGAGAAAAAATACTTAGCCTTATGTATGATGCAATGCCTCAGGCTAGAGAAGAGCTTTCACCCTATGTTCCAGCCATGCTTATAACGGCTATCCCAACAGAAAAAATAGGCGAAGTTATAGGTCCTGGAGGGAAAGTGATAAAGGAAATAAACAGAAGATTTGAGGTTGAAACTGAGATTGAGGATGAAGGCGGTATAGTTAAGGTAAGCGGACAGGACAAAGAGAAAGTGAAAGCCGCTATAAGATATATTGAGAGTATAGTAAGGATAATTAAGAAAGGAGATATTATCGAGGGCGAGATACTCAGAGTGGAGCCATATGGTCTTTTTGTAGAGCTTTCTCCGGGAAAAAGTGGCCTCCTTCACGGTTCTAACCTTGGAGAAGATCCCAAGAAATATAAAGTCGGTGATTTTATAAAAATAGAGGTAATGTCGATAGAAGATAACGGAAAATTCCAACTTAAGAAGGAAGGTTTTGTTAAAAAAACCGTACCTCGTGAAAAAGAAAATAATGGAGGTACAAAAGAATAGATGTATAAAATCAGAACATTAAATAATAATCTCAGACTCATAAGTGTTCCACGTAATTCAATGAGAAGCGCTTCCATAATATTCTGTGTGGGTGCAGGTTCTTCCGATGAGAATGAAACAGTTTCCGGTGTAGCACACTTTATAGAACATGTTTCATTCCGCGGTACTTCATCAAGGGATATGGTATCTATAAAGAAACCTATCGAAGAGGTTGGCGGTACTCTTAATGCTTTTACCGGAAATAACCTTACAATATATTATGCAAAGGTACCTTCCACTGAAGTAATGACTGCTGTGGAAATACTTTCGGATATTGTGTTTAAACCATTATTTAATGAAGCAGACATAGAAAAAGAAAAAGATGTAATATATGAAGAGATTTCGATGTATGAAGACGATCCTGTGGATAATGTCTTTGAAAATCTATTCAGAAATATTTATAATCCTGAGTTTGCACGTCCTATAATCGGTAACAGAAAGAATGTTGAAAACTTTGATAAATCAATTATCACAGGATTTTATAATAAATTCTATAAACCATCCAATGTTACGGTTGTACTTACAGGTTCATACGAGGAAGATAAGATTGCAGACTATCTTTCCCTTTTTGAGGGAAAAGAAAATTTTATAAGTGATATGAAAAGTCCGCAGCTTAAAAATAAAAATATCATAGTTGAGAAAACAAAGAAAGATCTTTCACAGCATTACATAGTAAACGCTTTCAAAGCGCCTTCGCGCTCTGATGAGGGATATTATCCCTCTCTGGTTCTTAACACACTTCTTGGCAGCGGTATGAGTTCACTGCTTTTTAACAGAATAAGAGAAGAAAAATCTCTTGTTTACGAAGTTACCTCAGAGTACAATGCTTATAAAAAAAGTGGAGTTTTTTTGGTTTTTGCTGCAACTTCAGGAGATAAGCTTACCAAATATAACAATGAACTTGAAAATGTTCTGAAGAGTTTTTACAGTGACAAGGATGCAGAGCAATGGTTTAATTATGGAAAGAAAAGACTCATCGGAAAACTTACAATAGACATTGAGAGTAATGTTTCTCTCGGCATGAATATTTTGGATCTTTATCTCAATAACAAAGAGCCTATAACAATTGATGACGTAATAAAGAATATTGAGTCAGTAACATTATCTCAAGTATTAAGGGCTGCAGGAGATATATTTGAAGGAAATAAGTATGTTTCTGTTTTGAAGCCAGAGTAGAGATCTTTTTAAGAGGGGGATTTTATGCGCAAGGTTAAATTAAGTGACCTAAAAGCCGGATTCATACTTGCCGAACATGTTACCTACAACGCAGTAATTCTTCTATCAGAAGGCAATGTACTTACTGAGGCTGATATTCAAAAACTCAAAAATCGTGGTATACGTGAAGTCATTATTTATGACGAAGATGACTTTATTCTTGGAAAAGATATTAAAGTTGAATTTAAGGATATTCCACCGATTGTAGAAGCAAAAAAATATAAAGAGTGGAATGATCAGTTTGAAAAAATAAAAGACATTACAAAAATAAATGAACAGCCTCAGGAAATGGAAAGTCTTGTAGAAGATCTTCACAAAACTTTTATAGAAAAGGATGAGATAATTCTCAACCTTTTCCATTCTATAGGAGACAAGGCGCTTACCCTTCATAGTATCAATACTTCTATAATAGCTTCAATAATATCCTCACATCTTAAAATGCCGAAAGTTTTTTCGCTGGAATTGATAAAAGCAAGTCTTATTCATGATCTTGGATACGGCTTTCTTAATACACGGATTATTTTCGATTACGATAAGAGCGAAGATAGATTTGTAAAATCTCATATAATTGCCGGATATAAGGCTTTTGAGCCTTTAAAAGCAACGCTTTCAAAGGAAATAGTGAATTCAATTCTCCAGCATCATGAGAGGTACGATGGTAAAGGGATACTGATGGGTCTAAGAGATGAAAGAATAAGTCCTCTTGTGCGTATAATGCAAATTGGCGATGCATACGACTCATATATAGAAATAGGTAACAATCCATATGAAGCTATGAGTTACCTCTTGAAAAATGCCGGAAAACTTTTCGATCCTTACTATGTAAGCATATTCTTTTCTGTTGTTGGATTATATCCTAGCGGCACTAAAGTCGTTCTCAATGATGGCAGAATTGCGCAGGTTATAAAAAAAGGAGTAGCTGCTGTTTTCCCGGTTGTAAATGTGGAAGGAAAAAGCATTCAAACCGGTCCTGAGACAGGATTTTTTATAAAAGAAGTGGCAGAGGGAAATGAAAATAAAATTTAAGGACACACTAAAAATTGAACCTGATAAATACATACTAGCTTTGGACATTCCAAGTGCCAAGCTTAAGAAGGGTATAATTATTTCTGATTCAGTAAGACATTCCTTGCGGTATCAAGGACTAGCTCTGGTGCCAACGTACGAAAATAAGATGTCATCATATAATATCCTTGATCAGTCAATATCTAAGAAGACATTTTCAAGCATACAGAAAACATGGGACAAGCTTAGACAAAATGAAAAGATAGACAAAGAGTTGCTTTCTGATTCTACCAATGAGCTTGTGGAAGATGTAATGAAGAAATTCGGTGATATAAATTACATCCCCCTTGTTAAGCTTAATTCATTTGATCAGTATACATATGCGCACACTCTAAATGTCGGGCTCATTACTTTGCTTATGGCTGTAGAAATGGGGTTTGGGAAAAAAGATCTTTATGAGCTTACTTATGCAGGGCTTCTCCATGATATAGGAAAAAGCCGGATAGATGAAAAGATACTGAATGCTCCAAGAAAATTGACCGATGATGAGTATAATATAGTAAAACAGCATGTAGTTCTTGGCAAGCTTATTTGCCAGGAGCAGAAGATTGAAGGCGATATCCTACGAGGAGTGTATGAGCATCACGAAAGATATGACGGTCATGGCTATATAGCCGGTAAAAAAGGTACGGAAATATCTTTTTACGGCAGGCTTATTTCTGTAGCAGATGTATATGATGCACTTACTTCCAAAAGAGCATATAAAGACATGTGGAACTACTACAAGGTGGTTTCATATATTCTACAGAATGCCGGAAAAATTTTTGATCCTGAGATTTCTTCTTCATTTATAAAAGTCTTTGGAGTATATCCTCCCGGAACTATGGTTAAGCTTAATGATTCCAGAACTGCCACTGTAGTTGCCGTACGTAAAGGGAACGAGCTTCAGCCAGTTGTGCAGGTGGAAGATAAAATTATAGATCTTAGTAAGGAAAAGTTTTATATAATGCAGGTAATTGGTGAATAAAAAGATCTGAGAGGTGGGAAAATGTTAACCATGGTAAGAAGAGCGTGTGAATATATAAACTCTCAAATTGAAGAAAAACCTATTATAGGTATGATTCTAGGTTCTGGCTTAGGGTATTTGGCAGATAAGATACAGGATCAAAGAGTAATAAATTATAAAGATATCCCTAATTTTCCTGTTTCGACAGTTATAGGACATGAAGGGAAACTTGTAGTGGGAAAACTTGAGGGAGTTCAGGTTATAACCCTTAAAGGGCGTTTTCATGCCTATGAAGGTCATAAAATCCGTAATATTGCATTTCCTATATATGTAATGAAAGAACTTGGAGTGAAGGGGCTTATTTTGACTAATGCTGCCGGTGGAGTAAATATGATGTATAAACCCGGTGATATAGTAGCAAACAGGGATTTTATAAATTTTTCATTTAAAAATCCTCTGATAGGTCCCAATAAAGATGAGATAGGGCCAAGATTTCCGAGCATGGCATTTCCGTGCGATAGCAACTGGATAGAAAGAGTTATAAACCAATCTAAAGCGGCTGGTATAGAGATAAAGAGCGGTACTTACTGTTGGTTTCTAGGTCCTAGCTATGAAACGCCTGCTGAAATAAAACTTGCACGGAAACTCGGGGCTGATTTGGTAGGAATGTCAACCATGCCGGAAGTTATTGCCGCAAATCACTGTTCAATAAAAGTAATATCTTTTTCTGCGGTAACAAATATGGCCGCCGGTATACTTCCGCAACCGCTTAATCATAAAGAGGTTCTTGCGGTTGCTGATCAGATAAAGGGAAAGTTTGAGTCTGTTGTGAAAACATCAATAAAATTATTCTAACAGGAGATAAATGCGATGAAAGAAGAAATACTTAAAGAGATAACTCAGGCAAGCGCTATAATTGTCGCAGGACATATTGATCCGGACGGAGATGATGTAAGTTCTGTTTCGTCAATGGTTATGGGGTTGGAAAAACTCGGCAAAAGAGCAATAGGAGTTATAGACTCACAAATACCTGATTACTTAAAGAATTTTCAGTTTGTAAATGATAAAATTAGAGAAATGAGCTGTGTTGAAAAGGATCCGGCAGATCTTTTGATAATAGTTGATGCTTCTTCTCCGGACAGAGTGGGAAAGGTTCAGCAGCTTTTTAGTTACAGGAGGGTTGTAGTTATTGATCATCATGCAACAAACCTTTCTTTTGGTCATGTTAATTGGGTAGATGCTTCATATGCTTCATGTGCGCAGATGGTACTTGAAGTATTAACAAGTCTTGGAGTTGAATATGATAAAGAACTTGCTACCGCAAATCTTTTAGGGATAGCTACAGATACTGGTTTTTTTAAATATTCAAACGTTAATGAAAAAGTTTTTAATGATTGCGCATTTTTGCTGTCAAAGAAAGCAGAACTTTCGTATATAACCAATATGATTCTGGAAAATGTTCCATTGGAAAGCAAGCTTCTTCTCAAGGATGTGTTGAATGAAATGAAACTAGTAAACGATAATACACTTGCCTATGTTGCCATACCAAGAGAAATGAGCACCAGATATGGATTCGATCCTGTTAATGTTCCACCTTTTGTATCTGAGCTAAGATCTATAAAAGGTGTTGAAGTTGCAGTTACCTTTATTGAATATGAAAAAAATGATTGGCATGTATCACTTCGTTCGAAAAGTTACGTTGATGTTTCACAGGTAGCCCTAAAATACGGCGGTGGCGGACATGTGAGAGCAGCTGGTTTTTCTTTGCAGACCGGCGATATAAAAAGTGAAATCAGAGCAATTATAGAAAATATTATATCCTTTATGAAAACAAGATAAGCTGGAGGTGGATGTTTTGAGAAAAGCGGTGGTTATATTTTTAAGCTTTATTACTATTATTGCAGGGTTTGCATTTTCCGCAACTATAAAAACCACTGACGGTAATAGCATAAAAGTTACTGTTGTATCAGTTAAAGACGGAAAAGTTAGTATAAAAGGGTTTGGAACAGCAATAAGTCTTCCTCTGGACAGTATAAATATGATTTCTTTTGATGACCAGACATTTGATATAAACGGTGTTGTAATAGATAAAATGAATTTTTCAGGATATGTCTCAGAGTATAGTCTTGAAACTAATGATGCTACCGTTACAACTACATCAGGCAGATTCTATCTTAAGGACTTAAATGTGCTCAAGTTTTGGAATGTAAGGCAAAACACTCTGAAAGATGAAATTACGAATGACTATTCAGGCAAGAAATTTAAGGCATTTCTCGGAGAAAATACTCTTTTGACCGGTGATATTACAACCATAAATAACGGAAAGATACTGATGAAGGTAGATGATATGGGAGATGCAGAATTTGATATAAAGTACGTTGTTTCTCTTATAAGAGATCAGAAAACCGAAGAGGTTCTTCCAAATTCAGTTATGCTTGCTAAAGGGTATACCCTTAATTTTCAGAGCATTGACCTTTTTAATGATGAAATTAATCTTAAACTAGCCTTTGGGTTTTTCAAAACGGATATAAAAAATGTTACTCTTATTACCGGTACCGGCACAGAACCGCCAAAGCTCCCATACTACTTTGTAATGAATAATAATGTGAGATTTTATGGCAATCTTGAAGATGTAAAAGATAACAAAATTGTAGTGAAAAGCAACTTTGGAATAAATGAAATTTCTCAGGAAAAAATTTTCTCATTCGTTAAGATTCCTCCGGAAAACAGATTTATTCTTTCTACAGATACTCAGATGATGTATGGCGAATACCTGAAAAAAGACGGAGCGCTCAATCTAAAATCCAAAGTAAAAAATGAAGATATAAAAACCGTGAAACTTTATGTATCAGAGGAAAGTGAGATGCTTAAAAATTCTATCAGTCAGATAGCTGAAATACCTGTTAATACAGAAACAAAGGTTCTTCAGATTTCTGATCTTCTGTATTTGTTTGAAAGTGAGACTATAAAAAGATATGACAAAGAAACGTTTTTAGAAAAGAATGCTTTAAAAACCAAGATGTTATATCCCAACTATATAATCAACACAGCTGATAATCAGTACATACTTAATACCCTTGGGAGCATATATTCATCAAAGTTTGATTTAGAAAAAACTCTGGACAATTCACAGATTACTACATCCTTCCTGTCTGGTTTTGATCTTTATCTGGGAACGAATATAGGAGATATATACAAGATTGATGTGAACGCGAAAGAGTTTGCTGTTTTAAAGATTGCCTCTTTTCAGGAAGAAATTGCTATGATAGCCGAAAGCAGCAACGGTATATATGTGCTTACAAAAAATTCTGGAAAACTATACTCACTAAAGGATAAACAGAATCTTTTCAATTTTGATTTCCGTATAAATAAAGCTATCCTTGACGGAGAAATCCTATATGCTATAGACTTTAATAAGAATCTTAATGTGCTTAATATAGGGCAAAAAATTAACAAACCTTTCAAATATCTTAAAAATATAAACGACCTGTCTTCCAGTAAAGAATATGTTTTTATAGCGCTTGAGGATAAGATAAGTGTTTTCAATAAAAAAACACAGTTGATAGAAAAAGAGTATTATACCAACTATATTCCTCTGAAGATTGAAGTAAACACAAACAAGTTATATATACTTTCAGATAAATCAGTGAAAATTTTTGAAGCATTTGAAAGTTACTGATATTTTTAAGACAGACGAAAGTCTGTCTTTTTTTATTTAAAATCCAACTGGAAGATAATAAACACTGTGAAAGGTGGACAAGGTTATAAAAAAGAAAAGGAATAGTTAACCAAAAAGACATTGACAAAAGAGAAAAGAGATAGTAGAATATAAGAGCTGTTGGAGAGAACAGCGAAAGTAAAGAGAAGATGAAGAAAAAACAAGAAAAGAATGGTTCATTGAAAAGTGGATAGAGGAAGAAGAGAAAGACCAAAAGGAAGAAGAAAGAAACTGAAAGACAGGATTGGATGAAGGGTTTGATCCTGGCTCAGGGTGAACGCTGGCGGCGTGCCTAACACATGCAAGTCGATCGGAGCAGCAATGCTTAGAGGCGAACGGGTGAGGAAAACGTAGTAACCAACCCTTTAGACTGGGATAGCCACTGGAAACGGTGGGTAATACCGGATAAGCTCGAGAGAGGAAAGGCAGAGAAGCGCTAAAGGACGGAACTGCGCCCCATCAGATAGTTGGTGAGGTAAAGGCTTACCAAGTCAAAGACGGGAAACCGACGTGAGAGCGTGTACGGTCACAAGGGCACTGAGAGACGGGCCCTACTCCTACGGGAGGCAGCAGTGGGGAATATTGGACAATGGACGAAAGTCTGATCCAGCGACGCCGCGTGGAGGAAGAAGTCCTTCGGGATGTAAACTCATGAAGCTAACGAATAAGACGGAAGGGGAACCTTCCGGGAGAAGGTAATTAGTGAAAAGCCCCGGCTAACTACGTGCCAGCAGCCGCGGTAATACGTAGGGGGCGAGCGTTGCCCGGAATTACTGGGCGTAAAGGGAACGTAGGTGGCTCTTAAAGTCAGGTGTGAAAATAACGAAGCTTAACAGGTTAATGCGCTTGAAACTAAAGGGCTTGAGGGCAATAGAGGGAGATGGAATTACCTGTGTAGGGGTGAAATCCGCAGATATAGGTAAGAAGGCCGGTGGGGAAGCCGATCTCCTGGGTTGACTCTGACACTGAGGTTCGAAAGCTAGGGGAGCAAACCGGATTAGATACCCGGGTAGTCCTAGCCGTAAACGATGCTCACTGGGTGTGGGTCGAAAAGATCTGTGCTGAAGCTAACGCGATAAGTGAGCCGCCTGGGGAGTACGTCCGCAAGGATGAAACTCAAAGGAATTGACGGGGGTCCGCACAAGCGGTGGAGCATGTGGTTTAATTCGATGCTAACCGAAGAACCTTACCAGGGTTGGACATTGTGATGGTAGTTGGTAGAGATATCAGCGACTTCTGCGAATGCAGGAGAGTTACAATCAGGTGGTGCACGGTCGTCGTCAGCTCGTGCCGTGAGGTGTTGGGTTAAGTCCCGCAACGAGCGCAACCCTTGCCGTTAGTTGCCAGCACGTAAAGGTGGGAACTCTAACGGGACAGCCGTCGACGAGACGGAGGAAGGAGAGGATGACGTCAGATAATCGTGCCCCTTATGCTCTGGGCGACACACGTGCTACAATGGTATGGACAGACGGCAGCAAAACCGAGAGGTCAAGCGAATCCGAGAAACCATACCTCAATTCGGATTGTAGTCTGAAACCCGACTACATGAAACTGGAATCGCTAGTAATCGCAGGTCAGCCAAACTGCGGTGAATACGTTCCCGGGCCTTGTACACACCGCCCGTCACGCCACCCGAGTTGGAGACGCCCGAAGATGGTGCCGTTAACCGCAAGGAGACAAACTATCGAGGGTGGAGCTAGTGAGGGGGGCGAAGTCGTAACAAGGTAGGTGTACCGGAAGGTGCGCCTGGATCACCTCCTTTCTAGGGAGACACAGGTCTTTTCTACTTTTCTCTATCCATTTTTGAGTGAACTAAGAAGCTCATTGAAAACTACATAGGAGAAAAAAGTAAGTCCAAAGGAAGAAGGGCATACGGGGAATGCCTTGGCGGCTGGAGGCGAAGAAGGACGTAGCAAGCTGCGAAAAGCTGCGGGGAGATGCAAGCGATCATAGATCCGCAGATATCCGAATGGGGAAACCCAATAATGCCGAAAGGTAGGCGAACCCGGGGAAGGGAAACATCTTAGTACCCGGAGGAAAAGAAATCAACGAGATTCCGTTAGTAGTGGCGAGCGAAAGCGGAGGAGCCAAAACTTATGCACAGATACAGCACACGGGCGATTGTGCATGAGGGTAGCGGGAAAGCGTTCGGAGAACCGTGAGATATCCGATCCGGTAAAGTGTATAGGCGAAGTATCTGGGAAGATACGCTGAAAAAGGTGAAAGCCCTGTAGCTGAAATGCACGTAACGGATATGCTTATCCCAAGTAGAGTCAGACACGAGAAATCTGGCTTGAATCAGGGGTGACCACACTCCAAGGCTAAATACTACCAGCCGACCGATAGTGAAGAAGTACCGTGAGGGAAAGGTGAAAAGGACCCCGGAAGGGGAGTGAAAGAGTACCTGAAACCGTATGCCTACAGGAAGCGGGAGCGAAAGTGACCGCGTGCCTTTTGAGTAATGTGCCTGCGAGTTATGGTTATTGGCGAGGTAAAGCCGGTAAAGGCGGAGCCGAAGGGAAACCGAGTATGAATAGTGCGCAAGTCAATAAGTATAGACCCGAAGCCAGGTGAGCTACGCATGTCCAGGATGAAAGTATGGTAAAACATACTGGAGGTCCGAACCGGTGGATAGTGAAAAATTCTCGGATGAGATGTGGGTAGGAGTGAAAAGCTAACCGAACTTGGTGATAGCTGGTTCTCCCCGAAACGTGTGTAGGCACGGCCTCGTTAAAAGAAAGTAAAGAAGGTAGAGCACTGATTGGCGTAGTGGGGCGACCTATGAAACCAGTCAAACTCCGAATGACTTTACTGGATGAACGGGAGACAGACTGTGTGGGATAAGCTGCATGGTCAAAAGGGAAACAGCCCAGACCGCCAGCTAAGGTTCCGAATAAATAGCTAAGTGTGAAAGGCAGTGATTTTTTAGAGACAGCCGGGAGGTTGACTTAGAAGCAGCCATCCTTTAAAGAGTGCGTAACAGCTCACCGGTAGAGAAAGAATGCGCCGAAAATGTAACGGAGCTAAAGCTATTAACCGAAGCTGCGGAATCAGGGAACTGATTGGTAGGGGAGCAATGTGCAGTAGGGAGAAGATAAACTGTAAGGTTTATTGGACGAAGCACAAGAGCGGATGTAGGCATGAGTAACGAGATATAAGTGAGAATCTTATACCCTTGAAGCCCAAGGGTACCTGGGGAAGGGTCGTCCACCCAGGGTAAGCCGGTACCTAAGGAGAACCCGAAAGGGATAACCGATGGAAAACGGGTTAATAATCCCGTGCCTGTATATTATGAATTGTAAGCGGTGACGCAGAAGGCGGATACGCGAGTTCTAGTGGCATGAACTTTTAAGCAGTAATACCGAAGAAGTCTGCAGGGAAGTCCACAGACAGAGGAGGAGCTGCGAATACAAGACCGCAAGGTCAAGGCGTAGTAGTCACGCTGCCAAGAAAAGCCGCGTACAGTGCTTGAATAATATACAGACCGTTCTGAAAACCGACACAGGTGGGCAAGCTGAGAAGGCTAAAGGGAGCGGAAGAACCTCCGTTAAGGAACTAGGCAAAATGACCTCGTAACTTCGGGAAAAGAGGTGCTCCTAAAGGTGTCAAAACCGGAAGGAGTTGCAGTGACAAGGCCCTGCCGACTGTTTACCAAAAACACAGGTCTATGCGAATTCGGAAAGAAGAAGTATATGGACTGACGCCTGCCCAGTGCTGGAAGGTTAAGGGGAGTGGTGCAAGCTACGAACCGAAGCCCCAGTAAACGGCGGCCGTAACTATAACGGTCCTAAGGTAGCGAAATTCCTTGTCGGGTAAGTTCCGACCTGCATGAATGGCGTAACGAGTTGGGCGCTGTCTCAACGGAGGATCCGGTGAAATTCCAGACTGGGTGAAGATGCCCAGGACCCGCAGTTAGACGGAAAGACCCCATGGAGTTTTACTGTAACTTGATATTGTAATTTGTTGTTATGTGTACAGGATAGGTGGGAGGCGGAGAATCAAGGTCGTCAGATTTTGAGGAGCCGACGGTGGGATACCACCCTCATGATAATGGATTACTAACTATTGTGTATGAAGAGTACAGATAGGACAGTGTTAGGTGGGCAGTTTGACTGGGGCGGTCGCATCCTAAAGAGTATCGGATGCGTGCGAAGGTAGGCTCAGGTTGGTTGGAAATCAACCGTTGAGTGCAAGGGCAAAAGCCTGCCTGACTGCGAGACTGACAGGTCGAGCAGAAGCGAAAGCTGGTCCTAGTGACCCGGCCGATCCGAGTGGAAGGGCGGTCGATCAACGGATAAAAGTTACCCTGGGGATAACAGGCTAATCACGCCCGAGAGTTCACATCGACGGCGTGGATTGGCACCTCGATGTCGGCTCATCGCATCCTGGGGCTGAAGCAGGTCCCAAGGGTTGTGCTGTTCGCACATTAAAGCGGTACGTGAGCTGGGTTCAGAACGTCGTAAGACAGTTCGGTCCCTATCTGCTGTGGGTGAAGGAAGCTTGAAGGGAGTCGCTTCTAGTACGAGAGGACCGAAGTGAGTGTACCTCTGGTGAACCAGCTGTCAGGCCAATGGCAGGAGCTGGGTAGCTAAGTACGTAACAGATAACCGCTGAAAGCATCTAAGCGGGAAACTGACCCTAAGATGGAGCTTCCCATTCGTAAGAAGTAAGGGTTGTTCGAGACTAGGACGTTGATAGGTCGCAGGTGTAAGTGCAGCGATGCATTGAGCCGAGCGATACTAATAGCCCGAGGCTTTGGACTTGTTTTCTCCTATGTAGTATTGAGTGAACTTTTAGGGGTGAGGATACCGTGTCGGGATACACCCAGTTCCATCCCGAACCTGGCCGTTAAGCCGTCACGGGCCCATGGTAGTACGTTGGCAACTTCGTGCGAGAGTAGGTATCGCCCCTTCACTTTTCCCCAGTCTGAAAAAGACTGGGGTTTCTTTTTATTATTCCGTTTTTTCGTGTTTTGGTTCTTAATACGCTTTTTATACAGTTTATTTATGTTAACGAACATATAAAGTGAATTTTTTTAGTTTATCTCTATTTTGAAAAAAAATCAAAAAAGTTATAATTAGTATGATTAGTAAATGCGGGAGGAGAAATGGAAGAATTAAAAATTTTGAATAAACGCAAGATTCTCAAGTATATATTTTTAAAGAACAATGTTACAAGGAAGGAGCTTTCTCAGGTTACAGGTTTAAGCAGTAGTTCGGTAACCAGGTTGATTAACGATTTGATTGAAAAGCATCTTATAATAAGCAAGGATAAGGTTACCCAATCCCTTTACGGAAGGAAAAGTGAAATTCTTACCCTTAATCCATCTTCTTTACGAGTATTTATTATTGATATAGATGTCAAAAACACTGTGCTTGGAATGGGAAGCTTTGACGGTAACGTTAAGATACTTAAGACCATAACCACTAGCAGAAATATTGAGGAGTTCAAAAGTAATATAAAAAATTTTATTAAGCTTTTTAATTATAAGTATGATTATGTAAGTTTCTCCATACCCGGGATAGTAAATGTTGACAAGAATATAATAGTTACCGCTCCCAACCTGGGATGGTCGGATATGACGCTTCAATCTTTATGGGCTGAGGATAAGGCTGTTTTTGACAATGATTCCAATCTTTGTGTTCTTGCAGAAAAATTTTTTTCAGAGGATATGCAAGATATTCAGAACGCTATGTATATATTGATCAAAGACGGCATTGGAGGAGGCTTAATTCTTAATGGGAACCTTTACAGAGGAAGGTACTTCTGTGCAGGTGAGATCGGTCACAATATAATCGTAAAAAATAATTTCAAAAAAAGTCTCGAAAACTTTTTTGATTCTAGCTTAGATAAGAAAGAATCTCTTGAGGATCTTGCGTTGAATATTTCATATATTGTAAACATTTTGAATCTTGAAAAGGTAATAATTGGTGGTAAAATTACTAACATGTCGAATGACTTTTTTATAAAACTTAAAGATGCGATAAACGATAATGTCTTTGTTGCCAATAGAGAGAACCTGGATATAAGATTAACAAATTTTAACTATGAACCAGCAAGTATGGTAGGTGCTTGTTCAAACGCTGTTTTAACCTTTATAGATACTATTATCTGATTAAATATTATTCATATACTTTATTGTGGGTTAACTGTTGTCTGTGGTTGTCACAGACAAAATCACTAGAGGAGGAGTAGTATGAAAAAGTATTTGTGGTTGATTATTATCGTACTAGCAGTGGTTGTCGGTCTTGTTATCTGGAAAGTTTCATCAGGTTCTGCAAAGTCCGAACTTGAAATATTCAGCTGGTGGACCGGAGGAGGAGAAGAAGAAGGGCTTAAGGCACTGTTTACCAAGTTTAATGAAAAGTATCCAAAGGTAGATATTATCAACGCAGCGGTAGCCGGCGGAGCAGGAACAAATGCAAAGGCGGTTCTTAAGACAAGAATGCTTGGTGGAAATCCTCCTGATTCTTTTCAGGTACATGCAGGAATGGAACTTACGGACAGTCATGTGAAAGCAGATGCCATGGAACCGCTCACCCAAAAACTTAAGGATTGGGGTGTATACGATAAGTTCCCCGCAGGTGTACTGGACATATGTTCTTACAACGGAGAGGTCTATTCAATACCTGTCAATGTGCACAGAGGAAATGTGGTTTTTTACAATAAAGAAGTAGCTTCAGAGCTTGGGATAGTTTCAGCTCCTGCATCATTCGAAGAGTTCCTTGGCATGCTTAAGCTTGCTTCTGAAAAGGGATATGCAGCTCTTGCTATCGGAGATATGAATAAATGGGAAGCAGCACATCTTTTTGAGAACATCATGATTGCAAAGTTCGGTCCAGAAAATTATAACAAACTTTTCAAGAATGAAGTTTCATTTGCCGATCCAGCTATGGCAGAGTCGTTTAACGCTTTAGGAATGCTTATTGACTACTTTAACACCGACCATTCGGCGCTCACATGGCAGGATGCTGTGAAGATGGTTCAGGAGAAGAAAGCGTTTGCAACAGTAATGGGTGACTGGGCAGAAGGATATCTTAAAACTCTAGGCATGAATCCCAACGAAGGATTCGGATGGTTTGCAGTCCCTGGAACAGAAAACGCTTTTACATTGATATCAGATACATTTGGTCTTCCAAAGAAAGCAAAAAACAGAGAAAATGCTCTTAAGTGGCTTGAATTTATATCTTCTGTTGAAGCTCAGGATATTTTCAATCCGATAAAGGGTTCAATACCGGCGAGAACTGACGCTGATAAATCTAAGTACGATACTTATCTGCAGTGGTCAATGAATGATTTTTCAGCATTGGGAATATGTCCTTCTATAGCTCATGGTTCGGCGGCTCCTGAGGCTTTCAGCACCAAACTCCAGGATATAGTTAATAAATTTATTGCAGAGAGAAATACTGAAAACGCTGTTAACGAAATGATTGCTTTGGCAAAGGAAACAGGATACAAAGCAGACTAAGTGTATTAAAAAATTACCCGATCCGAAAGGACCGGGTTTTTTGAAAGTGAGGTTGAGATCTATGGCAGTTCAGAAAAAGAAATCTTTGGTAGGTTTTGCCATAGTGTTGCCTTCTATCGTTCTTGCTGCAGTTTTTATTTATTACTTTATATTTTGGACATTGAAGGTATCTTTTTCCAATTGGGATAGTTTTAGTGCACTGATGAAGGGAGAGTATACCTTTGTCGGTTTTTCCAATTATATAAAACTTTTTTCTGATTGGAGATTTCAAAAGGATCTTTGGAATACTCTGTTTTTTACTCTCTTTTTTATTTTAGGCTGCATTTCTCTTGGTATTCTTCTTGCCAGCCTTATTGATAAAGGGTTGAAGGGTTCAAAAATTTTCCAAAACATTTATCTTTTCCCTATGGCTCTTTCGTTTGTTGTTACAGGCACGGTCTGGCGGTGGATATTCGCACCAGGTACAGTCAGAGATCCGGCCGGAATAAATCTTCTTATGTCAAAAATAGGACTGGGGGCTCTACAGTGGGGATGGTTCACAAGCAAAGACTCCCTGGGAAACTTCAATTTTGCACTTATTCCTGTTATTATTGCAGCTGTATGGCAGATGTCAGGCTATGTTATGGCCATGTATCTTGCGGGTCTGAGAGGAATATCGGAAGATATAATAGAAGCGGCAAGGGTTGACGGTGCCACAAGTAATCGGATATTCTGGAAGATAAAGATGCCGTTGCTGCAGCCTATAACCCTAAGTGCAATGATAATACTCGGACATGTCTCACTGAAGATATTTGATCTTATCTATTCAATGACAGGAAGCGGAATAAATAACGTTACCGATATGCCCTCCATCTATATGTATGAGCTTACCTTCAGATCTAATAGGTATGCAAGTGGTTCTGCCGTTTCTATAATCATGCTTATAATGGTGGCTGTTATAATTGTGCCGTATCTGTACTCTTCGTTCAGAAAGGGGCATGATATCTGATGAAAACATCCAAAATATCCCAGGTGCTGACATACTTAATTCTATTTATTGTAGCAGGCATTTTTTTAGTGCCTTTTTATATAGCACTTGCCGCAAGCCTTAGACCTTTTACAGAGGTGTCGGTTTCGCGTATGTGGGAACTTCCTTCCAGAATTTCATTTGAAGGTTTTATACAAGCCTTTAAAAAGTTATCGCCAAATATTCTTAACAGTTTTGTACTGACAGTTCCGGCTACAATCATATCTTCTTTTATTGGTTCGATTAACGGATATGCATTTTCAAAACTGAAGTTCCGGTATTCAAACGTTTTTTTCGCACTGATACTTTTCGGTATGTTCATTCCTTATCAGAGCATCATATTTCCATTAATAAGATTTCTTCAAAGTATTGGGATCTATGGGAGCATAACAGCGCTTATCATGGTGCATGTCATTTATGGCATACCTATAACAACTCTTATTTTCAGGAATTATTACGATGAGATACCAAATGAGCTTATAGAAGCTTCATCTATAGACGGTGCAGGTTTTATGGATACATACGCAAGAGTTCTCCTTCCAATTTCGGTTCCGGGGTTTGTTGTAGTCGCCATATGGCAGTTTACTAATATCTGGAATGAATTTCTTTTTGCAGTCACAGTTACAAATAACCCCTCACAACAGCCTATTACTGTAGCCCTTGTAAATCTGGCCGGAAGCCAGGTGGTTCAATGGAATGTGCAGATGGCGGGAGCGCTTATTGCAGCTCTTCCAACCCTTCTTGTATATATCTTTTTGGGAAAGTACTTTATAAAAGGTCTTTTGGCCGGATCGGTCAAGGGGTAATAAGATTTCGGGTAGACTAAAGAAAATAGTTTTCTGTGATAGAAAAATGCTGATTTTGACCTTTAAATGATTCTGAGACTTAGTACTTATTATGCATATTCAAAGTTAACAGAAAATGGATTAATTTATCGTGTGATATAATTATAGGAAAGACTGTTAAAGTCTTAATAATTGTTCTCAGGGGGTGGAGTATGAAAAGAAGTATATCACTGTTTCTAACAGTACTGTTGTGTGTATCGATCTTTGCAACAGTAACCACTTCGCAGGTTGTTGCCGGTAAAGACGGTATGGTAGCCTGTGCGAGTCCATATGCAGCCGAAATAGGGGCACAGATAATCGCAAATGGAGGAAATGCAGTTGATGCAGCAGTAGCCGTAGGTTTTGCGCTTGGTTTGGTGGAACCATATGCGTCTAGTCTTGGCGGTGAAGGTGTCATGATAATAAGAACCAAAGACGGTCAGTCAATAGCAATTGATTTTAAATCAACTGCTCCTGGGGATCTCAGCAAGTACAAGGATCCTAAGAATCCCGCCAAATGGGCCAAGCTTCCTGCAAACGGAACTCTTTCCGCTTGTATCCCTGGAATTCCATACGGTTTAATAACTGCACTTGAAGAATGGGGAACCATGAAGCTCGAAGATGTTCTTGCTCCTACAATAAAGCTGGCACGTGAAGGGTTTGTAATAAGCACTACCTTTGCACAGACGTTATCGGATAATTATAAGAAGCTTCTTGATGATCCTGGCGAAGGTACGGACATCTTCACCAACGAAGGTCTTTTGTATAACGAAGGAGATATATTTAAAAATCCAGTGCTTGCCGATACGCTTGAAATTCTTGCAAAAGGCGGTATAGATGCTTTTTATAAAGGAGAGATAGCAGATAAAATTGCTGATTTTTATGCAAAAAACGGCGGTGCAATAACCAAAGAAGATCTTGCCGGATATAAAGCTATTGTAAAAGAGCCTGTTGTAGGAAATTACAGAGGCTACAAGGTTATTACGGCACCACCACCAGTAGGCGGAGTAACTCTTATTGAAGTTCTCAACATTCTTGAAAACTTTAATCTGTCTAAGCTCAGCTGGGATGATCCGTTATTTGTTCACCTTGTTGCTGATTCAATATTCCTTGGCCAGGTAGATAAGAGAATGTATCTGGGCGATGCTCCCAATATGCCGGTAAAGGGATTGCTTTCAAAGGAATATGCAAAGTCCATGTTTGTAAAGATCCCTCTGGATAAGGCTCTTCCCAGAAAGGATAAGATCGACGTACTGACCATGGCGGGCGAACCTATGCTTTATGAAAATAATGAAACTTTCCTTGAAAATATTCTTGCAAAAGCAAATCAAAAGTCTGTTGCCAGTGAAGTGGTATATGAATCTCCTTCCACCACTCATTACAGTGTGGTTGACAAAGAAGGAAATGCTGTATCGGTAACCCAAACCCTTAGTTCTTTCTTCGGAGGAGGAAACGTTATTCCCGGCACAGGTTTTGCTATGAACAACGAAATGCAGAACTTCAGCACATATTCCGGAAGTCCGAACGAACTTATTTCCGGAAGAAGGCCGCTTACAATAATAGTTCCTACAATAGTGGAGAGTCCACAAGGCGAGGTTCTCATGGTAGCTGGTTCACCAGGTTCTTCAAGGATAACCTCCACACTTATTCAGATAATTGTAAATGTTGTTGATCTGAAGATGCCTGTGGCTTTGGCAATGAAAACACCCAAGTTCACTACATACGATACCGAGGATTCGCTTACCATTGAAGGCGGATATCCTAAGGCAACAATAGAGGCACTTAAAAACTATTACGGATATAACATAATTGAAAAGGGACCGCTTGACCTTTATTTCGGAGGTCCGAATATAGTATACAGATACTCTGACGGAACCCTTCTTGGAATAGGTTCATTCAGAAGGGAAGGCGGAGCTTCCGCACCTCAGTGGTGAAAGAGCACTTATAGATAAGGAGTGATTTTATGAAAAAAATTATAGCAGTTATTACGGTAATTTTTGCTTTAGCCTTGGTTTGGGCAGGCGATTACCCAGTTTTTTCCGGTCCGCTGCTCATAACCTCTGCAGGTCAGAGTGCAGGGGCTGTTCAGCTTAAAGTCCTATCTACCAAAGCAAAGATAAAGTTTGAGTATGACGGTGTGGCAAAAGCAGAAAAGCTTTCATCATTCAAATCGGTAATGATTGTGGTTGGGGCAAGTACAAAAGGGCTTGGTGCCGCAGGACTTGATAACGACAAGGAAATGGCAAGAGTTCAGACTATACTTGATAAAGCAAAAGAGTTGGGTATTCCGGTTATTCTTGCTCATATCGAAGGAGCTTCAAGAAGAGGTTCTACAAGTGACAAGCTCGCAGAGTTAATAGCTCCGTACTCATCACTCTATATAATTGTGAATTCAGGAAATGAAGACGGGAAGTTCAATAAGCTTGCTGAACCAAAGAAAACTCCTATCGCATTTTTTGATAAGGTTTCAGCCATACAGCCTATACTTTCAGAAATAATAAAATAGAATAGGGGGCCAAGTGCCCCCATGTTTTTTAGGAGGAGAATAAATGAAAAACATTATATTAATGACACTCATAGTAATAATGTCAATTTCAATTTTTGCTGTTCCTTTTTACAGCGACGTAAGGCCAGGCTACGGTGTGACAGAAGAAAAATGGCTTTCTGATTATTTTTCTGGTCTCAAGGATACATGGGGGGATACAAAAGTATATGTGCTTAAGGGAAAAGAACCAGGAGCAAGCGCTTTGCTGCTTGGAGGAACACACGGAAATGAGATTTCAGGGATAATGGCAGCCATGATGTATGTTGAAAGAGCCAATGTTCAGAAAGGCACGCTTTATGTAATCGTAAGGGCTAACAACAGCAATGCCACATATCATGAAAAACTTGTTGCCGGAACTCCTGATTGGGTAGAGTTTGAAACTCAGAGCGGAAAAAGAGTGGTAAGTTATGGAAGCAGAAGAACCAATCCGATGCACCAGGGAAATGATCCTGAAAAATATAGATATCCAGGAACTGAACTGGAATTTGAAGGTGCCGAGGCAAGAAATCTGAATAGAGTCCATCCAGGAAATCCTGAGGGAACTCTTACAGAAAAGATAAGTTACGGCATATTTGAACTTATAAGAAAAGAAAAGATAGATATGGTGCTTGATATGCATGAAGCAGGTACAAAATCAAGACTAGCCTATACTCTCGTATGCAATCCGAAGAATATAGATATGGGAGCAATGGTTATGCTTGATCTTGAGCAGCATGATCTTGGTTTTAAACTTGAGCAGTCCAGTAAGGAGTTCAGGGGACTTTCACATAAAGAGATAGGTGATCAAACAGAAGCAATAGCTTTTCTGTCGGAGACTCCCAATCCCGGACAGGATTACGGGGATTATGACGGTTGGTCAAGGCAGGGTCTTGCAGATGTTATAAATGATGCCCAGTATCCTTTGAGTCACAGAGTAGCTGTACAGGTTGAGACATTCAGGCTTTTGTGCGATTACCTTCCTATGTTCTATGAAAAGGAGATAATTATTCAAAATATACCTTCATACGATGAAATATCCGATAATCTTTTCGGATTTTACAACTGAGCAGTGATATGATGGAGTGGTTAGTTTTTTTGATAATGATAGGAGTTTTTCTGCTTCTGACATTTAAAAAAGTTCCGATAGGACTTGCGCTTGCTGCAAGTGCTATTGTAGCCATGCCTGTTTCAGGAATGGGTTTTTCTTTGGCAAAGATATTTGAAGGCGCATTCGGATACTTTGATGCAATAATGGTTATTGCATCGGCTATGATATTTATGAATTCGATAAATGAATCAGGTATGCTGGAGAATCTTGCTAATGCGATAGTAAGAAGATTTTACAACAGACCTCTTTTTCTTATGGTTCTTATGACTCTGTTTATAATGAGTGCAGGTATGATAACTGGTTCTTCAATAGCAGCCGTCCTCACCACCGGAGCAATCGCATCGCCTGTTCTGCTTAAGATGGGTCTGAGTAAAAACAGGGCTATGGGGATTGTTGCCATGTCTTCGGTATTTGGTATGATTGCACCCCCTGTTAATATACCTGTTATGATAATAGGTCAGGGAGTGGATATGCCGTACATGGGCTTTACAACACCTCTTTTATGGATAACTATTCCTTTAGCTCTTTTTACAACGCTATTTCTTTGTAGAAAAGAGCTTAAGCCGATACAGAAAAAGGATGTTGTATTTGTAAAAGCGTCGTTTTGGGTATATACTCCTCTTGTTGTTCTTATACTGCTTTTGGTTCTTGAAAGTGCCAGGGTAATTCCATCATTGGGTATGCCTCTTATATTTATGATATCATCGCTTTTCTCACTTGTCGGAGCCAAAAAATACAACTATTTCAAAATGAGTGTAAAAGCCATTTCAAGCGGTCTTTCCATAATGTCCATACTTATAGGTGTAGGAATGTTCATACAGGTGATGACTATGACCGGAGTTCGTGGATTTATAGTAAGCTCACTGATAAATCTTCCTAACTATATGCTTTATTTTACGGTTGGTTTAGGTGTTCCGCTTTTCGGTGCGGTATCCTGCTATGGTTCGGCTTCTGTGCTTGGAGTGCCGTTCCTTCTTGCTTTTATAGGAGGCAACGATATTATAATTGCAGCATGTATATCAATGCTTGCAGCATTAGGCGATATGATGCCTCCAAACTCACTGGCAGCAAACTTTTCAGCTGGACTGATAGGCGAAAAGAAGTACTTTGGTATAGTTAAGCAGTCTGTTGTACCTATTTTAGTCACAATAGTGTACTCTGTTTCAATAATAATCTTTTCCAGAAGCTTAAAAGGAGTTATGAATAATATCCTGATTTTTAGCGTTACTGCAGGTATAACTCTTTTGATTATATATCTTTTGGATGTTCTCAGATACAGGCGAGGCGATAAAAATGCTTAGAATAGTATATCTGATCATTCTGGTTTACTTTTTGATAGTTCTTATAGTTTCAATGAAAAAATCAAGAGAAAAAAGGTACGAATGGATTATGGGTGTAATGATAGCTGTTCCCTGGATTTTGAAAGTTCTGGGCGTGAGATAAAATGAAAAAAACTAATTATCGTTTTTGGCTGTTTGTTTTATGCAGTTTTTTGATGAGTATCTATACATTTGTTTATTATAAAAGTCAGACAGAAAGCGAAAAGATTTTCTCTGGCAGCGGTGTTGCACAAAGAACCATGCTCAGCTCATACTTTGATGGTATAAAAAATACGGTTATGGACACCGAGGTATTTATACTGCAAGGGAATGAACCTGGAGGAACAGCAGTGATTCTGGGAGGCACTCATCCCAACGAGCCTGCTGGATATATAACTGCGGTTATGCTTGTTGAAGGCTGTACTGTTCTGAAGGGAAAGGTAATAGTTGTTCCAAGAGCAAATATGGCGGCCTTTGGGTGGACAGATCCTCTTGAAGGCAGTCCTGATAAGTTTTATGTGGATATGCCCCAAGGAAAGAAAAGAGTTTTCAGATTTGGATCCAGAGCAACCAATACTTCAATTCAATGGCCTGATCCAGTTTTGTATTACAAAGGAGGAAACCAGGTTCTCAATGGTGCAGAAGCAAGAAATCTCAACAGAGCCTATCCCGGAAGTCCAGATGGAAATCCCACGGAAAAACTTGCATATGCAATAATGGAACTTATACGTAAAGAAAATGCAGATCTTGCAATTGACCTGCACGAAGCATCTCCTGAATATACTACGGTAAATGCACTTGTTGCACATCAAAAAGCTATAGATATAGCTGCCGAAGCAGTTATGTATATGGAGATGGATGGATTAAGCATATCTTTGGAGCAGTCACCAAAAAATCTTTCAGGTCTTTCTCACAGGGAGTGGGGAGATAACAGTCAGACCATGCCTTTTCTTCTTGAGGCTTCAAATCCATCGCAGGGAAGGCTGAGAGGCAGAACAGACAGCGATCTGATAGTTTACGGTAAAGATAAGTACTATTTCAAAGCAGAAAAGGCCGGCCGGCTTAACGCTCCTTATGATGAAAACGGTGCACCATTGGATCTGAGGGTGGCAAGGCATCTTACAGCAATCAACTATATAGTTCAGGCTTATAGTTCAAATTTTTCTGAAAGAGAAGTTATTTTTGACTTTTTACCTTCATATAAAGACATAATGCAAAAAGGAATAGGAAGTTATCTTTTACAGCAATAAATGCCGTTTTACGGCATTTATTTTTTAAATTATTAACTAAATTCTAAAGTATTCGTGAAGTATGATGTAAGTAATTGAATTATTTGTGTTATAATATAATATAACTGTTATAAAAATTATTGAAAGGATGGTCCGGCTTATGTCCAAGATGTTAAATACTACCTCTTTTGAAGGATTGAACAACAAATTAAGACAACATCTGAACGATGAGATCATGTGCATCGGCAAGTTTGGAAAAGACAAAGCCATAATTGACGAAAGCTTTGATATAAGGGATATGATGAAGAAGCTTTCAAAAATAGAAAACTTTCCGCAAACCATACTTCTGGAAAGAAAGTATGGATATATGATAATCAAAAACGATTTTACGGATGAAGAGTACCTTAAGTACAAGCTTAACTTTAAGCCTTCCAAAAAATTGCTTAAAAAATTAGGATTACTTGATAAAAAAGAAGATGCTTTGGAATAAAGCATCTTCTTTTTTTTTATAAAATCAGAACTCCAAGCCTATTTTTCCACTTACATTTATAACTGTTTCTTTTACTCCGTTCTGTATATTGTCAATGAGTGAATACTCACCCTGAATCTGTAGTTTAAATATCCAGATATTTGAGTTAAGGTCTGCCTTAAACTTATCTGTTATCAGGGTTTTTTGACCCGAATAAGTCAAAGTTTTGTTGAGATTGGAGTATTTTGCCCCGAAGGTTCCCAGGGAGAAAATCGGAATTTTAAAGCCTCCACCGTATGTGTTTTCTTTTATCTGATCCTTGTTGAAGCCTGTAAAAGTATCTTGATACTCTCCGTTAAGGCCAAAACCAAACAGTTCTATTCCTGCATTTCCACCATACAGATACTCTATAAAATTGCTGCTATTTATTAAATTCTGTACATAGCCTGCTCCGCCCTTGGCATTTATAGTCAGACTGAAAATATCATTTTTAAAGCCTATTCCCGCCCATTCTGCTTCCGCACTGTTTGAAAGTTCATTTTTTGTTTTATCTGAATTTGTTTTCATCTCAAAGGTATATGCGATACCTATATTTCCGAAGTTACCTAAGGGCAGTCCTAACTGAATTTTTGCCTTGTCGTTTATATTGGATATTCCACCTGTCAAGGTGGGAGCTTTGCTTATTTTAAGAAGTGGCAGTATTTCATATGTCAGAATATCCTTTATGTTATCTTCCTTATGTTCATATTCGGCTTTTAAATCAAGAATACCAAGTTTGCTTTTAAATTTTCCGCCATATTTAAGAACATTTGAAAGCGCTGAAGAACCAAGGGACTTGTAGTTCTTATCTGCTTTTATATAGTATCCTGAAAGACCAAGCGAAGGAATTTCAGCCTCAGCACCATAGATCAGTCCCCAGAGATTTTTATCGGCAACGCTGGCTACCAGACCTCCGGAAAGGGGGAAGTAGTTGAAAAGCTGAGGAAAGTATTTCTTAGCAAGATTAGAGTAATCAAGTACCTGTTTTTTTACCGCTTCTCCCATAAGCTTACCTATCTGTTCTGCAAAATCTTCAACTTCAAGGACATTTGAAGCATCCTGGACATAAAGATCTCCGTTTACATATGCTTTGAGTTTAAGAAAATCAAGAAAGTTCAGTGATGTCTGAACGCCTGCAAGAATATTCTCTTTAGGTGTTGTACCTGTTGGAATATTAAATAAAGCTGCGGTGTTACGGTTCCCTTCTTTTCCCTGATAATCTGACAATACCGATAAATCAGCATTAAGCCTAAAAAAATCAAAAACATTTAGACCGGCATTAACTCCAGCCATAAAGCGTGGGTAAGAAGCCGAATAAACACCTGGATCTATATTCCCGATCATTGCTTCCAGACTGGCAAGATAAAGGTCTATTTTTGCATAGTGGCCCCTTGCATTAAGATTGGTTACCGTGTTGGAACTAAAGTTCAGCTTGGTGTCGCCAAAAGCATACTTGAGAATTCCAAAGTCTGCATAAAGACTATAGAAGTTGCTTTGTCCTATTTTTCTTATGGCAGAGGAGGAGGTGTTAAAGTTTTCAAAATTTAAAGGGTTCAGTATCCTATTGAAATCATAAAAATCATATATGGCCTGGTTTGTAAAATCTGCAAAGAGCTTTTGAATATCTGCATTGGTCTGATTCATTTCAACTTTCAATCCAAGTTTAAATATCCACATCTTTAGGATTGCCTGTATATTTATTTTTTGTTCAAAAGAAAAAGGAGTTATGGTAACATCTGAGTTAGGATTTTCTGGGAGTAATTCTTCAAAGGTAATCCCGTGTCCAGACTTTTTTGCTTCATATTTTGATCCTACACTTAATGAATAGTTTAGAGTTGCAAGCATATCAAATATAGGTGCCGGTCTGTTTTCTACTTTCAGTTCGAACTCTTTCAGCTCGGCTTTATTTGAATATATATCCATTACTTTAAGCGATACCTTGTATGTTCCCAATTGGGGTTGGTCTATTTTGTAAGTCAGAAAACCATTTTCATAATTATAACCTGTAATTTTTGCCCCGTTCACAAGAAATTCGATAGAATCACTATCTATAAAAGACTGATCCTCCTGTATAAACATTACGAAATCAATAGACTGGTCATTGTAAAATACCTGGCCTTTGAGCGGAGAGAGCAGTTTAATCAATGGCGGAACAGTGTCATTTTTTACTTCAAAACTGTACAGCTGCCCAAGTTTTTGGGGCAGCCTGTACATTGTAGAATTGGTATCCTGAAGCTGAATATAGAACTCGTAAGTTGAGCTTTGCAAAATAGAATAAGGTATGAAGCCTGTGGCATTTTTCCTGAAAATTGACATATCTATACTCTTAAACTGAGGATCACCTGCTTTTCTGAAGTAAATAAAACCATCTGTAAAAGTGAGGCTTTCTTCATATATTGAGATATTAAAATCCTGTCCTGCAAATATTTCCTTACTGAATTCGGTTTTAAAATCCAAAGCAAATAATAAAGAGATAGTGCAGATAAAAATTATTGAAAGTAAAAGTTTTTTCATAAGTCATCTCCTACTTGCCTAAAGTTTTTGTAGCAGGACCGTTGACGAGTTCACTGGAGCCGTTAGCTTTCATTATTTTTACGAAAGAACCTGAAGTTAGCGATAGTTCATCATTTTCATAAAGAACAGTCAATGGTATAAGCGGAACAAAACTGTTGTTGGTGGAATTTTTGATCTTAACCTCTCCTTTAAGATCAAGAACAATTCCATATGGGATAAGTCTGGGCTTATATTCCGTAACCAAAATAGTGATACTGTCACTGTACTCATTTAAATTAGCTGTTATTGTATGTGCTCCCGGAGTTTTAAGTAAGGCTGTTGTACTGTCTCCTTCACCGATTTTGCCTTCGATGTCTGAGAACCATACTACATCACCTGTTATATCTCCTATGCGGTAACATTCGAGTTTAAAGCTTGTATCAGAAAGTACTAGAGAATTCTTATCTTTGGCTATCTTCAGTCCTTTAGATATATTTCTGGCCTTCATTATCTCTATCTGAATTGAAGCTGTCTTGAGACCGCCATATTTGCCGGTACATGTGGCGGTTATTACATGCTGACCGACACTCAATGAGCTTGTGCTGACTGAGGAACCGAATCCTATTGCCCCGTCTATATTGGAAGACCATGCAATGAGCTTGTCATTTATGGGTTCCATATCGCTGTCACTTGCGATTGATTTCAAAGGCACTTGTTCGCCTTCA
>Ga0255345_1001673_pt1 | contig 31024 bp, 34 predicted proteins | sample wastewater_treat_6_FD_192415 | JGI IMG/M metagenome (GOLD analysis project Ga0255345, IMG submission 192415) | Wastewater microbial communities from Lulu Island WWTP, Vancouver, Canada - plant20 | ecosystem: Engineered > WWTP > Wastewater > Unclassified | place: Canada: Vancouver, British...
GTTACCTCCTGCTGGTTACTTTGTGAGAATTCGAGAAATCGAAGACGCCGGCCGGCGCGTTGACTTTTACTGCTTTGTTCGGAGCTCCCCGCTCCCCGACGACGATCTCGGTGAGCCTCTGCACCTCTCTGACGGCCCTGGAATGCAGGGGGTGCGTGTTCTTCTGATAAGCGTCGTGAAGTGGATGCGCCTTGTCGTGGAGAATAGCGTCCTTCATGGCCGCGGCGTCATAGCCTGTGTCGGTCCGTTCGAGTGGCCAGGGGTTCGCAGAACTCGCCCCGACTGATGCAGGTTCTTTGTCTTTGCCGAAATTCTTCATGGTTCACCTCACAATCGTTTTATTGCTCTGGATGAAATGTTCCAGATCCATCCGATCAATGAATTGCTTTCGACCGCCAGGGAAGCGTACGACCGGAATATCGCCGCGCCAGACCGCTTCGCGCATTCCCCAGACTGTCAAACCGAGGAACTCGGCAGCCGCCTTCAGGGTCAGTAATCGAGGCCCCTGGGGATTGCTAATCCCTTGCGCTACTTTTTTCTCAATGATCCCGGATCGTCTCATCTATCTGTGCCCGAAATGTGCCCGCTATCTATTGCCTCCGAAAGGACGGCGCCAGAACTGTCACCAAATTTGTCACCAGTAAAAAAGGAGGGTTAACGCTACGATATAATAAGCGAATTTCCTCCCGTATATAGAGAGGGTAGGAATATATACCCCCCACCCCCCTCTCTCTAATGAAATAGAATCGAGAATTCTGTCCAGATATTCCATGCTTATGATGTCTTTCATGGGTCCATTTTTACTGGTGACAGAAATGGTGACAGTTAAAAAAGTTGCCATTGCTTTTCGACCTTCATCCACCTGATTTCCCGTGCGGCCTGGAGGTTCCGAATTGCCGTTTGATAGATCCACAACCCTGTCCGGTCGGCGTGAACGTGCCTCTTTAGGTCCCTGTCCGTGAGGGGTCCCTTTGCCCGGAGAGTCCTTCTGATTTTCTCCTCCGTCTTCGCGGCCTGGCCATCGGCGTCGATCGGATCGTGGAGACGCCGGACCTCAAGCTGCCAATCCATGAGTTGGACAACCTTGTCGACGATGTCTCGGTCGATCCGGCCGCGCCGTTCGTTGACGGCTAGGAGGATCATGAAACGCAGGGAGTAGGTATCGAGACGCTTCGCGTGGATTGTGCGCTCAAGGTTCATGTACCAGTTGTGGTAGAGGGCCTCGGCCTCTGGCGTGATGTCGAACTCGGTTTCTTCCGCAACGGCCCGCAGGATAGCGCCGAGGCGGTCCCGGAGCTTTGCTTTGTCCTCGAAGCTGATCTTCTTTGGGAAGGAGAACTTCTTTTCCCCGCTGCCGGGAACGAGAAAGAGCCGATTGTTGAAGCCGATATCAGTAAAACTCGAATCCCAGGTGCGCTCGTAGGTCTGCACCGTTGAGGCGGCCAGCATGGAGAGATAGGCCCGCTCCAGGTTGACCTCTGACTTACTCGTGATGTTCTGATAACGGTTGCTTTCAAAGAGGGTGTTGACGCAAGGCAGGAGCACACTTCCGTCAATCCGACATTTCGAGATGAATTGCTTAAACTCATCGAAGCACAGGAGAAGGTTTTGCGATTGCTCCATGAGCTTCTGCAAGCCCTCGGCGCTGCCGATGCCCCAACAGGCCTGGAAATCAGTTAAGGTGTCTCGGAAAAACCCCGTTGTCTTGTTCAAGGCCGTCGATTTCCGGTCGTCGGCGCTCTCCCCCAGGAGGACGACGAAAAGACGCGGCTGTGGGGCAATCTCGCTGTTCAGGGTAACTTTATGGGCGATGATCGAGCCCAGGCAAGTGAGGTATGAGATGTACAGGAAGTGCATGGGCACCTCGAGGGCCGCGGAGTAAACCTCTGCGAACTCACCGGCCGCTCCCGTCATGATCTCAGGAAAGGCCAGGGGGTCTGGATCCCCGGGCTTCGTGAACGGGATCACCTTTTTCGAATCCGCCAGGAGAGTTTCACGCAGGTTGAAATCATCCATTCGCCATGGCCTTTTTTCGCAGGTGGTATTTCGCCTCGTCGTCCCCGTACTGCAGCACGTCGAGTTGGTACTCGATCACGGGTATCTCGTCATAGGCCCAGGCCCGATGTTCAAGATCCTCCGGGCTCCGGATCCCCGCGACAATGCCGCGAAGGGCTCGCAGATCCCGCGCAAGGGCGATCGCGTGATCCCGGCACCATAAGCGAAAAGCCTTGACGAGCTCGCGCTTCTTCGATTCGTCGGGATCCGGCCGGGTCGTCCTTCCGCTCCTGATGCCCAGGATCCCCAGGGCCTCCGTGAACGACACCTTCCGGCGCGCCTGGACGAAGGAGATCACGTCCCCGCCGGCGCCGCATCCGAAGCAATGGAACGTCTGTCGCTCCGGGTCGACCTTGAAGGATGGTGAGGAGTCCTGGTGCAAGGGGCACCGACCCCACAGGACGCGGCCTTTCTGCTTGAGTTCGATGCCTTCACATTGAAGGACCTGGACGAGATCGGGTTTACTTTTCAAGGCGGCGCTCCTCTAGTCCCTTCTGGACCTCGCAGAGCATGGCTTCGCCGATCATTCGGATTGCCGGCGCGATCTTTTCGACTGTGTCCTGGCACCAGGTGAAATCCTGGTCAGAGCCGGCGTAAGACGAGAGTTTGAGCGGGTAGCCCTTTCTGATGATCAGGATGAGAGATGGGGAGAGGTCACGTTTTCTTTCCATCACGAAGCCCCTTTCGTGCTTTCATCGTCAAAGCACTCCTCAATGGTCATGCCGAGGTAATCTGCGAGCTTCTTGACTCGTAAATCATCCCTGTCCGGCCGATCGATGCCGGCCGTGATTCGGTAAAGCTGATTCGGCGACAAACCGGAAGCCCAGGCCAACTTATGGAAGGGCCGGTGAGCATCGATCTTTTTCAGAAGAGCTTTTGACAGCATGTTGTCCTCCTTGCCCGTCATTCGCCCGAAAGATAAGGGAGAAAAGAAAATAAAAAAATGCCCGAATCAAAAAGAATCCGGGCATTATTGTGGAATATAAATTTTGACGTCGACTTTACTGTCGCGATGGCTAGTGCCGGAAGATCACCCTTTGCTTGCTATTTCTCGATTTTCTATTTTGCTTTGGAAGGGCATTTTGGACTGCCCTGTTAAGCCCATGAAGCATCACTCTATCCAGAGGCGCCATGCAAGCCGTCAAAAAGCGAAGAAACGGTCCGGTGTTTCCTGTTGCCGCCGCGCCGGCATTTCTCCCAGTAATGTCTTTGTAGATCTTTGCCATTTTGAGAATGTAGCTTTCCCGTCGTGCTTCTGCGATCCGTCCCTTGACCAGTTTCGCGGGCGCTTGGACGATCATGATCCGGGAAAGTACATCGAGCGCGTCCTCGTAGAGATCATAGCCGAGAAGACCTGGATCATTGTTGACGATCCTCGAATTAAGCCTTTCGCTGAGTGCTTGAAGCCTTCTGAGCTCTGCCGATGCGCCTGGAATAGGCTTAAAGATCTTTTCGTCGACGTTTAGATCCTGAGCCGCCCAGGTAATTTGGGCTTTCTGTTCATCGGTGAGCCGATACTTATTGCCAAGGCTCCTTTCTATCGCCGCGAAGTGCTCGGTGTTGTATCTGACCCCCCGAACTGCTGATGCTGAAGCCATCACCCGCCTCCTGTGGCGGCCTAGTTAGTGATCCGGGGCAGGGCGGCCAGAAAACCGCCTTTTCGGGAGCGACCCTAGCCCCGGTATTTCTTTACTCTATTACATGAAACCGCGCTGACTCTTGATCCCCTTGCTCGTCAACCATGTCTGAACTTCCAAAAAGCTCGAGAAACGTTCTTTCAGCAGGAGAAGAAGAATGGTGTCCTTGTACTCCGCTGGGACCGTGAACCAGTACTCATAATCAAAATCGCCGTGATATTTCTCGACGAATGGACCTGAATCCAAACCGTAAACGACGAGGTCGCCGCTTTTCTCAATGGCTACAGACTGCACCCTGCGCTCTTCTCCCGTCGTTTCTTCGCATAATCGAATGGAGGTGATCTTTTCGCTCATCAGGTCCCCCTTTCAACGCAGGGGATTTGCGAAAATCGCGAGTCCCTCGCGTTCATTTGTAATCAGTTGTATTCTAAGCGTTATTCTCGCAAAAATGGCGCGGTGCATTTTATTTCTGAAATTGTGCCCGTTCGAACGTGCCTAATTTTGTGCCCGCCGTGCCTCTGTTTTCCTAAGTTCACCTAACATTTGCCAACTAAATTGATAAAACAAAAGGCCCGTGAAATCAAGAAAACCTTGATAACACAGGCCTTTCCAAAATGATCGTTTGAGCACTTAAAATCCCTCGAAACCTGGTTTCATGCGGGTTCGATTCCCGCCCCAGGCACCAAGTCATTCCCCGGCCAGAAGGCTAGCTCGATTCTCTTTGTTCCTGGATCGGACACTGCCTGCCCTCTGCCGACCGCATCCATAAAAGACTTTTTCCCGCTTCCCGTCAAGTCAAACCCTGTTCCTTTTTTCGGACAACCCTTCGAGCGGTTAGCCGGAACAGACAATAATTCGACCTGACTCGACCTCGACTGATTAAATGCAGTTATGCTCGATAAGGCTGTAATACCCCCTCTGATTGAAAACGATATGGTCCAGGAGGCGGATGCCGAGGATCTCGCCGGCGGCCTTCAGCTGCCGGGTGATTTCCAGGTCCTCCCTGCTGGGCTCCAGGCTGCCAGAGGGGTGGTTGTGCGCCACAATGACGGCGGAGGCCCGGTCGGTGATGGGGTCCGCGAAGACTTCCCGGGGATGGACCTGCGACTGGTTCACGAGCCCCACGGACACGACGCGGCAGGTGATGACTTCGTTCGCTCCGTTCAGGGATACGCAGATGAAGTGCTCCTGCTTGCGGTCGGCGAAATGCCGGATCAGCGGCAGGACATCGGGCGGGAAGGAGATCCGTGTCCCTTCAGGGCGGATCCTTCTGCGCGAGAACTCCAGGGCCGCCGCAAGCAGCGTTGCCTTTGCGGGCCCCACCCCTTCAATCTTCTGCAAGGCCTCGATGCTCAGTTTTTCGTTCTGCCCGTCCAGGGATTTCAGGATCCGGCCGGCCACCGTCAGGACATCGTGATTCTTCGTGCCGCTGCCGAGCAGGATCGCCAGCAGCTCGATATCCGACATGGCCTCGGCGCCCTTCGCCTGCAGCTTTTCGCGGGGACGTTCCGATTTCGAAAGGTCTTTGATTTTCTTCATGCGTGCCATCCTGGAAGTGATGCGTCGGAATAATCTATTTCGTTGTTATCAGGTATCCCGATCTCCCGGCGCAGGGATAACCCTGTTTGTCTTTGTGCTTATTCAACTTCACGCTCCGGGTCTTGCGGTTGAATTGCTTGCCGCATACGGGGCAGCCTATAACACAGGTCAGTCCTGCGCTCGATCTCCGCACTGCGCGGCTTCGGAGCGGGACGGTTGATTCTTGTTTTCGATAGGCAGGAGGAGCCGACAAAGGCCCGGTTGCAGTCAATTCAACGGCATAGCGGGGCGTGAAAGGGATCTTCGATACGAGGGCATCCTGGATTTCGTCGACCCGGTAAGCCCGATGTTCACCGCTATCGTGACGTATGGCATGGAGGATAAGATGGCCGGCCCTCGTGCGCCTCACGGAATAGGGTTCGATAAGTCGTCGGGATCCTTTATAACTGAGATCGATACATAGATGGTTTGCGGCGGCAAACCGTATGATCTCGATGGGCACCTCTGTTCGGACTGCCGGACCCCAGGATTGCCCCATCGCAGGCGGCCGCCACGCGGTATCTTCCTGGGGCTGGTAGGGATAGGCCTTCTCTGCGACCCGGGTGACTTCCCTGTACAGCCAATCCAAGACCTCCGGCAGTTCTCGCCAGAATTGCTCGAAGGGAGGCAATGCAGGCAATTGATGGCCGAGCATGTTTTCCCATTCGGTTTCGAGTTCGGCCCTCGCAGGCTGGGATTCCAGGGCGGCCATGGACGGAAGCGCGATCGCCTTGTACTCGCACTTGCGCTTCAGTACATCCAGGATGACTCCGCGGGCCGTGCCATCGCTTCCATGGCGATAGAGATGAATGACGTCGTATAGGTCTCTGGGCCTTTCCCTCTCCGCGAGCGCCCTGACTTTTTCCGCAAAGAGCTCTTCATAGGCATAGCAGAGAATTCGCATCCCATCATCGGGGCGGTCAGGATACGGGTGATGGACATCGCGGATGACCGGATCGAGGACCACCAGCTCATCGTCCGTGAGGTCCAGTTTAATCCTCGGCAGGGCGCCCCTGGGCATCATCGGACCCCGGTATGATATGCGGCCCTGAACGGACACGCGGCCGCGGGGCTTTTCGTAGACCTCGAACCGGACGCTGTCCTCCGGGAACTCGATGCCGCTCTGCTCGTAGATCCAGCGGGCAATCTGCATGAACGCATCGGTCAAATATCGTTCGTCGAGATGACCGGTGTCGGCCAGCGTAAAATCCAGGTCTTCCGAAAAACGGTAGGTCTCGAAAAAACACTTCTTAACACAGGTACCGCCCTTGAATATCCAGGTCTGCCGGAAAGAAGGATGCGCGAAGATGCCGGACAGGACCCACCCGAGGACATAGTCCTTTTCCACGATCTCCGGCCGCAGGCCCAGTTCCCTGGAAAAATCGAATATATCTTGCCTATCGATCACCCGCTGTATCCTTCCCGGCCCATGTCGAAGGCACCCAGAGTTGCCAGGACGTCACCATGTTTTCAGCCGGCAGGGCGGGGTCCAGCTTGACGACCCCCTTGGTCAGTCCGGCCCGGCACGCCGCGATCAGGGTTTGCTCCGCCGGGAAAAACCGCTCCGAAAGGAACCCCAGCCGCTTGAAGACGGCCCCGTTTTCCATGCGCCCGGCATACTCGATGAGCAGGTCCGTATTCTTCCGCTTCGATGTCATATACTGGCGGAACATGTCCGCCACGGGTCGAAGCCCGCCTCCCAGTTTCGGGTCACTGAGCATATCCAGCACGGTACGCGGCGGGTCGGACACGCTGACCTTGGCCTGCCCGCGCCATACGGCGCTCGTTCCAAACATCTTATCTGCGGATATGCTCCGCACCAGGAAACTGGTGCCCTTAATGACGGGCCTGCGATTGCGCGGCTTTCGGGTCGTGATGACCACGATGGTGCGGAAAATCTGTTCCGTCAGCTCCCAGTACTCCGCGGCGCTCCAACCGCCGATGTAGCAGGGGGAAAAGAGGCGATCCGCTACGACCCACGGGTCTTCCAGCACCGTATCCATCGACCGGGCCTCGAGAGGAATAAAGACATAGAGCCCCCCCCTGACCCTGGACAGCCAGCCCTTCTTTGCCCACCAGGCCAGCAACCGGGCTGTCTTGTCGGCCGGAAGCCGGAGGATCTCTGCCGCCTGCTGGACGGACACAGTTCCCCGGGTCTGTCGGACCAGTTCCGAGAGGCGCGCCCGCGATTCTTTACCGATTCCCGAAATCGTTTCCATAGTACATTCTGTGCGCAATAGTTCATCGATTAGATGAAATATAGCACATAAAATGTACTTTTCAAGCCTTTTTCCTGTCTCTCCCGCAGGTCAGTCTTGCCGTGTCCTCCTGGAACGTACTCCGCCCTTTTCTTCTTTGGAGGCCTTTTCCTGCCGTATCCTTTTCAACAGTTCCGAGGCGGGTTCGTCGCCGGGGTCCTGGGGCACCAATTCCCCGCGGAAGGCCTTGGCGAGGATGGACTGGGTGAGCCGGTCGACATGGGCCCTGGCCTTTTCGTAGCGCTTCTCGATATCGTCGGCCAGCTTGAAGAGGGCTTCGACGCGGCGGACGATTTCGTGTTGTTCGTCAATGGGTGGCAAGGGAACGAGGATACGTCGGATTTGAGGTTGGCTTATCGTAGCCATGCCAACAGTTTGTTTGGCTGATTCTTCGAAAATATCCCTTACGAGCTTTGTCATAAATAAGTAATTCACGTATGCGGCGGTTATCCTTTCGCGCTTGAGTCGCATTCTTATGTTTTTACTTTCAAATATGACCGGTTCAGTCAAATGGGGCATCAAAGCAGCTTTACCTACTAACTCACGGCTGTTCACTCTATTTATGAGTATGTCGTTTTCTTTTAGAGAATATTTTTCAATCTCATTCTCATGGAGATTCATTCTCTTTAATTTCGTCCAATCAACTTTTCCATCTTGAATATTGTACATTCTCAGGCAGATTACCCCAGTGTCATTGTAGAATTCCTCAGGCTTATAAATACCATTTGACATTGATTCGATATAATCAGCAAGAAATCCCCAACTCCATGATACTGGCACGGGAAACGGATTACCATTATTGCTTGATCTCTCCACATCTGCCCTCTTGGTATCTGCTTGTCGCCAATCTGCCGTGAGGCGACCAGAGCAGGCGGCTGCAAGGACGGATTGGCGGAAGCGTTTGAGGATGGCCGGGATTTTATCCAGCCGCTCCTTGCAGGCGTCGACTTTTGCCAGAAGTTGGTCCAGCTTGGCGACGATGCGCTGCTGTTCATCTAAGGGCGCGAGTAAAACTGCGATGCCTTCAACATCTTTCTTAGAGATTGCCGTAAAAGTTGAGCCGGTGCCCTGCTTGGAGAGAATCGGTTCAATGAAACGTAAATAGTTCAGTAGATATTGAGAGCTTGTGACCTGAGAAGGCCGAATAGCCGCCAAACCTCTGCCGATACAGGATTTCTCTTTATTAAGATTTGTCGGACCGACGGGCGCTCTGACCGAGAGCAAAATGTCTCCTGTCTCTGCGATCTTTTTCGGCTCATCGCAAAATTTGACAACCCTAGGGTACAGAGCCTGAAATTCAGCTTTGCCCTGGAAGAACGGCAGTCCTCTCCCTTCGGAGTTATAGGAACTTGACGGTGGAGATTGTCCCATGACTATCTCTGAAATTTCGTTCAGAGGGATCTCCTGCCATCCTGTCGGCAAATTACTCATTCCGGCCGTTCCCGTTAGATTCTATCAACTGCAGTATCTCCCGCAACTCATCCACCACCGCATCCAGCTCCGTGATGGCCTCGGCGGCCAGGTCCTGTGGATCGGGCAGATTACTGGCCTCTTTGGGTTACTTACAGTAGCTCAAAAACATGCTTGACATTCAGTCAAATCTGCATATTATATCTATTAAAGATTGACGTATTGGGATCGGGGTGTCCCCGGTCGGTAAAGGGTCTCCACTTGGAGACTCTTTATTTTTATGGAAATAACTTCAACCCCCAGCCCATGAATTCCCCTGCCTCGGAACAGTATAGCTTGTCCTTGATGATCTGGAATGGGATGTATGGCACTTCCGGGGCGAGGATGTATCTTGCGAGCGGATAGGCGCACAGGTCGGCGAGCTGCAGACCGATGATGTTGTCCCGTTTCGAAAAGAAGTCGAACTGAATGATTTTCTTCTTGAGTCTGTCCGCAGACACATAATAGGTCCCCCGGTCCATTGTCGAGTTAAAATGCGCCAAGAGCAATCTGTCTTCTTTCTTTCCTCTCTCCTCCACTGCGATCGCGACCGTGGAATCCGGATGAAGGCGATCCAGACAGAAGACCAATCTCTCTATGATGAAAGAGAGCGATAAGGCATATGGATCCTTTGCCCCCCGCCCGTACCGTTTTACATGTTCCTCTTTGTGGATACCCGCCCCGATAATGTGAAACGTGGTTTTTTTGATCACGTCATTCAGTTCATGATAAAATTTTTCCTTGAGCCTTAAATCGAACAAAATCTGAAATGCATCTTGGCATTTCCGGATGTCCCTAGAGTGCAGGATAACTTTATCGGTCTTAAAAAACCTCTGCTTGAAGGCACGCATTTCTTCTTCGAGCTGGCGCATCCACTCATCTCCGATCAGACAGCCACACAGCAGGAAGAGCGGGAAATTCTTGTCGATGAAGTCCAGTCCGTGATCCCCGGTTTCATCGAGGTAGAAGTAGTATTTTTCACTCATTTTTCCCGTTACCATTCGAGTCGATCAATTCAAGAATTTCCCTTAGCTCATCCACCACCGCCTCCAGCTCCGTGATGGCCTCGGCGGCCAGGTCCTGCGGCTCGGGAAGATCGTCGGCGTCTTCCAGGGATTCGTCCTTCAGCCAGGTGATGTCCAGCTTGTACGCCCGTTCCCTGATCTCGCTGATGTGGAACCTGCGGAATCGGCCCTGCTCGCCCTGGTCCTTCCGCCGCGATGCGCCATTGGGGTCGGCGCCGTAGCATTTCTCGAAGTCCGCGAAATGGGCCGGCGTGAGCGGGCGTTCCTTCTTCGTGATGCCCGGCACATTGGAGCGGGCGTCGTAGATCCAGACGTTCTCCGTGGGGTACCCCTTCTGGAAGAAGATCACGTTGGCCTTGACGCCCTGGCTGTAGGGGGTGAAGGTGCCCCGCGGCAGGCGCAGGATGGTGTGAAGCCCGCAGTCCTGCATGAGGATCTCGAACACCTCGCCCGCCTTGTCCTCGAAAAGGCAGTTGTCGGGCAGGACCATTGCGGCCCGGCCGCCGCGCTTGAGGATGTTCGTCACGTGTTGGACGAAGTTGAGCTGCTTGTTGCTGGTCTCGATGGTGAAGTCGTCGCGCACGGGCGCCTGGTTGGCCCCCTTCGTGCCGAAGGGCGGGTTGGTCAGGACGCAGTCGTACAGTTCGTTGCGGTTGGGCTCGTAGATGGAATCGCCGAGGTAGATCGTCGGCTCCAGGCCGTGCAGGAAAAGATTCATCAACGCGAGGCGCCGGGGGCGCGGCACGAGGTCCTGGCCGTAGTACGTGGCCGAGCGGACCCGCTTGAAGTCCTTCCGCTCGACCCCGCCCTGCTCCAGCAGCCACTCGTAGGCGCACATGAGAAAGCCTCCCGTCCCGCAGGCCGGGTCGCAGATCGTGAAGTCCCGGCTCGCCCTCGGGTCGGGTTTCATGACGCGGACGACGGACTGGATCAGAACCCGCGGCGTGAAGTACTGGCCCGCGCCCTTCTTGCCCTCGCTGGCCGCCTTTTCGAGCAGGCCCTCGAAGGCCGCCCCCTTCACGTCCACGTCCATGGAGGTCCATTCTTCCTCGTCGATCATGGTGATGAGGCGCTTCAGATTGACGGGGTTGTTGAATCGGGGCATGGACTGGCTGAAGATATCGCCGAGAAGGCCCTTGGCCTCCCGAAGCCGACGGAGAATGTCCTGGTAGTGATCCGTCAGTTCCGTGCCGGACTTTGCCTTCAGGCTGTCCCAGCCGCAGCCCTTCGGGATCTCGACGCCGCGCTCGTCGGCCATCTTCAGGAAGAGCAGGTAAGTGAGCTGCTCGATGTAGTCGCCGTAATCGATCCCGTCGTGGCGCAGGGTGTGGCAGAACCCCCAGAGCTTGTTGACGATGTCGGACATGGGCGGGGCGTTTCCTTCCTCGAAGTACTATCGGAAGTGAGAGATTTTCTTCTATAACTCAAACGAAAAATGAGTCATTACGAGCCGAACCTCGTGAGGCGTGGTAATCTACAATTCTGAATGAAATAACGAAGATTGCCGCGTCGGGCTCGCGTCCTCCTCCTAATGAACAACTTTGAGGGTCATTGCGGTGAGCCGAAGCCCCGAGCGAAGCGCGGGGGGAAGCGAAGCAATCTCAATCATTTCAGTGGATTGCCGCGTCGGGCTCACGCCCTCCTCGCAATGACGGATCGGCGCTGTTTCTTCCATCGATAACCCCGTCTCCGAAGGGGTCAGCGGCTCGCAATGACAAAAGATTATTGCGGCAAAGTCTCCGGAAAGGGAATGGATTGATCCTTACGCCGCGATGGCGTAGTTGAACTGTTCAATAAGCGTTTCGAGGCCTTCTGTAAAGACCTTTCTGGCGCGGCCGAGGCCGCCCTTCGCGGCGAAGGCGGGCGCGTTGTCGAAGTCGGCAAGCTCGATGGTCAGGTTCCGGACCAGGTGCTCGCGGATGAGCCCCATCCAGAGGCTCTGCTCCCCGGTGAGCTGTTTTCCCGCGGTCACCTTTGCCATGGCCCGGTCCGTCCGTTCCTCCGCCGTCAGGATGGGTTCCTCCTGCCGGGCGGCGTGCTTGACCATGGAGATGATGTCGGCCAGCGCCTTGTTGTAGACCAGCCTGTGGGCTTTCTGGAGGTCCTTCTCGTCGAAGCGGTTGAGGCTCAGCGTCCGCCTCAGTTCGTCCAGGGCCTCCGTCTTCCATCCCCTGGGCCGCTCCAGCAGGATGCGGATGGCCTCGATCTGCTCGGGGTTATCCCGGACGAAGCGCGCGAAGGTGTCGAGATAGTCCTCGGGCTTCTGATACTCGCTTCCCCGGCGGATCATGACCCCCGAGGTGACCTCGTCGACGACCTCGTATCCTTTATAGAAGCTCTTCCGGGCGCGGGGGTAGTTGACAAGCAACTCCTGGAATTCCTTGTTTCGCAGGATCTTCATGGTCTCGGTGAAGTCATTTTTGATTCGGTCGGGAAGGCTCCCGGCGAACTTCCCCATATCGCCGTCGGGGATGAAGGCCGCGAACTTCTCCCTCGCCTCGCCGCTCATTTCTTTTTCGATGCGTCTCAGGCGCTTCGCGAGCACCCGGACGTGGTAGTCCCGGTCGACGTTCTGGTAGATGTTCTCGATGACCTGCTCGATCGGCATGGGCTCCTTCCGGGGCGGCTCGACATCGAAGTCCGTCGTGTTCCGGAAATACTCGATCAGCGTCCCGTCGAAGCAGTCGAAGATGGTGAAGTGGGACTTGTCGATCTCGGGACACAGGCGGGTGCCCCGGCCCAGCATCTGGACCCAGAGGATGCGCGATTTCACGGGGCGCATGAAGACCACAAACTCCAGGCTGGGGATGTCGACGCCGGTGCTCAGCATGTCCACCGTTACGACGACCTTCGGATTGGGCCGGTTGCGGAACTCGCGGATCTTCTGCAGGGGACGATCCACGCTGGGACTGCCGGTGATCTTCTGGACGAAATCGTCGCCCTGGCCGAACTCTTCCCGGCAGAGCCGGACCAGCTGGTCGGCGTGCGAGATGTGGGGCAGGTCGTTTGCGGCGAAGATCAGGATCTTGGGGAAACGACCCGTTTCCTTTTCGTGCGCGTAGGCATACCGGGCGATCTCCCCGACGATTTTCCGGTTGCTGTCCGGAGCGGTGATGTCTTTCTCAATTTGCTCGGAGGAAAACTCCCGCTCGTCTTCGAGCTGATCGTAGACCTCCTGGCCCGTTTGCGTATCGACGAGGCCGACCTGTTCGCCCTCCTTCAGGAACACGCCGTTCATCCGCACGTTGGACTTGATCCTCACGGCGTCGTAATCGACCAGGTAATCATCCAGAATGGCCTGTTCGGTGGTGTAGCGGAAGACTACTTCATTGAACAGAGAGAGCGTATGCGGGGCGGGGGTTGCCGTGAGGCCGATCTTGACGGCATCGAAGTGGTCCAGGACGGCCCGCCAGGTCGCGGTGTCCTTTGCCGTGTAGCCCCGATGGCATTCGTCGGCGACAATGGCGTCGAAGGCATGGATCGGGATGTCGATCCGGTCGGTGTCGTCCTCGTCGTACTCGGGATCGCTTGCGCTCTGGGAGAAGGCGCCTTCCCGGCCGAAGAGATTGATCGCCATGCGCTGGATCGTCGAGACGTAGACGAAGGTGTGGGTCGCCTGGGGGGAGGTCAGATAGGCACCCGGCAGCACCTTCGGGTCGTAGGGCTTGTCGTCGTCGAAGTCCTCCCGGCGGAACCGCTGGCTGAAGACGTCGTACTCCTTGTCGAACTTGAGCCCCTTCGGCGTATTGAACGCGGCGAACTCCCGCACGGCCTGGGCGGCCAGGGCTCGCCGGTCGACGAGGAACAGGACCCGTCGAAAGGCCTTCGACTCGAGGAAGCGGTAGATCTGGGCTACCGTCATGAAGGTCTTTCCCGTGCCCGTCGCCATGGCCAGCAGCATGGCGCGCTTTCCCTTTGTGATGGCCGCTTCGGTCGCCTCGATGGCCGCTTTCTGGTAGGGCCTCAGCCGATCGATCGCGTTCGGGTTTTCACCGAACCACTCGTAACCGGACTGCCGGCCTAACCATTCCTCCAGGGCATCGGCCGTATGGAAATCATGGATTCTTCTCGAGACGTTCTTTTCGGCCCGGACATCGAGAAACCAGATCACTTCGCCGTTCGAGGCATACAGGAAAGGAACGCGGTAGCCCCGCCAATTGCCGGTTCCGTCGTGTGCGCCTTTCGCGTATCGCTTGGCTTGCTCCAGTACGGTATAGGGCCCCACGCCGACTTTCTTCGCTTCGAGGATGCCCAGGAGTTTCCCCTTGACGAAAAAGGCGTAGTCGGCGGGACCGTTGGCGGTGGGATATTCCTCGACGGCGTGGCAGTGCAGTTGGGCGGGATCCAGGCCTTCCTTGAATTTGATGATTTCCCAGGACGGCTTGAGCGCGGCAAGCTTCCTGTTGATGCGGTCTCTTCTTGTCTGCCACTCGAGCTCGGTCATCGCCTCTCTCCGGGCATCCGACCCGTCATTGCGTCAGAGAATGAAAAAGCCCGAACGGGAGCTGCGGCTCCGCTTCCCCTCCCGGCGAATCTATAGAAGGAACGAAACGAAAAGTCAAGAACGTCCATGTCTTCCGCTGTGGTGGGCGGGTACATTGCGGTCGGGAAGGGGGGAAGAGCAAACCCCCCGGGGACAGATCCCCGGGGGGTCGGACAATGCCGCGCTGCCGGCTCTTTCGGACGATTTACCGTCCGAGGACTTGTTGCGTCTGGTTGTAGCCCGCGCCGGTCGCTTTCTGCGTGGCTGTCGGCGTTGCCGGAGCCGTGTTGACCTTGTTGACGAAGGTTGCGTTCTTCTTCGGGTCCTGTGGAGCCGGGCCCGGAGTTTTCACGATCGGTCGGGGAGGCTGCGCGGGCGCCTGTGTTTGACCCGGCAGGATGATGGGCCTGACCGCCGGCATGGGCTGGCCGGGCTTCGCGGGCTGACTGAAACCGTCCGAAACCGACTTTCCCGGGTTACCCTGCGGCATTTTCTTCATGAAGTCCTGGTGCTGAAAAGAAGGGGGAGCCGCCGCGTCGGCGGCAAGCGCCGGAGAGGCGAGAGCCATGGCGAAAACCAGGGCGGCGAAAACTGCGGTCGACTTCTTCTCCATGATCATGCTGGATCTCCTTTCCCTGCGTCGGTCGTCCGTCATGTAACAAGATCGTCAGGGCGCGACCGAACTTGAGCGGTCATTGCCGTCTCCCCGCAGGCCCGGCGCCGGATCGGTGCCGGGATATCCATCGACAACCCCGTCTGCCGGGCTGGGTCCGGGGCATGCGGCGATCCCCGGGCTGTTCTGTACGGCTCTTTCCCACCGGAGCCGGGACTGCCGTCACTTGCACGGCCCCACCCACTTGCCGTTCATCTGCTGCGTCATCTCCATGGCGCCCCGCTTTCCGTCGGGCACGCGGACCTTGACGGCGCCCTCCATCGCGTCCCCCCTGTAGGTCACGGTTCCGCTGCTGATCACCGCACCCTCCGGGGCCGTGCACTCGATGACCCAGGAGACCGTGTCCCCCTTCACCTCGCGCTTCACTTCCCTGCAGTTGGTCTGTCCCGGCTGCTCCTGCGTCTTGGGGACCATGTCCTTGTGGGTCAGGCAGTGCCTGTACGTCTGCGGGGGCATCGGCATTGGCATGCCCGGCATGTCCATCCTGATCGTGATCTCCCAGAGGCCTTCCTTCATGTTGGGGCCGCCCGGCCCGCCTCCACAGGCGGCAAGCGACGCAATAAGAATGGACACGACGGCGAGCGCGATCCGGTCTCTCCTGGGCATGATGCATCCTCCTCGAAAATCTGTATTTCCAGCGTTGCTCGTCGGGGAAGGGGCCGCGTTCGGAATGCGGTGGCGGTCCCCCTTCGTGCCGCGGGATCGTCACCGCGGGCTGAGGGACTCTGCTTTCGCATTGTTCGTCCGGTCCCGGTCGTCGATCCGGCCCGTCGCGTCGATGACGGCCCCGACGGTTGCGGGGCCATTCAGCGGCACGTCGAGCACGTACACGACGGAGGCACCCTCCCGGGACAGGAGACGCTGCGGGTCGAAGGCCGACAGGGGAGCCATGGCCCAGGAACGACCGTTCTGGGTCAGCTGCAGGACGGGCTGGTCCGCGCCGGAGAGCTGCCAGAGCTCCGGGGGCACGGGACCGCCGAGGTTGCGGATCTCCACGTTCACGCGACGCGCGGCGTTGAGCCAGATACGGGTAACCGCCAGGTCGGGCCGGTTCTCGGCGCCGGTGGCGGGGCCGGCCGGGTCGGAGGCGGAGAGCGCCGATCCGGCTTCGCCGCGCTTGTGGCGCTGACGCTGCTGTCCGGGGGCGAGCCGCTCGGCCTTGCGGTTGTTTCGCGTGTTTCCCTCCACGAGGCGGCCGTCGGGGTCGATCACCGCCGTCACCTCCGCCTCTCGGTCCACCGCGAGATCGCTCACATACCGCAGGGTCTGCCGCCCGCTCTTCGAGAGCTTCATGCCCGGGTCGAATTCCTGGAGCGGAACGCTTTTTCGTTCCTGTCCATCCACTTTGAGGACCAGCCGGATCGACTTCTCCCGGGGGTCGTTCCACCGAACCGCCGGGACGCCCCTCATGCTCGCGCCCGCGATCACGACCATGACCCGGTTGGCCCCGTCGAGGCCCAGCGACTCGACAGACAGGTCGGCCTTGACCTCGTAGCCCTTCTCGATTTCGGGGTCCACCTCCCAGGCCGTGCCGGGATAGTCGATCAGAAGCTTCCCCTTCACCGTCTGGGACGAGAAGTTCTGCAGGATGACGAGGTACCGGCCGGCTGTCGCCGCCAGTTCCGGATGGTCCACGGCGTGGTCCAGGCCGCTCATGGGCATGGACGACTCCATGACCTTATGACCGTGGTAGTAGGCCGGGGGCTTCTTTTTTTTGTCTCCAGTGAAGACATGCGTGATGTTTTTCAGGTATGTCACGACCTCGCCGATGATCTTTTCCGAGACCTTGACCATGGGGTGGATCTCCATCACCGACTGTGCCGTTTTCGCGACAGGCCGTACCGATCGGTAGATCTGATCCCAGAAACCGGACGGCGTCTTCTTGGGATCGAAGATCCGGGCATCCACAAGTGTCGCCCGTATGCGGTGCTGGGAGGGGCCGGACCCGGACTCTACGGACACGATGACGCGGACAAGGCCCGGGCGGGTCAACTCGACGGGGTAATACAGATCGAAGGGGTCGCTCTTCGATCCGCCATAAAGGGTGAAGGCCTGGTGGTAGCGCGCGTTGTCGCCCCAGTCGGCGGCAGGGGCTGCGGCGGGCGACATCATGCAAGCCAAAGCGAGCAAGAGAACAAAAAGAGAGCGCTTCATGTCTTTCCTCCTCCTGAAAGATGGGCCTGCCTCGAGAGGCACGGCATTCCCGTCCAATGGATTCCATTCGTGAATCCAAGACCCTGCGACGCAACACCGGGCAAATGGCATGCCGTTCGTCGATTTGCCTTGCATGACGAAAACCTGGCGGGCCACTCCCGACAGAGGGAGCCGCGGTTTCGTCGGCCGGTGCCCGTGAAAAAATGAAACAAAAGCAAGAATCCGGCCAACCTGGACGGAATGGGAAAACCGGCGGCCTGGAACCAACCGGGAGGACGGCCGGCACCGCAGAATGCAAGACGGGTCAAGTTTCGTGCATGGCCGTCCGATTGAGAACGGGAATCCTTTGCGCCGATCGAGGCCGCGACGCCAGGCAGTGCGGCACTTGGAAAGGAACGTGCGGCGGGAAGTTCAAGGAAAGGGGCAAACTTTCACGGTCCTTGCATGTCGGATGTCGAGCCTGTCCACATGCATCGGCTTTCGCGGCAGGAACACGTCCGTTCGCGCGGGTATCCGATCCGGTTCGGCCCTTGTGACCCGGCGTCCTCACACGCCGCGCCGGGGCACGGGCAAGCGTCAAGCAACCGTCGGACAGAGCCGGTATTGCGGCAGGCAGGGAGTCAAGGTTCGTGCGGTTTGCGGGAGGGATTCGCATTGACAGGGACAAACCGATTTTCTATACTTCCCGCAGCTTTTCGAGGGTCGCCGGCTGCGGTGGGAAGGGTTGAGATGCCGCAGGCCCGGCAGGTGCCGGGTCTGCGTTTCTGCAGCATACGAAAAAGGAAGACACAGATTCACAGGGAGGTTGCAGCATGATGAGAAAGCATTGGGCGTTTCTCGCGGTCCTGACGTTCGTCTGCGCCATGATTCTCGTTCCCATGGCGGCGGACGCCCAGAAATCCCCCAAGGGGGCAAAGGCGATCTTTGACAGCGGCGACGGCGCGTCCGTACGGATGTCCTCCGGCGGGCCCGCACCGGCCGCGGCGACGGCGCCGGCAGCGGAGAAGTACGTCGGCATTTCCTACAAGATTGCGCTCATGAAGCCCAACGGCGATTTTTCGGTCGTCCCGAGGACGCGGACCTTCAAGTCCGGCGAACGGATCAAACTGCTCGTCCGCACGAACCGGGCGGGCTACCTCACGATCATGAACATCGGCCCCACGGGCAACACGCACGTGCTCTTCAACGAGTACGTGGAGGCCAAGCAGCTCTACGAGATCCCCAAGGCGACCTCCCTGAGGTTTGCCGGCGCGCCCGGCACCGAGAAGGTCATGATCATGCTGTCCAACAACCAGAACCCGATCGTGGGCGGGCAGTCGACCACCGTCGCCAGCGCTCCTCCCATGGCGCCCCCGGCTGCCCCGCCGGCCATGCCTCCCCCTGCCGGCGATCCGGCAGGCTCTATGCCTCCGAGCATGCCTCCGCCTCCTCCCGGCCCCGTGGTGGACGCCGGCAGCAGCCTGCCCCCGCCCCCGCCGATGGCCATTGCCAGCAGCATGCAGGGCTCCAAGGACATCGTGATGGAAGACCAGAACAGGACGGGCTATGCCGTGATCTCCCCCAAGGCGGGCTGGAAGCCCTCGGCCAAGGGGACCAAGGACATCATGCTGGAGAGCGATGTCCGCGACGGCAGCAACTACGGTGTCGTGCCGGCCTCGGCGATCGACGAGGGGGGCATCCTCACCCTGGACCTCAAGCTGACGCATCGGTAAAAGGGGAGGGCTCTTCATGAACGTCTTTCGCATCAAAACGCTCAGCCTGCTGATGGTCTGCGTCTTCCTGCTGTCCTCCTGCGCGTCGGTTCTTCCCGACCCGTCGCAGATCCGGACGGAGGAAGAGCGGATCGACGCCCGCAACAAGTGCATCGCCATGTACACGGCGGGAGGCGCCGCGGCGGGCGCCCTGGCAGGCGCCCTGATCGGCGGCGACTGGAAGGCCGCGGGCATCGGCGCCCTGGTGGGCGGGGGGTTCGGGTTTCTCGTGGCCTGGGGCCACTGCCTGAGCCTCTACTCGACCCTCCAGAGCACCCCCGTGGCGGGCTACCAGCAGACGGCCCAGCAGGTGGGCTACAACCCCTCCCAGGGCAACGTGACCAAGATCCAGGGATTCAACGTGACCCCGGGGTCGATCACCCCCGGCAAGACGGTCAACCTGGGCGGTTCCTACTACGTCATGGCGCCCCAGGGCTCCAAGGAGATGAAGGTAACCGAGACGCGCTACGTGAAGTTCTTCGACACGTCGAAGAACGAGTGGACGAACCTCGGGGCCGTGGACCAGGAGATTACGGCGGCGCCGGGACTCCGCAAGGCCGACGGCAAGTTCGACATCCCCAAGGACGTCCCCGAGGGGAAGTACCGGATCGGCTTCAAGGTGGCCTCGGCGGGCAAGGAAGACGTCGTCGAGCGCGACCTTACCGTGAAGAAGGGCACCGCGTCCCTGCCGGTCCACATCGCCTGGAGCGAGAACCGCTGACGACTGACCACCAAGGGAGCCCATCATGACAAAACGGGTCGCCATCGCGATGATCGTTCTGGCTGCGGCCATGGCGGCGCTCGCGCCGGGCGCCGCCATGGCGCAGTCCGCCGTGACGGACGCGCACATCCAGCAGGTCAACCGGCTCTTTGCGCAGAACGGCGTGCCCGGCGGGCGCGTCGAGCTCGACTCCTACGGGCGGCTGGAGCTCAAGGGGGAATACGAAGACGAAGTCCAGGTGGACCGGGCCTTTTCCCTGGCCCAGACCGTCGTGGGCGTGAAGTGGGTCTCGCCCGTCACGCCGGAGAACGTCAAGGTCAAGGAGTGGGAGAAGAGGCTCGGCTCGCTGTTCAGCCGCGCCGCCGTGCTGCAGCCGGGCGTGCGGGGGGACGGCCCCGTGGGTCCGATCCGCAACCGCTACGGCCTCGTCGTCGGCGTCGGGAAGTTCAGAAACGGCATCACGCCCCTGCAGTTCGCCGTGAGGGACGCGAACCTCTTCTACCGGTTCCTCATCGAGCAGGCGGGGTTCGCGAAGAACAACACCTATTTCCTTGCGGACCAGAACGCCACGTCCTCCAACGTCGTCCGCTACCTCAACGGCATCCGCAGCGCCGCGAAGGAGGACGACCTGGTCGTGGTTTACATGAGCAGCCACGGGACCCCTCCGGACAAGTTCGGGGGCGTCTACATCGTGACCTACGACACGGAGGTCAAACCCCGCGAGCGCGTCTGGCACACCTCGGTGGCCGAAAGCGCGCTGAAGGACTTCGTGGAGAATCTCAAGGCCAGGCGTCTCGTGATGATCCTCGACACGTGCTACTCCAACGGCGCTTACCGGGCCATCCCGGGCTTCCTGCCGCCTGGCGGAAAATCGCTCGGCGTCGGCGACGCGGACGAGGGCTACGGGGTTTCCACGGCCCAGGGCAAGAGGCTCTTCGGGGCCAAGGACATCGTCCTGGAGGACCAGCCGCGGCCGTCTGCGTCAACGGCGAAGAGCCTGGGTCCGCAGGAGACCTACGGGAAGGTGCTCATCAGCGCAAGCAGCGCGGGCGAGAAATCCTGGGAGTCGGACCAGCTGCGCAGCAGCGTCTTCACCTACTACTTCGTGGACGGGATGAAGCGCCACGACGGCTCGGTGAAGGACGCCTTCGACTATTCGAAGCCCCGCACCCTGCAGCGCGTGCAGCAGGAGAAGGGGGCCGAGATCACCCAGACCCCGCAGGCCATGGCCACCAACGAGAACTGGAACATGAAAGTGAAACGATAGACGAAACGGATCCGAAAGGAGGAGCATTCATGAAGAGAACGATCATCGCGTCCCTTGCCCTTGTCGGGCTCCTTGCCCTCGGCGCAGCCGGGTGCGGGCAGCAGTCCTCACCCCCTCCGCCCCCGCCCCCGCCTCCGCCTCCGGCGGCGCAGGCGCCCGCGCCGGCAGCCCCGGCCCCGGCGGCGGACCCCGGCCAGCCGTCCCTGGAAGTGACGCAGCACCTCAAGCAGGGCATGGCCTACGTCAGCACGGCCAAGAACGCGAACTCGCCGGCCATCTTCAACGAGAACATCAGCAACGCGATCAACGAGTTCTCCAACGCGATCAAGAAGGATCCCGGCTACGCCACGGCCTACTCGAACCGTTCCGTGGCCTACATGATGCAGAAGAAGTACAACCTCGCCCTCGACGACCTCAAGAAGGCGAAGGAACTCAAGCCGAACGACCCGGCCGTCCGGTACAACATGGCCTCGTGCCATTCCATGATGGGCAACGTGGACCTGGCCTTCGTCGAGCTCGATGCCGCCCTGGCCAACGGGTTCAACGACTACGACTCCCTCCGGAGGGACCCCGACCTCGCCAACATGAGGAAGCACCCGGACTGGAGGAAGACGCTCGAGAAGTACAAGGTGTTCATCAACTAGGCCGAGGGGCCGATCCCGCACGCGGCCGGCGCGATCCGGAAACCGGGACGCGACGCTGCCTGGCACGCGGTCCTGACTGCCCGCGCCCTGTCCGGCCCCGAGCCGGGCAGGGCATTTTTCATCGAAGACCCGACGGGAGCGCTCCCATGAACAGAGGGATCTTTCTTTTCGCGATCCTGTGTGTTGCTGTTGCAGCCAACGCCGGTGCGGCCGAGCGTGCAGCCTCGGATCCTGCGGCGGGGCGCCCGGCCGTCGCCGAGGAGACGGAACGGCAGAAACTCGCCCTGCGGCGCGCCGTCGCAGCGGGAATGCGGGACGAAGCCTATGCCCTCCAGCAGAAAGGGCAGATCCGGGACGCTGTCATCCGCTACCGTCAAAGCCTCGTGTACTGGCCGGACACGGGCCTCGAGGCCTACGTCGCGCCGCTCGAGCGCAGATCCGGGTTCCAGCTCACGCAGTACAGGCCGGAAGCGCGGCAGGCCGCGGCTGCAGCCCCGACGGCGCGCGCCTACGCCACGGTGCGAAACCGTTCGGCGCACGACATCACCCTCGCGGTCCGCGGGGAGGCGCCCGAAGCGGCAACGACGGTGCGGGCGGGCGAGATCCGGATCCGGCCCGTCTGCCCGGGCGCCGCGGGGGAGGTTACCTTCGAGGTCTCGCGCGGCGGGCAGATCCTCGAGACGCGGACCTGGAAAGGCAGCCCGGGCTCCCCGGGCGTCGTTCCGGTCCTGCTCTACGATGATGCCCTGCAGGGCAGGCTCTTCGTCATGACGGGACTCCGCTAGCGCCGCGGGAACCCGGGGGCGAAGCACGGTCCGGACGTCCGGTGGGGGGACATTGAGCAGCCTGGGGGGAAGGAACGCGGAGCGGACGCCGCGTGGATCGAAAACGATGAGTTGAGGAGTATTGCATGCCGGACGGGATGACGCGTATCTGCCGCAAGCGCGGCGCCTGTGTGCGAAGCGTATGTCGTGTGCTGCTGATCGTCTTGCTGTGCGGGGTTGCGGCCTCGTGCGCGACGAACCCCGTCACCGGCAAGGAAGAATTGATGCTGGTCTCCGAGGACGAGGAGATCAAGATCGGCAAGTCGGTTTACCGCGACGCGCTCTGGAGCGCGGAGGGCGGAGGGGGGGAGTACCTGGACCCCCAGCTCAAGCGCTACCTCGAGGGGGTCGTCATGCGGCTGCACAGGGTCTCGCACCGGCCGAACCTGCCCCTGTCCTTCACGGTGCAGAACAGCTCCGTGCCCAATGCCTGGGCAATCCCGGGCCACGTGGTCATGACCAGGGGGTTGCTGGCGGGGCTGGAAAACGAGGGGGAGTTCGCCTACGTGATGGGACATGAGATCGGCCATGTCTCCGCGAGGCACTCGGCCAGGCAGATGTCCAAGAACATGATGCTGAGCCTTGCCCTGGGCCTTGCGGCCATCTCCATCGGCGATGCGGACACGAGGGAGGCCGTCGTCGGGCTCGGTGCCCTGGGGGGCCAGCTTCTGCTGCTGAAATACAGCCGGGACGACGAGCTCGAGGCCGACCGGCTGGGCGTCGAATACATGAGCCGCCTGGGCTACAACCCGAACAACGCCCTGGGCGCGCACCGCAGCCTCGAGAAGGTCTACAAGGAGTACGCCCGCTCCGTGGGACAGGAACCGACCGAGAGGGGGTTCTTCGAGGAGCTGCTCTCCACGCATCCGCGCACGTCCGTGCGGATCGATGAGATCCAGCAGATGATCGAGTCTGCGCCGAGGGCGGCGCCCGCGGGCGACGGATCGAACCGGGCGGCCTACCAGTCCATGACGGCGAATCTCCGCAGGACGCACCGGGTCTACACGGAGTACTACGACAAGGCCGTCAGGGCCTTCGAGAAGAACCGCCTGGCCGAGGCGAACAACCTGGTGAGCCGGGCGATCTCCGAGGAACGCTATCAGCCCCCGTTCTACGCCCTGGCGGGATACATTTACCTCAAGCAGAACCGGGGAGCCGACGCCGAGCGCTATTTCCGAGGCGCCCTTTCGCTGCAGGCCAACTACCAGCCTGCCCTGCGGGGACTGGGCATGATGAACTACGGCGCCAAGAACTATGCGGCGGCCATCGAATACATGAAGAAGGCCGCGCAGATCTTCCCCGGTGACGCTACCGCCCAGCGCCTGCTGGGCATGAGCCATTACCGGACCTCGAACTGGCGCGCGGCCATCGACCCGCTGCGCGCGGCTGCCGCTGCAAACCCCAAGAACAGGACGATCCACGGAATCCTGGGTCAGTGCTATGAAAACGTCAACGACCGGCGGGCGGCCTATGAGCAGTACAAGCTCCAGCTCCAGGTGGCCCCGGACAGCGACGGGGGGCGCCTGGCGGCCTCCCGTGTGCAGGCCTGGAAGGCCCAGTTCGAGCCGGAAACACCAAAAAAGAAATAGGGGGCCGATCATGAGAAAGGGCAGCAGGATCGGGGCGTTTGCCGTCCTGGCCGTCGCGGCGCTTGTCGCCGTGACGGCGCCGGCGCCCTGCGGCGCCGAGGTCAAGGGCCAGCGGCCCATGATGATCGTGGAGGACGTGTTCCAGTTCACACCCGGGGCCTGGTCCGACTACCTGATCCACGACCGGTCGAAACAGGAATATTACCGCATGTCCATCGCCACGCTGGAGCGTCTTGACCGGAACGGAAAGCCCTGCTCCTGGATGGAGATCGGGGTCACGCCGGAAAAGGAACCCCCTGTGGTCACCCGCTTGCTCGTGGAGCAGACGAAGACCGGGCCCGGGGAGATCTACGAGGTCATCGTTCAGGTCCGGGGCTACGCGCCCTTCACTGTCCCCGAGAGCTTCTTCCGGGGCGAGGACAAGGACGTGGGCAACGTCAAGAGTACGGCCGTCGCGAAACGGATCGAGAGGCGGGTGATCCCCGTTGCAGGCCGAAGCGTCAGGGCCTGGGACGTGGAGGCCGTGGACGCAGCGGGCGATGTGACGGCCGCGCTGGTCAGCGAGGAGGTGGCGCCCATCGGGGTCATCCTCGCCGAGAGCCCGCAGGTCGACATGGTGCTTTCCGACTGGGGCACGGGGGCGAAGTCGAAGATCGAGGGGACACCGGTGAATTTCTACGTCTGGCTGATGATGCAGATGGGCGACGCCCTGACCAAGTAGGCCGTTAAAAAGCGCCCGCCTGTTGCGCGGCCTCGACCCTCGTCGCTCGGCACACGCGACAAGACACGCCTTGGTCCTCGGGACTGCGGGTGCCTTGCATCCGGACACGTTTGATCGGCCTATTCTCCACTGAGCCCGTTCTCTTCCCTTCTCGGCCACCCGTGCTGTCGCCTTCTTACCCTCTTTCCGTGGAGCGCCTGCGGTCGAGAAACTCGGCCATCGCGGGAAGCAAGAGCGATCCGAAGGGCAGCAGGAAGATGGCCAGGCAGGGCACGTAGCGGGCAAGGTGGCGGATGGAGCACCTGAGGGCGCCGATCTCCTCATTCGTCCAGGGGATGCCCGTATTTCGCGGCTTCATGAGAAGATCCATGAAGCCCCTCATCGTTGCAGCCTCCGCATAGATCAGTTCACTGTATCGCTCGAACATGGTTCTCAGCATCCTTTTCAGCACGGATCCGCCTCTGCATCCGAGATCGGGCCACACTGATTCATCGGACACTTTCCCTCCGTCCTGAAGGTGTTTTTCGGACGCAGGGGCAGGGGATTGACCTGCACACCGTGCGGGTACTGTGCCGGGTGGCATGGAAATTGATTCGAAGAGGTCAGAGGTCCGGGACAAGATGAAAATACCTGAAGGCAACGACAGGCTGCTGCAGCGAATCGCAGGCGGGAAACCCCGTGAGGCCGACCCGGGCGGGATGGAGGCGTTCCGCCGGATCCTCGAGTCGAGGATGTGCGGCACGGCGGAAAAGACGGCCAATGAGATGTCCGACGACGCGAGGATCAGGCAGATCATAGAGATCATCAGGCTTCAGATGATGCTGGACGAGCACCTGCTGGGGTTCATGCGGGGCAAGGACGACGACAGGTCCTGGCGTCAATCGTTTGCGGGCTGGCCGTGGGTGCCGCCGGGGAAGACCGCCGCTGGCCCCGTGCCGGCTCCGGCGAGGAACCCCGAGGGGGGCGGGCAGGGAACGCAGGCGGAGGACATCCCTTCCGTCGTTCGTCTCCGCAGGGCACCCGACCGGACGCACCGGTACGATCCCATCATCCGTCAGGCCTCTAGGGCATACGGGGTCGACGAGGGGCTGATCCGGGCCGTTATCCGTGCCGAGAGCAATTTCCGAAGCGAGAGCACGTCCCCCAAGGGGGCCATGGGTCTCATGCAGCTCATGCCGGAAACGGCGAAGGATCTGGGGGTAAGAAACGCTTACGATCCCGAGGAAAACATCATGGGGGGAACGCGGTATCTCAAGGGCTTGCTCGATCGGTACAGGGGCGACGTGCACACGGCCCTGGCGGCCTATAACTGGGGCATGGGAAACGTCGAGAGACGCCCCGACAAGCTGCCACGCGAAACGCGTGTCTACATCGACCGGATCCAGCGTTTCATGGATGAAGGAAAAGCTTGAAGATTAATGCATAACCCCGCGTGAACACGGGATGATCTAGTAAGCAGGCTTCGCCTTAGTTCGCCTCCAGGTACTCGTTTACAACATCCAGCAGGTGGCTCACCTTGAAGGGCTTTGACAGGGTTGGATAGCGGTGCAGGGCCACCTCGTCGTCCAGTTCTTTCTTCAGGCGCTTTACGCCGAAGAAGCCGCTCATATAGATAACCTTGATGGCGGGTTCGTCGCCGCGGATGCGCCGGACCAGCTCGATGCCGCTCACGTTGGGCATGAGAACGTCGGTGAGGACGATGTCCGGCTTGAAGCTCTTGTACACCTCGTAGCCCGTGTCCCCGTCGATGGCAACCCGTACGTCGAACCCCTCCATCGTGAAGATGTTCCGCAGGGTGTCCTGGTATCCGAACTCGTCCTCGACAACGAGGACCTTCCACTTGTCCCTCGGTTTCTTCTGGGCCCCGTTCTTGATCACCTCGATGAGCTCCCGGTCAGCCAGGGAATTGATGATCTGGGCGACCATATTGATCTTCTGCTGCATCTTCTCGGCCTTTTCCTTGTTGTTCGGGTTCAGGTCGGGGTGGTAGATTTTTGACAAGAGCCTGTAATTCGACCTGACGTAGGAAACAGCCGGGGCCTCCCCGAGTTCCGTGAAAATCTCCCTCGCCTTGTCCAGCATGCCGAGAACGTTGAGTTCACCGGCCAGATCTATGGATTTCCTCATCTTTCTGTCTCCGGGGTGTCTTCGACCGGCCGCGCTGAGCCCGGATCGCGCGTTCCTGGTCGGAAAAACCGGCGGCACGCGACCGCCACCGTGGAAGAACATGCAAGTCCCATGCAATGTTTCAGAGCGCGGGGATAGCAGGAAATGACGTTCTTCAGCGGAGGCGGGCTGCGAATTCCCCTATCGCCTCGAGGTAGTCCGACAGCCCGACCATGAAGATGCTGTTGTGATCGGCCCCGGGGATCTTGAGAAGCCTCTTTTCCGACGATCCCGAGGCCCGGTAAAGGTCCTCTCCGTCGGAGAAGGGGAGGATGTGATCGAATTCCGCGTGGATGACCAGGGTGGGCTTCGCATAGCCGGCGATCTTTTCAAGATGGCGGAACGCCTCCTGCTCGACGATGCCGGCACGCTTCATGTCGATCCCGACGAGGTTCAGGATGGTCTGCGAATGGGCGAAGCCGCTCTCGATAATGAGACCGTCGATCCGTTCCGGGTAGCTCTCCGCCAGTTCAAGCGCCGGCGCGCTGCCCAGGGAGCGGCCCATGACGATCAGCGGTCCCGTGCAGCCGTTGAGCTGCAGCCACTTGCGGGTGTATTCAAGAACGACATGGGCGTCGCGCAGCATGGCGCTCACAGACGGCCGGCCCGTCGAGTGCCCGTATCCCCTGTAGTCGACGGGCAGAAAATTGAGGCCCCTGCGGATGTACAGGAGCGCGATGTCCTCGTAGTCCTCCACGATCTCCCCGTTGCCGTGAAAGAACAGGATCGAGGGAGCGTCCTTGTCGACGACGTGGTAGCGGGCGCCGACGGAAACGCCCTCGGCAACGGGGATGAGGATGTCCCGCACGCCCTCCCGGGAGAGGGGTTCATTCCGGGATGACCGGGGGTGAAAGAGGGTCTCGCTGACTTCGGGCCCGTCGAGCCCGGGACAACCGATCCGGCTCAGGTCTTTCATGGCTTCGCCTCCAGAGGATCGCTACGGTGTTCCCTATCACAGCGGAAAAGATGTGTCCACAGGAAGCCCCGGGCTTTGACAGCCGCCGCACGATAGGGTATGCAGGACTCGGAGGCGGCACATGCCGACGTGGCTCGTCATCATCTTCGCGATCCTGGGAGCGGCGCTCGTCCTGAAAATTCTGTACGCCCTGGCGATCGTGGCGGTCCACCCGGTGACGCAGGGGGCCATGTATACCTCGACGGGGCGCGTGAAGATCCGGACAGCCCTGGATGCCCTGCCCATGTTGCCCGGCGAGTTGCTCGTGGACATCGGCTGCGGCGACGGGCGGATCCTGCGGGCCGCGCGCCAGCGCTACGGGGTCCGCTGCCTGGGGTTTGAAGTCAATCCGATCGCCTTTGCCAAGGCGGCCCTCCTGACGGCCGGCCGCGACGGCATCGACATCCGGTTCCGGAATTTCTGGCTTGCCGATCTCGCGCAGGCCGATGTCGTCGTCTGCTACCTGTTCCCGGACGTGATGGGGCGGCTCGGGACCAAACTGGCCGCGGAACTTGCGGAAGGCGCCAGGGTCGTCTCCTTCAATTTCCCTATCCCCGGATGGACGGCCCGATCCACGCTCCGCGCCCCCTCCAGGCTCCACAACGACCCGATCTACATCTACCGGATCCCTGCATCACTGCCGGGACACGCGGAAGGTGTGAGGGTAAGAGTTTGAGAAGGTCAGAAGGTAAGAAGGTGAGAAGGTGAGAAGGTGAGAGGCTTGGAGATGTGTCCGCGCTTTCTTTCTCACGTTCTTGCCCTTTATCGGCTCACGGCGCCCAGAGATACATGAACCGCATCCCCCTGGGCAGCAGGCTGTCCAGATCCTGGGGGAGAAGGTTGACGACCGTCAGGTTCCCCCCCGCTTCGGAGTAGATCGACCCCTTGTAGGAACCCGCCCGGTGGTAGACCACGACGGTGGCGTTCTCGAGGCCGAGGGAGCGCTTCAGCCCCTCGACGGCGCCGTCAAGGTAGTCGACACGATCGATGAGCCCGAGCTCGAGCCCCTGCGAAGCGGTGTAGATGCGACCGTCGGCCAGCCTGACGACGGACTCCCGGGAGAGGGGTTTCCGGCCCTCGGCGATGACCTCGACGAAACGGCCGTGCAGCTGGTCGATGACCGACTGGACGATCTTTCTCTCCTCCTCCGTGGCCGGGCGGAACGGGGAGAGGATGTCCTTCTTGTCGCCGGACTTGATGGCCTCGGCTTCCACGCCGATCTTTCCGAAGAGCCCCTGGACGTTGAACTTCATGGCGATGACGCCGATGCTCCCGGTGATCGTCGTGGGATGCGCGACGATCTCGTCGGCCGCCGTGGCGACGTAGTAGCCGCCCGAGGCTGCCACGTCCATCAAGCAGGCGACAACCCTCACCCCCGTCTTTTTCCTGTATTCGAGGATTTCATGGCGGAGTATGTCGCTCGCGGTGACGGTCCCGCCGGGGGAATTGATGCGGACGACGAGACCCCGGATGTTCCTGTCGCGGCCCGCCTTCTTCAGGGCTTCCCGGAATTCGTCGACCATGGAGATCTCCTGCCGCAGTCCCAGGGTGCATTTCTTCTCTTCCGTGAGGATTCCCGTGACGTCCAGCAGGAGGATCCGGGCATCGCCATCCCCGTCCACCCGTTTTTCCAGAAGGGGTCCGGGTTCCGACAGGAGGGACAGGTTGACGTAGGCGCAGCCGCTCCAGAACAGCGGCAGGACCGCAAGGAGAAAAATCCAGAACATCCGTTTCATCGCGAATCCCTCCTTTCCTGCCTCTTCCTGCAGGGCGGATGAGGCTCCGGTCTGCCCGCATGCCTCCGCTCTCTCAGCAGACGCGAGATGTCCTTCTGGCGCCTCGTGACCTTCCGCTTCGGCACAGCGTCCTTTCCCGCCCGTCGTAATCGGCATCCCCCGGAGATGCGCGCGGATGCGCCGTTTCCGTTTTCCGCGTTGACTCGTCCCGGGGTTGCCCTTATAATCTTACCTGCGCGTGTCATACTGCCAGCAAAACCCGTTTCTGTAAAGGAGGTGTCGTCATGTCGGACAACAGGTGCGGCGACTGGATGAAGGGTCTTCTCGTCGGCAGCCTCGTCGGTGTCATCGTCGGTCTTCTCTATGCGCCCAAGAGCGGCAGGGAGACCCGGGACGAGCTGTCGGACCGGGCGAAGGACATCGCCGGCAAGCTGAAGGACGAGTACGACGTGGCGTTCGAGAAGAGCAAGAGCGCCTACGAGAACCTGCTCAGGAAACTCAAGGAAGTGGAAGCCAGGGCCGAGCAGAAAGCCAGGGAGATCGAGGGAGGCCCGGCTGCCTGATCCGGAGGGAGGAGTGAAAGCCTATGAGCTGGGAAACGAGCCTGTTCATCCTGTGCCTGGCCGTGGTCGCCCTTGTGGGGTTCACGATTCCCCTGTTGCTGCAGCTTCGAAGAACGGTCCGGAACCTGGATACGACGATCACGACGCTCAACCAGGATCTTCCCCAGATTCTGAAGAATGTGGATTTCATCACCGAGAACGTCCGGCAGAGCGTGCACGCGGTGCGCGCCACGCTGGAGGAGACGATCAACCGGTCGCTGCCCTCGATTCTCGAAAATGTCGACCGCCTCACAGCGACCGTGGAGAAGTCGGTGGAACTGGTCCGTAGCCGTGTGGACGAGCTCTCCGGAGGCCTCGAGCGGGTTCGCGGCAGCCTGGCGCACCTGGACGAGGGGATCAAGGACCGGGCGCGCGGCCAGATGTCCCAGGGGCTGAAAGTTTTCGCAGGCCTGGTCAAGCGGGTCCGCTCCGCGCTCGAATCCGCCAGGACGTGACGGGATCCGGCAGGAGATGAGCCAGACGCCGGGCTGAGGTCATCGGGAGGAGCACGCGAAACGGCAGGATGAACGAACGGAGGACGCCATGAGCGAAAAAGACGATTTTGCGAAGGGGCTGTTGACCGGTGCGCTGATCGGGGGCCTGATCGGTGTTGCCGTCGGGATCCTGGTCGCACCCAAGAGCGGTGAGGAAATGCGCGAGGAACTGGCGGAAAAGGCGAAAGACTTCGCCGAGAAGGTCCAGGACGAGTACGATGTCCTGTACGACAAGGCCAGGC
>Ga0255345_1001694_pt1 | contig 30711 bp, 34 predicted proteins | sample wastewater_treat_6_FD_192415 | JGI IMG/M metagenome (GOLD analysis project Ga0255345, IMG submission 192415) | Wastewater microbial communities from Lulu Island WWTP, Vancouver, Canada - plant20 | ecosystem: Engineered > WWTP > Wastewater > Unclassified | place: Canada: Vancouver, British...
ATGAAATGCTTGCACATCACATTGCATTTCTCTATGAGGATAGGGAGAGCTATCTAAAGACTATTTTGATGGGCAATGTGGAAAATCATAGTCAGCAAGAAATAGAGGAACAAATTTGATAAAAGTCAAATATCAAAAAGGCAGATTCTCCTTGCGCTGTTTGATAGATTCGAAGGAAAGAATGTCTATTTTATCGATTCGACAGACTTGACAGGCAAAGTTAGTGAAAGGTTTTATCCGATAGAATCATATAAAATCATTAAATATGGAAGACTGCATGTCTATCGTTAGAGAATTTGCCTAGATAATTCGTCAAAAAGAACAAAAAGAAGATGAAGAATATCGAAAGACTGCCTTCATGATCTGTTTTTTAGGACGCCATAATCAAAGCCCGGCTTGAGTTATAATTTATACCAAATAATAAGCAGCTATTAGCTCACGATCTTGCAGGTCGCCGGATGCCTAATTTTTTCATTTTGCTTTGAAGGGTGCTTGGTTTGAGACCGAGTATTGCGGCAGCTCCGTCGGCACCGTAGATTTTTCCATTGGTTTGCATGAGGATCTTCTCGATATGATGTTTCTCTATTTCCTCTAGTGACCCTATTTCGCTTTTTTCTATGAGCACATTCTCATGCATCGCTTGTCTTTGGTCTCTGTAGGAAATTATATGCTCTGCGTGAATAATGCCTCCTCTTGCAAGAATAGCGGCACGCTCTATGCTATTTCTTAGCTCGCGAACATTGCCATACCAAGGAATTCGCAAAATCTTGTCTATCGCTTGATCGGAGAATTCCACTAAGCCATATCCTGGCCTTTTTCTTATTTTTTTCTAGGAAATATTGAGCAATGAGTATTGCATCATGATCGCGTTCGCGAAGTGGTGGAAGGTGAATTGGGAAAACATTTATCCTATACCATAGATCTTCTCGGAAGTTTCCTTTTGTCATTTCATCTTCGAGATTTTTGTTCGTTGCGGCGATTATGCGTACATCGACATGGAGAGGATGCTCAGCTCCGACGCGCTCTATTATGCCATCCTGTAATACGCGCAAAAGTTTAGGCTGAATCTCTAGCGGCAAATCTCCCAATTCGTCGAGAAAAAGAGTACCACCATCGGCAATTTCGAATCGGCCTCGTCTGGAGGTAGTAGCGCCTGTAAAAGCCCCCTTTTCATGACCAAAAAGCTCGCTTTCGGCAAGGGTGGTCACGAGGCCGGAACAATTAACAGCTATAAAGGGGCCTTGATTTCGGGTCGACATCGCATGAATGGTTCTTGCTACTTGTTCTTTGCCAGTGCCAGTCTCCCCCGTAATGAAGATTGGGAGCTCTGAAGCCGCGACAAGTCGTATATCATCCAGGACGCGCATCCATGTTGGAGAAACGCCTATGAGGTCATGAAATACCTGTGCATTCTCATCGAGTAGTCTATTTCGTTCATCGAGAATCACACGAGTACGCTTCAGAAGATCTGTAGAAGCATCTGTTTGAATAAGCGACACCGAAATGAGTCTCGATATTGTTCCAATAAACTGCACAATAGATGGTGAGAATCGATTACAGGAACGATGGTCAATGGTAAGCATACCCACAAGAGGGTCTTCAATATAGAGTGGTGAGACAAGGCAGGAATGGCCGGACGGCAAGTCGATAATTCCGTAATAGCTGTCTATATGTGCTTCCGACTGATGAAATAGCTTAGGTTGCTTAGATTGGAGAATCTCCGCGATATCTTTGCGCTGATCGAGACTAATGGAAAAATTTTCTAGTGCTGGTATTGCTAGCGGACCGAAAGCTTTTCGGACTCTAAGCACATTTCCTTGTTCGATGGATAAAACCACAGCAAGCTCATAGTCGACCAGTTCTTTCAAGGATTGAAAAACTATCTCGAGCACTCTATCTGGTTGCATCAATTGGGTTCTCGCGCCTAAAGACAACAATCCCAAAGGAGCATTATTAGGATAGAGTACCGAATTATCAGCATCCAACGACATATAGTTATCAAATACCGATATTTCGGTGCTATCAAGGCATTTCTGTTCAGCCATCCCGCCGACTTTACCCCTGTGTGCACAAGCGAATTTGTAGCTTTTCAGAAACTGATTCCAGAATTCGAAAAGCTCAGCGTCAAGCTGATCGGAATGTCGATAGATCAGATAACAAGCCATATCAAATGGCTAGAGTGGATAAAGGAAAAGCTCGGTGTCGAAATAACCTTTCCTCTTGCCGCAGCAAACGATGCTATCGCAATGACCCTTGGCATGCTTCACCCCGGGAAAGGCACCAATACTGTGCGAGCAGTCTACATTGTAGATCCGAATGGCATTATTCGTCTTATACTCTATTATCCACAAGAAATAGGACGATTTATGCCAGAGGTTCTTCGAGCAGTAAAGGCATTACAGATCTCGGATAAGAATCATGTCAGCATGCCGGCAAATTGGCCAAATAATGAGCTAATTGGCGACCACGTGATTATTCCGCCGCCAAAGACAGTTGCCGAGGCGGCAGATCGCCTTCAGCATTATGAAGGCTTCGATTGGTGGTTCTGCCACAAATCGCTGTAGAAACATCCTCGAAGGGTTAACCAGCCCGCATGTATGAGGAACATCCAGTATCAATCTTGCTATTGTGAGGCATAGCGTTCGAGTATGCGCTCTGCCTTAAGGAACTGAGATAATTTTGTGGGTAAACCAATCTCTCTTCATTATTTCTGAGGATGCATATCATGCTTTTCACTATTTACTGCGAGAAACGAGCTATCGATGAGATGAAACATGCAGAGAAGCTGATTGGTCGTATTCTTTTTTTAGAAGGCACGCCAATTGTCAGTAAGTACAACGAAATCCATATTGGTGCAGATGTATCCGAGATGTATAAAAACGATCATTTAGCGGAAGCGGATGCGATAAAGAGCTATAATTCTGCCATCGCCCTTTGTGGAGAAGCTCGGGATTATGCTACGCGCGATATTCTAGAAGCGATTCTCAAGGACGAAGATGCCCATATCGATAATATCGAAGCCATACAGGATGAAATCAAGCAAATGGGCATACAGGTTTTCCTTTCCATGCAACTAGGCTAGCTCTTGCGGTATTATTGAATAGAAAGGCTGTATCGCAGCCGTTTATGGTCGCATGACATATTTGTGCAAAACTGGTTAAGCAGCGTTGCAAGACAGGGGCGCACGGAGGCGCACGGCAAATTTGTGCAAAGCTAGCTAAGCAGCGCAAACTTGACAATGCTATTAGACAGCGTAAAAATATATCATGCGGCCAAAGGTCGTCCTAACAGGTATCATTTTTGGTATTATTTCATTCGTATTTCTGCTATCGCCTGTTTTTCTCTATCGGACGCCTAAGCAAGCAATTCGATTCGATCCAATTTATCGCATTGTCGACCCAAACCAAAATGAAAGCGAGCTGCCAGCGGGCAGGTTTTTAAGAGCTCTCGAGCATCCCAGCTATATTCCAGGCACTTACCATTTTAGCTTGACTTTGCAGCATGATCCTCGATCGCCGATTCCTGGGCCATATCTCTACCTTGTGTTTCCGTATATCGCAGGAACAGCGATGAGTGTGTCATGGAATTGCCAATTCATTGGGTCGCAAGGCGATATGGCCAGAGGGAATTCCAATATCTGGAATTCAGCGAAAATATTCACAATACCTACTGAACTCCTGCTTCAGACGAATACTTTGAGTGTCGAGATAATTGGCCCTTATGAAGCGGGATTCCCTTTCGAGCCATACATTTTATCTTCTAAGCAAGGTGCTTTTTTTACCGCTTTACTGCATTTTTTCAGTGAAAGTTTAATCCTTATCATTGTCGGTGCACTGTTGGTACTTGGTTTCATAGTGATCGCAACCGGTGCAAGAAGCACAATGAAACCAAATGCTATGCTATTTTTTGGACTTGCCTGTCTTTGCACCACATTGTTTCTCATGGATTTCATGACTCTAGAGACACTTCTTGTGCCACTTCTGGAATTTAAGCGCGCTGTTGCTATTCTCCGTCATCTTGCAGCGGCATTTTTCCTTTTTGGATTTATGGCGCTGATCGACGATACAAAAAATTGGTTCAACAAGGTCTTTATTGGCATTCAAATCTTATGCTGTCTTCTCCTCTTTTTTCCACGCACAATGATCGCTATGAAGAATATGTATTCATGGACGTTCCTGACTATCGCTCTGCTACCGATATATCTTTTGATAAGACTAATCAAACAAAAGAATCTCATCCAAAGCAATCTGGTTCTCATAGGAGGAGTCGCTTTTGCAAGTATCATATCCTTGAGGGACACTCTTCTTCCATTTTTTGGGAAAAGCACGATTTTTCTTTCACACTATGGTTTTAGTCTCATGATTTTAGCTGCGGTTGGCTTTGTGGTGATTGAATTCTTGGACCAGAACAAAAGGCTTATTGTGGAAGAGACACTTGCGAGCCGCTTTAGGGAAGAGAGCATGCACGATCCGCTCACAGGACTATACAACCGAAATATTCTCAATGAAGTACTGAGCACTCTTGACAAGCGTTTTTCGATTCTCGTCGTTGACATAAACGGACTCAAATCTATCAATGATACGTTTGGGCACCTTGCGGGAGATGAAGTGCTCCGCGATGCTTCTCGCATCATGAAGAGTCTTGTTCGAAATAGTGAGATCGTCGTTCGAACAGGCGGAGATGAGTTTCTTATGATTCTTCCTGATCTAACATCCATTCAAGCAGACGAAATGGCATCGGAATTGAAACAGAGAATTCTAGCTTCGCGAATTGAAAATTTCGCTGGTCGAGCTTCCTTCTCTTATTCTGTGAGTGTAGGTTCTGCATCATTCCAGAGCGAAGTTCCTGTTGATCATCAAGTTTTTGCCAAGATTCTAGATGCTGCCGACCAGCAGATGTATTCTAATAAAGAGAGATATCGGCAGCACAATATTTTAAGTTCCTAGGTATATAAGCACTTGCAGAGCTCTATTAAGCATTTTGCTCATTTTGTTTAATAAGAGAAGCTCTTATTAACCTAGTCATTACTAGGATAAAACAGAAGAGCAATCATCAGTGGAGGCCTTATGAATCATTTTAATAAGGGTATTACGATATTCGCCATAATCATTGCCGTTTTTTTGGTGCTTCTGTGCTTTGTGCTCTATTATCCGACGGGAAAGCAAGAGAGTCCGCCCATGGGCTATGCGCCTTTACGCGATGATGAATTGGCAGCGCATTTTCAGCCTGTATTCGATTGCCCTACGGAATTTGGGCCTATACTGGCAGTATACTATAGAGCGGCGATCGATGATTCTGGGATCATTCATATTGCCTATCATCCGCTGTGGGAAAGGGAGCGCAATAATGCGAAAGGGATTGGGCCTTTTTTGAGCAGAATTCTTTACACGGGCGGCCTTTCTCTACAAGGTCTTATGTTTGGGCCAGGGGATATCGAAGCGGTTGCTCTTGCAATAGATCCAGTGGGCTGGAAGATCGTGGAGATAGATTACGAGACTGCGGCGGACTACAATCCTTCCGCTTTCAGCGTAAAGCATAAAGCTGTTTCGCTGACAGGCAGCTTTGCCTTGCCAATTCGCTTCAAAGTGATAAGTTGGAATCATCTTTTCGAGCTGGAGGAACAGGGCGCGTCGGATGCTAAGGCTCTTGTAGCCCCTGCTACGATCATTGGTTCTACTATGCCCCCTTCTACTGCGGCGCCCGACAAAGTCATTGATTCTGCCGCAGCGCATGTTGAAGCCATAGCTTCTAGCGCAGCGCCTCCGACGCCGATTGCATCGTCGAATTCTATTCCAGAGGCAGCACTTTCCTATTTTACCCCAGAGCTATGGGAGAAATATGGAATATGGAAGAATCCCGAGACTATTCTGCGGAAGGATAGGGCTCATTTTATCTGGGAGCGAGGGGTTGCTCCATGAATCTCTTTCATGAATCTCTTGAGAGTAAGCGCATTCTGTGGCGCATAACCCATCACATCGTTGTCGAAATAGACATAGGCATCGCAGTTCATCGCTATAATTTTCTGAGCCCAGAGCTCTAGCTCTTTGTCGGAATAGCAGGACGAATACAGCGAAGTTGGCCCATGTAGCCGGATATAAGCAAAGTCGGAAGTGACTGCCTCACGATACGGGTAGCGACCTCCAGTGTCGGAGACGCATAACCCGAAGCCGAGCGCTCTCAGGCAATCGAGAGCCTCGTCCTCTATCCAGCTTTTGTGCCTAGGCTCTATTGCGAAGCGCAGAGCGGGCAGAGTGCGCAAAGTAATACTGCCAGAGCGCATTCCAGCCTCACCAAAGCCTGCACCGCGCAAAGTCGCGCTGAATTCTTCGAGAGCTCCCTTTTCAAACGCCAAGGATGGCGGAAGTTGAAAAAGCACTACCCCTAACTTATCCCCAAGCGCACTCGCAGAACCCAAAAAACGCTCGAGCGGCTCTTTGACATCATGCAGCCGCTTGATGTGTGTGATAAAGCGACTCGCCTTTACCGCCCAGCAAAAACCTTCTGGCGTTACTTTTCGCCATCTTTCGTAGGTAGACTGCCGCATATCGTGGTAGAAGGTTGCGTTCACCTCAATCGAATCAAAATGCTCCGCATAGAACTCGAGCCATTTCGTCTTTGGGAGCTTTTCTGGATAGAAAGTGCCCCTCCAGTCCTCATAGTTCCATCCCGACGTTCCCACACGCACCCGATGCATGGCAAATCCTCAAAGGAAGTATAACATAGCTCTAAGGCTTGGCAAGGCAAGCCATAATAGTGCACTTGACATCTCTCTTGCGGAAAAATGATAATAAGTCGCGCCCATCTTGCGGAGAATTGCAAAAATTCCGCACTTATTTTGCTGAAAATTATAAAAAATCTGCAGCATAGTTGCGGATTTTGTAAAGTCATTGTATACTGTTTCCATGGAATATGCTCGGAAACTCGATCATATCAGGGAACCAAAATCTCTCTTTCTCTTCGGACCGCGCCTGACTGGCAAAACTTATCTCTTGAAGAAGACATTTCCGGAGGCAAAATACTACGATCTTTTACGCTCAGACACTTTCCTCAGGCTTTCGATGAGGCCTTCCATCCTGCGGGAAGAGCTTGAAACGCTGCCTCCAGGAACCACTGTGATCATCGATGAAGTGCAAAAACTTCCTATTTTGCTCGATGAGATACATTCACTCATCGAAGATAAGCATCTTCGCTTCATTCTCACTGGGTCGAGCGCAAGAAAATTGCGGAGAACTGGCGTCAATTTGCTTGGTGGTAGGGCAAGAGTGCTCCGGCTTCATCCTTTGGTTTCTTCCGAGATTGGCGACTATGACGTAGAGCGCATACTCACCTTTGGAAGCCTCCCCGCCATCTACGATTCCGATGAGCCATGGCAAGACCTCAAAGCATATTCCGGAACCTATCTTAAGGAAGAAATAGCCGCGGAAGGCGCAGCGCGAAGGCTCGACGCTTTTTCAAGGTTCTTGCACAGCGCAGCACTCTATTCCGGAAAGCAGGTCAATTTTGAAGCCTTAAGCTCTGATGCCGCGGTTCCAGCGCGCACGGTGCGCGAATATTTCTCAGTCCTCAGCGATACGCTCATTGGCGAAATGCTCGAACCATGGAAGGGCGGTAAGAAGCGCAAACCAGCCTCGACAGGGAAGTGCTATTTCTTCGATATAGGAGTGAGGAATGCGCTTGCAGGAATTCAATCGATTGCTCCGGGCACCGATGAATATGGTAATGCGTTGGAACACTTAATCTATGAAGAGCTTCGCGCCTGGCTCGATTACCATCGCGATGACAGGCCGCTGACCTTCTGGAGAACCCAAGATAAAAAAGAAGTTGATTTCATCGTCGGAGACGAGCTCGCCATAGAAGTCAAAGCAGCTGAATTCCCACAGCACCGTCATCTCAAAGGGCTTATCGCTATTGCAGATGAAGGCACCTTCAAACATCGCATTCTGGTCTGTCAAGCCCCAGAACCGCGCCTCTCGGAAGGTATCGAAATCCTTCCAGTCAAGGTATTTCTGAAAGCGCTTTGGGCAGATACTCTTATAGAATAAAGAAAAATCCACACTAAGAGACAGACTCGTATAAGTGACTTTAAGCCGAGGTGCAAAGTCGTTTTTGCTGAAGACATCCTACTGGACATCTCCTTTCCTCTATTCCTTAGCACATTAAAAAAATGCTTACCAAGGCACATAAAATATTCTTTACCAACAAGGCATATAAAAAATACCTTACTGTACCACATAAAAAACATCTTCCCGAAGCATTTAAAATTGCCTTGAAATTAGCAAGATTGTGTGGGAATAGCGCTTCTCTTTTCAATTTAGGACACAGAGAGGTCAGTGCTTCATTAATATTTTTCTGCCCGCAAGGTCTGTCTAATGTGTGCGTGAAATCAACAATGCAAAGTCAAGATTGATGTTTGCTGCAATTTATCAATTTCTCAGAATGAATCTTTTCTTAGGCTTTTGTTTCTGGTTCAAATCGCTTACATTGCATAGCCGGGATGAATTTGTAGTGTTTGTCATTGGCGGTGAGAAGTGTTTCTCCTCTCTGTATGACAGTTGCTGCGATCAAAGCATCCGCCAAATACATTGAATGACTAAAGGCATATTCTTCTATGTAGAACATCGTTCTAGAAGAAATCTCGTTGTCTATGTGGATAATCTTTGTATTCCAATTCTGTATTTGTTTTTGGAAACGTCGGTACTCTTCTTTGTTCTTCATCCTTTGCACAAGTTCGATATAGGTTACGACCGATAGAGAGAATGGAAGAGCTGTTTCAACGGCATCCTTTGCCTTCTCATTGCCTCGGAGATACCAAATAAGGACATCGGTATCGATAATCAAAATACTCTCCCTTTTCTGAGATCGCGGACCTGTTCTTCGACCGATTTGTCTGTAGGATGATCTTTCCAGAGGCCGAAGATTGTTTCTTCATTGCGATCATCTACCGTATTCTCATTCTTAAAAGGGACGATTTTTGCAAGAGCTTTTCCGCGATAAGTAATGATAACTTCTTGTCCCTTAGCGACATGCTCGATTATTTTTCCGGGCTGAATACGGAGTTCTTTCGTGGTTATTTTCATATGCTTACCTTATATAGTATACACTTTATAGTATACACTGGGACTAGAGCAATGACAAGTTTTTTGTGCAAAAAGACCAATTTAGCATTGGCTCAATCTGTAGGCGCAGCTTCAGCATGGATACTAGGTTGAAAACATTGCCAGCCTTATATGTGTGAGGTATGATTGGATTTTCCCCCGCTTTCTTGGTCGCCCGACAATCGTCGCATCACCGTGGCATCAGTGCAAAGACACCCCAGCCAAGGTATTCACGAGTATAAGCGGCATAGCGCTCTGGTTCCGAGCTAAGTGCGTCTCGAATATCTTTCGCTAACTCGTCGTCTGGATTGGCTTCAAGCCATCGGCGCATGGTGAGCCATTTTGCTGCCTCGTATCTGTCCCAGCTGTCTTGGTCAGCCAGAACCATTTCAACGACATCGTAGCCAAGCTGTCTGAAAGACGCGAGAAATTCTGGAAGCAGGAGAAAGTCGGAAATTGAGCCAGCAAGACAGCCCTTGGCAACATCTTCTGTCGGTGGTAATTGCCTCCAGTAGGGCTCGCCTATGAGGATGATACCTCCAGTGCGTAGGCTCCGCGCCAGAAGCTCAATAGTGCCAGCGACTCCTCCACCGATCCACGTGGCACCGACACAAGCTGCCACATCGACCTTCTCGTCAGAGACATATCCTGCAGCATCGCCATGGATGAATTTGACCTGATCGGCCACCCCGAGCTCTTCAGCGCGGAGTTTCGCTTGCTCAGTGAATAACTGGCTCATATCGATGCCGATGCCAACGACTCCATAATCGCGTGCCCAGGTACATAGCATCTCCCCAGAACCGCTGCCGAGGTCGAGAACCCGCATACCTTTTTCCAGACGCAGCGCCGCACCAAGAGTGGCCAGCTTTTCTGGTGTGAATGGATTATGGATGCGGTGAGCACTTTCGGTGATGTTGAAAATACGTGGAATATCCATTGGAAAAACCCTACTTATAGTTGCAAATAGATCGGCCACTGCCTAACATATTATTTACCATTGGAGTTCTTTTGCCTATAGTATTTCGCTGCATCGGCCAGGGAAAAATGAATACATAGGCACAATTGACAAGGACGAACGCCTCTTTACCTTGATGATACGGCAGCCCGACTTTGTCACAGAACAATATGCAAAAGAGACAATCGAGAAAACAAAGAAGAAAAAGCCCCACAGGCTGCTCGAAGAAGTGAAGTTTGAAAGAATCCCGGAAGGCAAATGCATCCAAATGCTTCACGTGGGCAGCATAAGGAGATATACTTGAGCGATCCTCGCAGGGCCGAAGAGGACAAACTGAAAACAGCCTTGAGGTTCAGGGTATAATGAAACAGGAAATAAACCCATGAGTTCAGACATAAAAGATATCGATTCGCGGTCTTTTGTCGACCTGTTTTCGCCTTGCGACAGATGTATCTATTGGGAAGCGCCCGAGCAGTTTGGCACCAATGGGAATGACAGCCTGAAACTGGCGGGAAAAGACGCCTTTGGAATAAAGTGGGCTTGGTTTGAAGAGACACTGAAAATATTCGGACGATGTGGGGTAATTCTTTATGTCGATCGAGAGGCAGCAGGCTATAGCCAATATGCTCCTCCCTCCCTACTTCCCAATGCTGCAGGATATGCGCAATTCATATCACCACCGAGTCGGGACGCGGTCCTGATTTCATGCCTGTACATCCGGCCAGAATATCAGGGGCGGGGCCTGGGGAAAATCCTGCTTAGGAAGGTCACTGGAGACATAGAGGAAAGAGGCTATTACGCCGCAGAGACATACGCCCGGGACGATTCGCCCGATAACTGCTCCGGCCCAACTGAATTTTATCTCAAAAGTGGCTTTACCTTGCTTACAACGAAGAAATGGAGCGAGGCCACATTCTCTCTGCTCAGGCTCACCTTGTAAGGAATAAGGAAGGAGGAGCGTACATATGACAATCACCGAATTGAGCACTGAAAATATCGCTAATTAGCTCGATTTCTTAACAATAAGGCCTTTTCAGACCATCAGGACTGGGGAACATGTAATTGCCCCTATTATTTTCAGCCAAGACCGAAGAATTATCACCGACTGTGACAGTGCGCTTAACCAGCGAGCCTCAAATTAGCGCAAAACTTACCGGGCTAAGCCTGAACGCAAGTCTTGTTACAACAGGCAAATCTGATTAAGGCGTTTGTTAGCCATAGCATTCGTCTTCTTTACCTTTTCTTGGAATAGAATTCAAATGCTTTTTCCAATTCCACTTTCGTCATTTTATTACTAGCGACAGCCATCATAATGTCATAAATTTCTTCTTCAGAACACTCAAAATCATAGCCATTGATATCAAGAAAAACTAATGCAGCAGCTAAAGCCGTTCGTTTGTTCCCATCAATCAACGCATGATTCTCGCAGATGTGATAGGCGTATGCCGCAGCCATCTGTGGAATTGTTACATGAAGGTACTCATTTCCAAATGTTGCCTGTGGCACATAGATAGCAGAGCTTAAGAGCGAAATATCCCGCACACCATATCTTCCACCATACTGTCGAATCTGATCTTCATAAATGAGCAGTACTTCAGAGAGGGTCAAGAAGCGGATACTCACTATTCACCTAGTTTCTTTAATGCGTGCTGATATTTTTGGTTAATTTTTTTTAGGGAATCAAGAATATCCTTTTCGCGAGATGCATCCTTCTGTGGTGAAAGGATGAGGTTTTTGCCGTCGGTTGTAATCTCAACCGGAGTGTCTAACGACATATTCAGTAAATCAAGAATAGGCTTGTCAAGGATAAGCGCCGCACTATTACCGTGCTGAATTAATTTCTTGATCATATATCTTCCTCCATTATAAATATATACACATTGTGTTTACATTTCAAGTAGGGAAGTATATTATCTGTTTTGTACATTATGTTCTATTTCCCTTGCAGATTTCTTTATTTGTGTATTATTTGTGTACTATACATCCTATTTTTCTTATATTATTGCATTTCTCATTATTAGACATGAGAAGTCTTTTTGGAACCTGTCTCCTTGAGTCTGCCGGTGACATATTTATGGAGAATGCTGGTCACGAGTGTCTGATAAGGAATGCCATCTTCTAAGGCTTTTGTCTTTAATGCTTCAACATCACGTTTGGAGATACGAACATTGATCCGATAGTCCTTTATCGCGGTTTCGGCCGCTGCTTTCATGAGGTTCTGTTTAATCTCATCAAAATTGGAGACACTTGTCCATTCATCATTTTCTATGGACTGCATAAGTTCCTTTTCCTCATTTATGGTCATCTTGTTTTCTCCTTGTATACTGCTTTGTATATTTCCTGCTCGGGAAGGCCGTTTTCAGGAAATAGGTGCCGTTGTCTTCTGGGATGCAGGGAACACAGAAGGCATAGCCTTCAATCTCAACTACGAGAATGATTTGGTTGCCATATTTCTGTCTATTAGGATGTTCCAGAACATCGAGAAGATGACCTTCTTCAATGGCAACTACAATTCGTTCAAAAGAGATGCCTCTCTCTTTCTGCAAGAAGGTATTCTTTTCTTCATTCCAGTAGAAGCTCATACGGATAAATATAGGGTTATGTATGCCTGATGTCAATACATGGTTTCAAAAGAGAGCTATTAAAAGAAAGCTATTATAGAAGAGAATGAATCACGGATAAAGGGAAGTGCCCGAGGCATCCGTCTAACGTGCGCTTAACCAGCGGGCCTGAGATTGGCGCGGTTTGTGCTTGAGCAAAGCGCAAAAGCACAAACTGTGACAACAGGCGAGTCTGGTTGAAGCGGTTGTTAGGACATTTCTCATATTCATTATATTCTATATGATGTAATGATATATCTTGTTTATCTGTGCATCATCCCGCCTAAAAATCCTGCCCATCCTGTCGCTATTCTGCAATCCCTCTTCCCAAAATCAGCTCGGGCCGATACTCGAAGTGCATATTATCCCAGACTGTCCACTTCCCGCCCCAAACAAATCCCTCATTTTCGAAAATATCGATAACCTGCTTGGGGGGCATCCAGCGTTCGGACAGCGGGATGAGCATCCAGTCCTCGTTGCCTTTATTCTTTTCCCAGTTCCAGTAGATGATCTTATTCTGCCAGCTGCGTGGCAGTATATCGATGGCGAGACCCATACTATGAAAGGAGATGCCGTTTGTATCGCGTATCTGGCGCCAGGAATAGCCATCGATGGAGCTTATCGATTCCACAAAAGCTTTCACTGAAGCATTGGTCTGGGCCGCAGCAAGGATTTGCTCTTCAACTCGCGCAAGAAGTTCCACAATATGTTTGTGGACGCTTACCTGTTTTCCCAAAAAGATTGTCTTTACAATGTGCCGCTCGACATCTTCTCTTGTGGATGTTTCATAGATTGCTTCAAAAAAAGAAGTCGCAGATACTGGCGCAGTCTCTCGGCTCTCTGAGGAACCAAAATCGCGAATTTCTTCGATTTGAGCATCACTGAAGGTGGCAGGATCAGCAAGCTTTTTAGGGATATAGAAGATGAGTTTGCGATATTTTTCCTTAGAGCCAAGAAGTTTCGCTGGCAGATACCGCCCCTCTGCCCAATAAAGTTCAACGGTGGTGTCGTCCTTTGTAATGTATATTTTCCAATCGCGTATTGCCGGATCGAAGATATTTTCGATCTTGATGCCTGGATAAGCAGCGCGAAGGACACTCAGCTCTTGGTCTATTCTTGAAGGGCTTTCGGTTAGGATTCGAGGCGCTGGACCTGATCTGGGCGCTAGCAAGTATATAATAATAAATGCAAGGCCTACTGCAAATCCTAAAGCGATCTTAACTAGACGGTTCGAATTAGGACTAAAATTTTGCGCCTCTTCTTCCTTATCTTTTTCCTGGTCATTATCAAGCATCGTGCTATAAAGATAGCGCATTTGGCTTGCGCCATGTCAAGGGAGCAAATTTTTCCAATGTCGAATATTTTTGATACGAGATAGTGCTTTCTAACCCAGGCACCTCCAGTCTACGTAGTCCACTATTTCACCCGCCCCGTGCAAGCCACCTTTACCTCCTTTGTGCCTTGTGTAAGCCTTAAGCTATTTCACCCTCACCCAGCGCAACACCTCTTTGAGCTTGGGCCTTTTGCCCGTCATGAGTATGCCAACCCGGAAAACTCTTCCCGCGAATATCATCATGCCCGCGACAGAGGCAACAAGGATGCCAATACAGAGCATCAGATGCCATGCCGGAGGCGATGAAACAAGGATTCTGGAAAGCATCACGATAGGGCTCGTCAGCGGAAAGATAGACATGATAACCACTATAGTTGAATCTGGGCTCGTCACCAGCGTATTGAGCATAACCATAGGTATGATCAAGAAAATCAATAGAGGCCAAGCGACCTGCCCCAGGTTTTGCTCATCCTCGCTTGCAGCTCCCAATGCGGCATATGCCGAAGAATATAGAAAAAAACCTAGAATAAAGAAAACGAAGAGCCATATCATATTCTGCATAGATACCGCTACGGGCAAAGCCAGACCGAAGAGCGGCCCCAGAAAGCGATTGAGGACAAATGCCATCGATATCCAAACCGCATACTGAAGGATTCCGGCAAGCCCTAAGCCCAATATCTTGCCTATCATGAGATCTCGGCTCGTCACGCTCGAGAGCATGATCTCCACGGTTTTCGAGGTCTTCTCGGTTACAACGGAGCGTCCTATCATCTGTCCATAGAGCAATATGGTCATATAGAGCAGCATTATAAATACCAGAACTGTCATAAGTGTCTCGATAAAGGCCTGGTCTCCCTGGCCCTGAATCTTTTCTTCACCTCCTTTTTCCAGCTTTATTACCTCGAAAGAGGGCTTGGACAGAAGTTTTGCAGCCATAGCGGGGTCAATTCCGCTTTCCTTTATTCGCTCTTCGCGCGCTACAGCCTCTAAGACGGCCGAAGCAGTGCTATATACATTTATTTCAGCGCTGCTCTTTGAGTACCAGATGGCCTTCCCTGTGTCAGGCCATCCTGCTTCGAGTTCCAGCAAAGCAAGTCGAGAGCCATCGACAACCGAAGCTTTAGCCGCTTCTATGTCTTCGACTCGCTCGACTTTGAGCTTCATGGTGGAAAAGGCAGCTGAAAGAGCTTGTTCGACCGAAGGTGGAGCTCCGAAGAGGGCAAGAGGCTTGTCAGATGCCACCGTGCCTGGGGATTGAGCGAGCAAAGTGGGTAGGACAGTTACCGCAAAGATGAGAAATGGCCCAATTATGGTGAGGATTATAAAAACCTTATTAGCCGCGGTCAACTTGAACTCATGGCGTATAACATATTTTAGCTTAGGCATTTTCGTCCTCCTCACCCCCAACCAGTTGGATGAATATTTTGTGCAAGGATGGGGCTACTGTTTCAAAGCGCCGAACCTTGATCCTGCCTGCGAGAGCCTTGAATAGAAGGTTTGAATCGGTACCTTCCTTGAGTTCGACCTCAATCCAGCGCGGATAGGACACCACCGAGTCGACAAAGTCAAGGCTCTGCACAAAAGAAGCATCTCCATCGAATTCTAGCTGAACCGCATTTCGACCATATTGAGCCTTGATATCCGCCATTGAGCCATAGACCACTGCTTTGCCATTATTCATAAGAAGAATTCGCTCGCAGATCTTCTCCGCGTGCTCCATGATATGGGTGGAAAAGAGCACAGTTGCACCTTTTTGTTTGAGTTCGACCATTACCGCCAAAAGTTCATCCTGCGCCATTGGATCGAGGCCAGAGAATGGCTCATCGAATAGGACGACCGATGGGTTATGGGCGACTGCTGCGATGAATTGCGCCTTTTGAGCCATACCTTTGGACAGGTCGGATACTTTGCGATTTTTCCACTCGGAAAGGTCGAATCGTGCGAGCCATGAATCGATCGCAGGCTGAAAATCAGCTGGCTTAGCTCCCTTGATAGCGGCGAGGTATTCGAGCACCTCGCCCAGCTTGGCCTTGCGATATAGGCCCCGCTCTTCGGGCAGGTAGCCTATGCGATCCTTATCTGCTTCAGATAAGGGCGATCCATCGAAGCGAATCATGCCTGAATCAGGCGCGATTATGTTCATTATCATGCGGATAGTTGTGGTCTTGCCCGCCCCGTTGGGGCCAATGAGACCGAAGATCTCGCCGGGTTTCGCTTCGAAAGATAAACCCGCTACCGCCTGAATGCTTTCGTAGGCTTTATAGATATTCTCGACAGTTATCGTAGTTGACCTCCTTGCAATATCCTATTCAGCTGTTTTTTTCTTTTTGCGTTGGCGCACACATTCCGTGAGGAGATATTCGATCTGGCCATTTATGGAGCGAAAGTCATCTGCTGCCCATGCAGCTAGCTCTTTCCATAGGGTCGGAGAAAGTCTTAGGAGGATCTGTTTCTTTTCGTTATCTTTTTCCGGTCCGTCCATGCATTTTCCTCAAAGCCACGCATCCTAATCCTAATCAATATATAGAACCACTGTTGACTATGGGCTGCGGATCCTTATTGGCGCACAATACGACGAGCAAATTGCTTACCATGGCGGCTTTTCGCTCCTCGTCCAAGTCTACGATATTTCTGTCGCTCAATTTGGCAAGCGCCATCTCTACCATGCCCACAGCACCCTCTACGATCATCTGACGAGCTGCAATGATAGCGGAAGCTTGCTGGCGCTGTAGCATAGCAGCTGCAATTTCAGGAGCATAAGAGAGATGCGTTATCCGCGCTTCCAATATTTCCAACCCTGCCATGTCAACCTTCCTCTGGACTTCTTCTTTGAGGCTTTCTGCTATCTCCTGACTGCTTCCGCGAAGCGACTTTTCGCCCTCTTCTTCGGAAGCATCATAGGGATAGAGCCTGACGATATTGCGCGCAGCCGAATCGCACTGAATAGAGAGGAATTCGAAATAATTGTCCACATTGAATATGGCTTTTGCGGTGTTGACGACTCTCCATATCACCACGATGCTGATTATTACAGGATTGCCCAGGGCGTCGTTGACTTTCTGTTTCTCATTGTTGAGAGTCATGGCCTTGAGCGATATTTTTTTGGAAGCTTGTTTGGAGGATGCACCTTGAGCTTTGTGCGCCGAACCACCTGCGTTTGTCTCGCTTATGGGAACGGAGATGGATCCGGATGTCAACTGTACTATAGAAGGACAAACCGATGCCACGAAGGGATTGACAAAGAAGAATCCTGGCCCTCTTAGCGTTCCATAATAGTTGCCAAAGAGTGTGAGCACCATTGCCTCGTTAGGCTTTAGGACCTTGAGCCCAGCAAAGAGAATAGGTCCTATTAGAAATGCGTACAGGCCGCAGATAACCATGAGAACAATAGTACCCGCATCCGTTTTCCCTGAAGATGCTCCGATAACAAAGCCAACGATGGTCACGATCATAAGAAGGATATCGAGGACAAGCATCGTCATGCCATTGAAGCTTGGCGCCGATTTCTCTTCATTTATCGGATTCTGATTCATAAGGGCCTCCATTTTTCGAATTGCTGATATCATTTTGATATCTAATTAGTATCTCATTCAAGCAGTGGTTCTGTCAAGGGCTTATATGAGTTAGAGGAAAGAGTAGGCGCTTTGATGAAAATCTTCACTCCAAATTGCTAGCCACATTTTTCACTCTCACATCCCCAAAATAATATTTAGCGCTCTTGCTGATTTGTTGATTTCGCTTCTGAGATTGCGCGAAAAGGCACCAAACTTTTTTATGATGAACGCCTTTTCCAGTAGATCGAGATAGCGTTCTAACGATGCAATGAGCGCGAGTACGATAGGCATTGATAAGCCGACATATCCAATCCCCACACCGGTTACAATCCCTGAAATAAAAGGCAGAACTGCGATGATGACACGAGCCGATAAGAAGCCCGATATAGATCGGCACATAGCGACTCAAGAGAGCCTTTATGTCAGCACTAAGCGATATATTCTTGGTCAGCGCTTCCCAAATCACATCGAACACGATATACATACCTAGCACAAGACCAAGCGGCGCAGTACCATGTACTACCTCCTTAAAAGTAGGCTTTTCCCTTATAGAGACCGAGTTCCCAGAAAGGACATCCATTGAAGCCTTCCCGCTGCTCGAAGGTACTGCCACGAGGTTTTTGCATCTGCCAATAAGCAGGAACGGTTCTGAAAGGTTCTTGAACTGTTGGCTTAGATCACTTGATGTTACTATTCCTTTAATTGAAAAGTCTTTTCGTGTTCTAACTAGGACATAATCATAAAAACTGATTTCTTCAATGGATTTGAATAATGATTCATCATCGTCGATGATTATTGGTTTATCTATCACATCCTTCAATATGTATGCCGTTACTCAGTTTCGCCTTGACCTGGCTTAAGTATTCATCAAGTTTGTTGACATTTATCATCAGCCTCCAAGGTTAGTCTAATTCACATTCGCTTCAGACAAAAACGAGAAATTTAAAGTGACCTTGATACCGCTTATAAGCAAAACTAAGAAACAACAGGATTTTCGAGATGTCTGGTTGCCAGTTCTTAAAAGTTGCTCCATTATAGAGTGTACCATGGCAAAGAAAAACGATAATTGGCAGGAAGAGCCACTTGAAAAACAGCTTTGGAAAGCCGCTGACAAGCTCAGGAAAAATATAGATGCCGCCGAATACAAGCACGTCGTTTTAGGGCTCATCTTTCTTAAGTACATATCGGATGCCTTTGAAGGCCTGTACGAGAAGCTGAAAAAAGGCGAAGGGGAGTATGCGGGAGCAGACCCCGAAGATAGGGATGAGTATCGTGCGGAGAATGTCTTTTTTGTTCCTCCTGAAGCTCGCTGGTCATTTCTGCAAGCGGAGGCGAAGAAACCCAAGATAGGTATTATTGTTGATGCAGCCATGGATGCCATCGAAAAGGAGAATCCATCGCTCAAGGATGTGCTGCCAAAGGTGTATGCCCGGGGTAATCTGGATCCTGCGAACCTTGGTGGGCTTATCGACCTTATCAGCAATATAGCCATGCACGATGCAAAAACCAGAAGCGCCGATGTACTGGGCCATGTGTTTGAGTACTTCCTTGGTGAGTTTGCCCTTGCAGAAGGAAAGAAGGGAGGCCAATTCTACACTCCCAGGAGCGTTGTAGAGTTAATTGTCGAGATGCTCGAACCCTACAAAGGCAGGGTGTTCGATCCCTGCTGTGGTTCTGGCGGGATGTTCGTGCAGTCAGAAAAGTTTGTCGCCCAACATCAGGGCAGGCTAAACGATATTTCCATCTATGGTCAGGAGAGCAACCTTACCACGTGGCGTCTGTGCAAGATGAACCTCGCTATACGAGCCATAGATAGCTCACAGGTCAAATGGAACAACGAAGGGTCATTTTTAAACGATGCGCATAAGGACTTGAAAGCGGATTATGTGCTTGCCAATCCACCTTTTAACGACAGCGACTGGAGTGGGGAGTTACTCAGGAAAGATGGAAGATGGAAGTATGGCGTACCGCCTGAAGGAAATGCCAACTACGCATGGGTGCAGCACTTCATTTATCATCTTGCCCCGACCGGCGCTGCCGGGTTTGTACTTGCAAAAGGCTCACTCACCTCTAAGACATCGGGTGAGGGAGATATACGGAAGCAGATCATTGAAGATCATCTCGTTGACTGCATTGTTAACCTTCCTCCAAAATTATTTTTGAACACCCAGATACCCGCCTGCCTGTGGTTTATCAGCAGAAATAAGGCAAATGGTGGCTATCGTACTCGTACCGACGAGATTCTGTTTATCGATGCCCGAAACATGGGACACCTTATCAATCGCAGAACGCTCGAGTTCTCTAGCGAAGACATAGAAAAGATTGCATCAACCTATCACAACTGGCGAAATCCCAACGGCACATACCAGGACGTAAAGGGGTTCTGCAATTCTGCGTCTATCGAAAGGGTGCGAGAGCTGGATTACGTACTTACTCCCGGCCGCTATGTTGGGCTCCCCGATGAAGAAGACGATTTTAACTTTGAGGAGCGCTTTACGGCGTTAAAGGCAGAGTTCGAAGATGAGCTAAAAGAGGAAGAACGACTAAGCAGGCTCATAATGGAAAATTTGAAGAAGATTGAGATAAAATGAGTGAAAACAAACTTGTGTCCGTTGAAGATATTCAAAACAGGATATACACAATTCGTGGAGTACAGGTGATGCTGGATGAAGATCTATCTGCGCTTTATGGTGTAGAAACAAAGGTGTTGAATCAAGCAGTAAAACGAAACAGAGAAAGATTTCCTCTTGAATTCATGTTTCAGCTTAATGAATCTGAAATGGGAATCTTGAGGTCACAATTTGTGACCTCAAGTTGGGGCGGCAGGCGCTATCTTCCCTACGCATTTACAGAGCAAGGTGTGGCAATGCTTTCCACTGTTCTGCGTAGTGATACAGCGATAAAAGTCAGTATTCAGATTATGAATGCTTTTGTTGCTATGCGGAAATTCCTCTTTTCAAATGCGCAGGTATTTCAACGGCTTGATACATTAGAAATAAAGCAAATGCAAACTGATAAAAAATTAGACATTGTTCTTACCGCTATCGAGAATAAAAGTTTGCAACCAAAGCAAGGCATCTTTTACGATGGGCAAATATTTGATGCCTATATTTTTGTTACTAATCTTTTTAAGAGCGCACGAAAGTCAATAATTATCATTGACAACTATCTTGATGATTCTGTCCTTATTCTTCTTACAAAACGAAAAAATGGTGTCAAAGTTATCCTATATACTCAGAATCCTTCAAAATCATTGATTCAAGATGTGCAAAAATTCAATGAGCAATATCCACTTATTGAATTTAAGGAATTTAGCGCAGCACATGATCGGTTCATTATCATAGACGAAACTGACCTCTATCATTTTGGTGCCTCTCTGAAAGACCTTGGCAAAAAATGGTTTGCATTCTCAAAGATGGATATAGGAGCGGTTGAGATGCTTGCAAAGCTCAAGGTGACAAAATGATAGAAGATATCAAGAGTGCACAGAAAAGTAATAAATTTGTGCATACCCCCCGGAGAATGCACAGGCGCTGTGCATGCCCTATAAAACATATCCAGCCGGAGGCACTGGATGCCTGATAGAGAAGTACAGACAATACGAGACCTTATCTACTATCAATACGCAAAGATCATCGCAAAGAGCGCCTTTGGCCCAAATGCAAAGGCAACCTCGTATGGTTTTATCAAGAAAACATTTCGCGGATTGAAAAACGATGAAAAGAAATGGTCAGAAATACTGCGGGAAGACCGGCAGCTCGTGGAAATGGAGAAGCAATGCATCTACTGCGGCAGCACCAGCGGCTTGAGCTGGGAACACATCGTTCCTCGTTCACTCAATATCAACGAACGCTGTCCCACCTGCGATCGGATCCAAGGTATACACAACCAGATATGGGCATGCAAGCAGTGCAATTCCAGGAAAGGCACAAAGGGATTGTACCACTTTTATGATGAACTATATCCCGATAAAAACACATCAGACATCATCCCAGAGCTTCTTGAAAAGAAATACCTGAAGACCATTTACTACTGTCACCAGTGCAATGGAACTCTGGACAGCAACTGTGGAGGAAAAGGATTGTCGGTACTCGACTTGGATCTGTGTGTGGAAGGAGAGGCGTAATGGCTGACAGGATACCGGAAGGGTGGAGAGAGTGCAAGCTGGGGGATGTAGTAAATATTATCCCTGGTTTTGCCTTTAAAAGTGAACATTTTGGAAACGAAGGAATTCCTGTAATAAAAATTACGGACATCAATCCACCATATATAAATGTTAATGATGCAATGAAGGTTGATTTAACGTACTATGATTCTGAAAAACTAGAAAAGTATAAAATATCTAAAGACGATTTTGTAATTGCTATGACTGGTGCTACTATTGGTAAAATTGGCAGATTAAATGAAAATATAACTGCAATTGTGAATCAACGGGTAGCAAAGATAGTCCCCAAAAAAAACACAGATAAAAAATTTGTGTATTATTCAATACACGGTGAAGATTTTCAGACATTCGTTCAGAACAATATAGATAGTAATAGTGCCCAAGAAAATATTAGTGGAACGAGTATTTCTCGTTATTGTATTCTTCTTCCACCCTTTCACGAACAGCGCGCCATCGCCTCTGTGCTTGGGAGCCTTGACGATAAGATAGACTTACTTAACCGCGAAAACCAGACGTTGGAGCAGACGGCAGAGACGATCTTCCGGCAGTGGTTTATTGAAGAGGCGAATGAGGAGTGGGAGGAAGGAACCATAGCTAATATGCTAGATATTCTTCCGGGTTTTCCATTTAAGTCAGAATTATTCACAGAGTTAGGCAAGTATTGCCTAATAACAATTAAATCTGTACAGGATGGCCGTCTAGATATTTCAAAGACTGATAAGATAAATGATATTCCTTCAAGAATGCCTAATTATTGCTATTTGAAACTTGGCGATATTTTATTGTCGCTTACCGGTAATGTTGGAAGGTGTTGTCTTGTTGACGTGAATAATGCTCTATTGAATCAGAGAGTTGCGAAACTTTTTGCCAAAAATAGTAGAGATATGGCATACACATACATATACTTTAGAATGGAGAAGACAAAACGTTTACTAGAAGAAATGGCCAAAGGAACTGCCCAACCGAATTTAAGCCCAGTAGAAACACTAAGAATAAAGATGCGTATACCTCCCAAAAGTAAGCTTGAACTTTTTTCTTCCAAGTCGAATCCAATAATCAAGAGGATTTTATGTAATAAAATGCAAATCCGCACTCTTGAAAAACTTCGTGACACTTTGCTTCCAAAACTGATGAGCGGAGAGGTCAGAGTGAAATTATGAGATTGATTGAGGATTGCTAAGCTATGAAAAAGCTCAATCAAGTAATTGAACAATATGGACGATGGTCTGATTTACGAATTTATACTCAAAGAATAGATACCTACATTCAGGACGACTTTAGCACGGCATTTGAGAATGCAAAGTCGCTACTTGAAACAATCTGTAAAGAAATATGTAAATTAAAAAACATTTCAATTGAAGAAAATGCAACTACTAATAAAATTTTGAAACAAGCATTTAATTCACTTGGATACGCCAATCAAGAATTGGTGAATCATATTTCTACTGCATTAGCAAGCATTGGTCAAGAGATGGGTAATCTTAGAAATGAAATAGGGATAACGGCACATGGCAAAGAGTTAGAAGAGCTGAAAGAACGCAATAGTAGAGTTGATGAAATGACAAGAGAATTCCTTATAGATTCAACGGAAATAATAGCTACATTTCTTATTAGAGCTTTTGAGAATAAGAATCCTAGACGACATATTGAAACATATAAGGATAAAATATCATTTGATGATAATGCAGAGTTCAATGACTTATTGGATGAAAGTTATGGTGATTTTGATATGGGGGGCTATTCTTATTCTGCTAGTGAAATCTTGTTTTATGTTGATTATAATGCATATCTAACAGAGCTGAAGACTTTTAAGGAAGACAAGGAATGACCAATGTTGATGAATTTGTATTTGAATTTCTGAAGAACAACACTAGAGATACAGTGCAAGTTATATTACTTACGCAAGATGTTAGGAGTAGAAAGAATTTAGGATATATTTCTCATTTTGGGACCGTTTTGTGTCTCACGGAATGCATTTTGTGAGACGCAAAACGAGATATGTCTCATAGATGAGACAAAAGAAGGTGAAATGGCTTCCAGAATCACTGAGTCTGATATCGAAGAATTTGCCATCGAACTCCTTGAGGGAAACGGCTACCAGTACTGTGCCGGTCCCGATATTGCGCCGGATGGGGATAGGGCGGAGAGGAAATCGTTTGAGGAGGTTCTTCTGCTGGATCGACTGACAAGCGCCGTGCGTACTATCAATAGGAGCGTTCCTGTCGATGCGCAGGACGATGCTATCAAGCAGATTCAGCGTTTTGGCTCGCAAGAACTCATTGCAAACAACGAAGCATTTCACAGAATGCTCACGGAAGGAATACGGGTACAGTATAGAAGGGATGGCGCCGAGCGGGGAGACCTGGTATGGCTCATCGATTTTCAGCATCCGGAAAACAACGAATTTCTGGTAGTCAATCAATATACCGTCATAGAAGGCAACAACAACAACCGTCCCGACATCATCCTATTTGTCAACGGCATACCGCTTGTCGTCATGGAGTTGAAAAATCCGGCGGATGAACAGGCAACGGTGCGATCCGCCTTTAACCAGATTCAAACCTATAAACAGACGATACCGGGCATATTTACGTATAACGGCTTCATCGTGATCTCAGATGGGCTCGAGGCAAAGGCAGGCTCCATCTCCTCTGGTTACAGTCATTGTATGGCGTGGAAATCAATAGATGGCACAAAGGACGAATCCAGGCTGGTAAGCCAGCTCGAAACCCTTATCAGAGGCATGCTGAACAAAAAAACGCTTCTTGACCTTATTCATCATTTTATCGTGTTTGAAAAATCTAAAAGAGAGGATAAAGAAACTGGTATCGTATCCATTCAGACTGTCAAGAAGATGGCCTACTATCATCAATATTTTGCGGTAAATAAGGCTGTGGAGTCTACCCTGCGGGCGTCTGGCTATGCCGCCGTAAAGGAGGCCGGTAGTGTCAAAGAAGCCCCTGAAAATTATGGACTTGCCAGTGTGCGTACTCAGGCTGCGGGAGATCATAAGGGAGGCGTGATATGGCACACGCAGGGAAGCGGAAAATCGCTTTCCATGGTGTTCTTTGCAGGCAAGATCATTCAAATGCTGGATAATCCAACAATATTAGTCATTACCGACAGGAACGACCTGGATGACCAGCTTTTCGATACCTTTGCGTCCTCAAAACAACTCCTCAGGCAGGATCCTGTTCAGGCGGAGAATAGAGAACACTTACAAGAACTGCTCAACGTCGCCTCGGGTGGTGTGGTCTTTACTACGATTCAGAAGTTCCAGCCGGAAGAGGGTAACATATATCCACAGCTATCCGATAGACGGAACATCGTGGTAATCGTCGATGAGGCTCATCGAACCCAGTATGGCTTCAGGGCAAAGACGATAGACGAAAAGGATGAACAGGGAAACGTGGTTGGCAAAAAAACCGTGTATGGTTTTGCCAAGTACATGCGGGATGCCCTGCCCAATGCCACCTATATTGGTTTTACGGGTACACCAATAGAAAAAGAGGATAGAAACACTCCAGCTGTCTTTGGTAACTATGTCGACATCTACGACATCTCACAGGCGCAGGAAGACGGCGCCATCGTGAAGATATACTACGAAAGCAGACTCGCAAAGATCGAATTGAGTGAACAGGGGAAAAGACTCATCAACGACCTGGATAAGGAACTCAAACTCGATGAACTTGCCGAAACACAAAAGACAAGGGCAAAATGGACTCAGCTGGAAGCGCTGATAGGAAGCAGCGATCGTATTCGGCACATTGCAAAAGATATTGTGTCTCATTTCGAGCAGCGCCAGCAGGCTTTTGAAGGTAAAGCCATGGTGGTGGCTATGTCTCGATTCATCGCCGTCAGGCTATATGATGAAATAATCAAAATAAGACCAGAATGGCAGAGCGATGACCTTAAGAAGGGTTCCATCAAGGTGGTTATTACCTCTGCATCATCGGATGGCCCTGAGCTTTCACGGCACCACACCACAAAAGAACAGCGGTGGATGCTGGCGGAGCGAATGAAAGACCCGCAGGATGAACTCAGACTGGTCATCGTATGCGACATGTGGCTTACCGGCTTCGATGTCCCATGTCTTCATACCATGTATCTTGATAAGCCCATGAGAGGGCATACACTGATGCAGGCAATCGCGCGGGTAAACAGGGTCTATAAGGACAAGCCTGGCGGCCTAATCGTGGATTATCTTGGCATTGCAGCCGATTTGAAAGAAGCCCTTGCCTTTTATGCTGATAGTGGCGGAAGAGGCGATCCTGCGGTCCTTCAGGAAAAGGCTGTTCAGATTATGCTTGAAAAGCTAGAAGTCATTGCACAGATGTTTCACGGATTCAATTACCGCCAATACTTTACCGTAAGCACTTCAGAACGCCTATCGATAATTCTTTCCGCCGAGGACCATATTCTCAGTCTTGAAAACGGCAAAAAACGGTATATCGACGAGGTTACTGCCCTTTCAAAGGCCTTCTCCATCGCAATTCCTCACGAGCGGGCGATAGCAGTCAAGGAAGAAGTGGCGTTCTATCAGGCGGTGAAAGCCAGACTGGTAAAGTTTGATAGCACTGGAACGGGAAAAACGGACGAAGAAATAGAGACCACCATCAAGCAAATTATCGACCAGGCTTTGGTTACAGAAAAGGTAATCGATGTCTTTGATGCAGCCGGTATAAAAAAACCGGATATTTCCATCCTTTCTGAAGAATTCCTTTTAGAAGTAAAGAACATGGAGCACCAGAACATCGCAGTGGAGGTGCTGAAAAAGCTTCTGAACGATGAGATCAAAGCAAGAATGAAGAAAAATCTGGTACAGAGCCGCACTCTTATGGAGATGCTGGAAGATTCCCTTCAGCGATACCACAACAAGGTCGTCACCGCTGTCGAAGTGATCGAGGAACTGATCGAATTGAGCAAAGAAATTCAGCGGATAGATAAGGAACCGGCGGAGATGGGTCTATCGGACTACGAATATGCCTTTTATACCGCCATTGCAGATAACAAGAGCGCACGAGAGTTGATGCAAAAGGAAACACTGCGGGAACTCGCCATCGTTCTGTATCAAAAGGTCAGGCAGAACGCCACAATCGACTGGACCATAAAGGAAAGCGTGAGGGCAAGGCTCAAGGTAATGGTAAAACGCACGCTGCGGCAGTACGGCTATCCGCCGGATATGCAGGCACTGGCGACAGAAACCGTACTTAAACAGGCGGAGATGATCGCAGACGAACTGATCCAGCAAGCGGTTTGAATCCGTTGGTTCATGAAACAAGACAATATAAGAAGTTTACTGGTGGACATGAGAAAAAAAGCAAGAGCTGGCGATAGTTGCGATGTGGTGGTTTGTTTCTTTATGGTCTGTTTCTTTATGAGGAAGTTCCTGACAACAAATCCGGCAGGTGTATTTCTTGACACCATAAGGTAGCACACTGCACAACTGCTGAATCGAAGCTTGAGGCGAGCGCCTATACGCAACTGACTACGGGAAAAACCATTGTCTTTAAGAGCAGAACCCCCACCGCAGGAAAAACGTTCAATATTGGATTCAAAATCGAAGCGTACACGGAATATTACGCTGATGGAGCATATACCGATAGGCTAACCATCAACATAACTACTCCTTGATCAAAGCAGCATCGTTCCCTGATTTTTGCTCTTTCTTGACATTGGTTGTAGCCTAAGGCTGCATACGATGAAAAAGTGGATTGCGTTGCTTTTAATTTTGTATATGATTCTCAAGCTAAATGCTCAGACAGAAATAGCCATCACCGTAATAGTTGCTCCCGCTCCGGGAGCAACTATTACTATGGATTCCTACCTTTGGAATACCTTGCTCGCTAATGATGGCATCACGACATATCAAAACGATCATCAGGGCACGATGACGATAAAATCAAGCGCTGTCAAAAATTATTGTGTCGATTTTTCATCGCAAAATCTAGGCCGTCTTAAACAAGGCACGGACTATATAACATATTACATCAAAGCGACAGCCATTACAGGCCGCAACATTGGCTTAGTTGGACCCCCTACTGTTGCCGGATACGTACAGCTTGCTGGCGTTGAGAGTATGCAATTCAATAAAAAAACACATAAAGATGATACTCAATTCTATATCGGAATCAAGATGGATCCTATTGCAGGGGAGTTTTACGAATCCGGATTCTACAGCGACATTTTGACGATCACTTTTAATGCAATCTAGATTGTTCATATTCAGGATGGCTCAAATCTCGGAATAGCTCAGATTTCGGAATGGCCCAAATGCAACAGATCGGCACTACCCGGCGCATGGTATTGTCTGGTAAACTAGGTTCCAGGAGCAGAAACGCATGCACACGCCGGAAATGCTAGACAATGTGAGCAGAACGGTAAAAGACGATTTGGCGGCAACCATTAAGAAGGGCGACAAGCTGTCTGTGGCGGCGGCCTGCTTCTCCATTTTCGCCTACTAGGTTCTTAAAAAAACAATTCGACAATATTGCAGAGCTGCGCTTTATTTTTAGGGCTGAAGTAGATAAGTTTGTTATATTTGACACCATTTCCTCAAAATATGTAGCTGGTTCGTTGGTATCCCGTAATCAAATCTGAGCTCACATTTTCTCAATAATAAAGAGAATGGCTAGTTTTTCTGAAATTACTTGACGCATTTTACGGTAGAAAAGGATATCTGAATTAGCTTGAATTCTAAGCAAATCTCATGCAGATCGAGCAGTCACTTCCAGCACAAAGTATTCAAGCAGGCGCAATTGCGTGCTATTGCTTACTTTGCAATGACTTATAAATGACTTACCGCTATATCGGCAGTATATCATGCTACTTTATCTACTTCAGCCCCAAAATCTCTGATAGCCCTAAGACTACCACCCATCCTGTTCATTCTGTCTTATCTTGTTATCATGTCTTTGGCTTTCACGGCTGCAAAGTCCCGTGTTCCAACAGCACCAGCAGGCTTTCCTTCGTAATCACGCTCACCTCGCTCTTGTACGTTTCGAGCCAGAGCTTCGGAATCTTGGCCGTACTGTCGCGCCATTTGATTTCGTAGCCAGAGAGCACACCGTTTTCCTCAATGACGAGATCGAGCTCCTTCTGGTCGTAGGTTCGCCAAAAATATAAATTGGCGTAGCGGTGCTCGTACTCATATTTCTTTAAGAGTTCCATCACGACGAAATTTTCCCACAAGGCGCCAACATCGTTGCGCAGCTCGACAGGCCTAAAGTCGTTGATCACTGCATTTCTCACGCCCACGTCCCAGAAATAGTATTTCGCGCTCTTGCTAATTTCGCTCCTGAGATTGCGCGAAAAAGCCCCGACCTTTTTGATGATAAATGCCTTTTCAAGTAGATCGAGATAGCGCTGCACCGTGTTTTTGCTCAAACCCGTTTGCGTTGCGAGCTCGTTGAGCGATACTTCGTTCCCGACTTGGAATGCAAGCAGCCGCACAATGTCTTGCAATTTTTGTGAATCCCGAAGCTGTTCGAGCGCCAAAATGTCCTTAAAAAGATAGCTGTTGCGCAGATTTACGAGGTATTCAGTCTTTTCTACGGCGCTACCCAAGCCCAGCACCTCAGGATAGAGCCCAAAAACGAGGTACGATTCGATCTCGCGATAAATATCCACCCATGCTCGTTGCTGTCTCAGCTCTAAAAGCGAAATAGGGAAGAGACGCCGCTCGATACTTCTGCCGGCGAGCGGTTCCGAAGACCCTTGGGACAGGTTGACTGTACTCGACCCAGTGAGCACAATCGATTTTTCAGGAAAAAGATCGATAAGAAGCTTCGCGCAAGCTCCAATTTCGGGGATGTACTGTGCTTCGTCGATAAAGATTATATCGTACAGCGAGAAAAAAAGCTGATATGTTTCTATTTTTCGCGAGCCAAGAATCGAAGCGAGCTCGAAGTCGTCGCCCACGCCACTGAACACTTTTACTGTAGAGCCATTTTTAGCGTCAGCGCCCGAATTTGCAGCAGCTTGATCCTGATGTTGCGCAGCTGAACGTTGCGTATTCGTGAGCACCCTCTCCATGAGCATGGTCTTGCCCACCCGGCGCGAGCCATAGAGCAGCACAACCTTGCCTTTTCGAAGAAGCGAGCTTGGCTCCAATTCGTACATCCGAGGGATCCATTGCATAATAGAGGAAGTATCGCGCACTATCAAAAAACTGTCAATAAACTGACCAAATTATGCCAAATTTAGTTAGTTCAATGACAATTTTATAGAATTGTTGGGGGAATGCTCTTCTCTATTTGCACCTTATTCAAGAGACTGTAATTGTTTCTGATTTTAATATATTTCCCGGAGGTCAAGATAGCAGTTCTACACTGCTTTAGAGACTATATTGTATTAGCCGCTGTATCCCATTACCGTATAGAAAGCCATGTTCTGTTGGCGTGTATCTAGGCGCCCATATTGGGCTACAACTGGAACATCTGCGTTGAGGCGAAGGGCATACTGAGTTTCGCGTGGTAGTTGGATACCAATTTCCTCTTCCTTGTCCAATCTTAAACATCGAACGCGGCGAGCTTTTACGTTGAGCGCTGGCAAGCTGACCGGTTCTTTATCCGTAAAATAGAGTGTAATGATGATAGATGCATCGGAATCGTTCATGTTTAGAACAATAAGGGATTCATGTCCCTTGAGCGGGGAATCGCCCGGCGGAGGTAATTCGAGATCTGGATAGACCCATTGTTTTTTGCCCTTATCTATCGGCTGGTCTTTCATGGTTTCTCCTATTGCTCCTAAGTTTTGCAAATCATGCTTGATAGGTGCCTATTAGCGTATCGGCGACAGAAGCATATTTGCCCATTAGCTTTCAGCCCACATTTGATAGGCGGCTTTTAGTGCATATTATCGGCACATCTTCTAATCTGTCAGCGAAGCCAAAGTCGTAGCGAAGCGTTGCATTACAGCCGGCAGGGAGGTGCTTAAGGTTGCCAAGATTCTTCTCATTTGAATAGCCTGTAGGGCCTGCTGTTGAAGGAAGATGGAAGCCGCAAGCGC
>Ga0255345_1001701_pt1 | contig 30577 bp, 26 predicted proteins | sample wastewater_treat_6_FD_192415 | JGI IMG/M metagenome (GOLD analysis project Ga0255345, IMG submission 192415) | Wastewater microbial communities from Lulu Island WWTP, Vancouver, Canada - plant20 | ecosystem: Engineered > WWTP > Wastewater > Unclassified | place: Canada: Vancouver, British...
ATGCTGATGGGTCTTTCAATATCTTCCCTATATCTTTAAGGTTGAACTTAACAGTCCCTGGGGGCCTGTCTCCAAGACTTACCTTTGCTAAATCTATATTTGCAAATTCTTTGAGGGCATCAAATGATTCATCGCTTACAAACTTCCCTGGCCCTTCAAGCATAGCTGCTAAAGCTTCCACCACTTCTGAAGTACCATCCACACCAGTTAATTTCACTGGAGATCTCTTGTTTGGTGGTTTCTCAGATTGTTCAAATATGAAGTCAAAAATCGAATCCATAGCTCCTTCATACTGTTTTCTTTGTTGAGCCATACTTAATCTGTACTAAAAACTATTTACCCATCAAACCTCCTATCAAAGGAATCTTACTAAGTCCTCCTTGAATTGCTGCACCTACATCTGCTCCTGACTTAGAGGCTGTAGCAGGAATAATTGCTTTCATAAATTGAGGTGTTTCTGCTGCTAAGTATAGTGCTGCAACCCTTGCTAGAGCGAAGAAAAAATTTGAGAGTTCTATTGGAGTTGAACTTGTCCCCCCAAATACTGAAAATATTGTGTCTGGGAATCCTAAACTTATAGTTGTCCCTCCTTCATTCAAATAAGCTAAGAAATGAGGGAGATTGACTATAGCGAATGCTACAGGAAAAACTAAGGCATTTCTAATTGCTGATTTAAAGAGATTAACCATTGCTGTGTTATTTCCTGGTAAAGCACTAACCATTAAAATTACTGGTGCTGTGATAACATTGATTAGAAGACCGAAGTACGCCTTTATTAAGGAGAACCAAAGCTTAATGGCCCCCCATATGATAAGACCTATTACAATGATGCCTACAGCAAGTGTAACAAAACCTGCAGGAGCACTTAGGAAGAAAAGAAGCCCTGCCGCAATCGACCCTACACCTAAACCTCCTGTTCCAATAACCCCCAAAGTTCCTACTAACAAACCTCCTATTTCATCTATCCTAATACCTCCCATAACACCATAAATTAATCGCATTAAAACTCCTGAGAAATCTAAAATCAAACCCATTATTGCAAAACTAAAGGTCACAAGAACAAGAGAAACTACAACTCGAGGCAATGTGTTTCCTACAGTAACCATTAACTGACCGCCTATCTTATGCCTAAACATAATCATAAACCCTATTACTATCATAATTACTACAAAACCCAAATATGCAATATTTCTCATAAAGTTCCATAGAGGCTGGACACCTGATTCTTTCAGGTCTGTAAATCCACTAGCATACACCGATCTACTCTCTTTATACCCAGGAACCCATTCATCAGCTAAGTGAGCTATAACATCTATCCTAGGTTGATTTTCAAACAGAGCCATAACCTGATTGCTTACTGCAGTAGAAAGAGATATTGACTCATTTCTGTTTCGAATTCTGTTATGCGCTTCTTCACTTATGCACCCTACCTCATCACATAATTGAGGGATAGCATTAGAGAGCATAGAGGAAGTAGTGGTCTCAAGCAATCTTGAAGAGTGTTGTCCTTCTTCTCCAGTAAAATCATCTACGAAATTATTCATATTACGGAAAAATTCGGTGGCTTCTCCAAAGAAACCAGCCCGTACAGTAGTTGATAATCCTCCTAGTATTATAATTACTAAGGGAACAAGTAAAAGGACCTTCAATTTTTTCATTTTTTATATATAAAAATTTATTTTATCTTAAGGTAAATTATATTTATCCTTTTTAGCCGATACCCTTATTGCTTGTAAAACTCCATTCCAATAGCTCCTAAAGTTTTGAGGGAAATCTTCCTGTCCAGGGACCCTGTCTTTTGCCTGTAGTTGGTAGGTTAGATTATTCGAAGTAGCATCCCACAAGCAGGTTACTGGAACTGTAACTGATTTACGTTTGATGCTCCCTTCTCCTTGTGTTGTTACTCTTAGCTTACATGGAGTTGCAATAAAATACATAATTCCATTATTGTCAGGATCTCCTCCTACTTTTTTCTCACTAGCCCTTTCTGGAGAGAGAGTTCCCTTGTATGATTCTGTCAAGAAGGCATTGGCACAAAGCCTGTCTGTACCATCTCCAACTGGCTCATTGCACTCATATGGCTTTCCCAAAAGAGGAGGCATTTTAATTCCTATATTGGCAATATCCACACATTTTTCTGGATTTGGAGTACACAACTCTTTTGTCCCTCCCCCTGGAAGAGTAATGGTTTCGCAAACTCCTTTAGTACATTCATCCCAATCTTCTTTGCTAACATTCCCTTTGAAACGACCTATGATCCATTCAAACATATTTATACATGCAGGAACATTACCAGAAAGAGATCTAAAAAAGTGACTTCCCTCCTTGTAACACTCATTATCTTCAGGAAGTTCGTAATTGTTTCCACCAGGGACTTGAGATCTAAGATAACCTCCATATCTTTCATGATAAGCTATATAGTTAGCAGTCTCTGGATTGTAATCATGTTTTGCAAAAGGACACGGGCCATCTGCATCAGTTGGATTATCAATTTGCAAATCTACATCTACCTCTCCTTCTTTTTCAACTACAGCTCCTTGTGCAGATAAAGATAAGGAGGCTTTTATGCTAAAAGGTTCTCTCTCTGTTTCTAAATTTTCAATATCTTCTTTAAACAATTCTGCATCTCCTGGTGGTAAAGTTTTTGCTTGATAATCTATATCTATCATTTCTCCACTGGAAGAATATTCTGTGCTTCTGTATGATATTTCCCTTTTACTATTCTCATAAACATATTGCCCTAGGAAATAGGCAAGTGGATAAGTTACTTCAGAAAAAACAACCCTTGCATTGGTTGGAATGCTAAAGGAATCCCCTTGATCTGTTTCTAGACCTGAAAAACGGTAACTAGCTGATTGCTTATTATCACATAACTGAACTGCTGATTCTATATTCAATTGATTACTAAAATTACTACATGTTGCAAAATTCTGTATATTTGTCCATTGCCCTTCAAACAGAGCTAAAAATTCAGCCAACTTATCAAGAAAAGCTAAAAAGTCATCCCAGATTCCTTCAACATCTCCACTCTCCTCTACCATACTCTGAAAAAGTGCTAGCTCTTCCTCATCTCCCTCCATTAGCTTTGTTATATCTACTAATCCATCAGTCATCTCTAATATGTTACTCATTTCTTCAACAAAAACTTGCTCCTCTACCGTTAACGAGCCACAGGTAGTACACTCATCTTCTGCTACCTCTTCTACTTCCTCACTCCAACTTTCTACCTTCATATTATTAGAAATACCATTTCCAAACTTTATAGCAACAAAGCTAAAAGCTACAAGAAACATCAAAAACCTTATTCCATTTTTATTCTTTTTTCTATTCATAAATTCTTAATCATTGTACCTTTTCTTCTTTTTTTTGTCATATGAATAATATATATAGTAAAGGGAGTAACTACAAGCACAATGGAAAGTATAACGATATATATTATATTATCAGATACCCCTGTTTTTGGTATCTGTGTCCCAGATTCATATGTTACTTGATAATTTTGTCCTGAAGAACCTGTACTAGTTGCCTGTAAATGGATTCCCGTACTATATCCCCAAATACCATAGTTAGAAAGCAACCCTATTTCAGAACTCTCTACTCCTAAGACAGATTTACCTTCTAACAAAACCTCTATATCCCTGTTACCAATTCCTTGTGCTTGTTCTTTATGAGTTTCTGTTGAAGCTGTTGTGACCACATCAAAATTTACACTGTCCTCTGATGTATATTCAAAGTACTCTAATCCATCCTCCGTTCTACTATCAGATATAGATAAAATCCAATTACTCCTCTGGTCAACTAAAGATGCAATATCTGCACTCCTACCTAAACTACCCACATTATCCACATCCTGTATATGCATAATAATTACAGCCTCTCCGTGATCTGGAATACCACTAACCTTACCTGCCACAGAATTAAAAGGAGGAGGAGTTGTTAATCTAGGGAATGTTTTTGCTATATATTTCTGCCCTTGATTAGTATACACCTCTTTCCCAGAATAGATTTCAAAATAGTATTCCATATCTGGCTGCAACCTTGTAACAGGGATATAGTGAACGTAGTACTCTCTTTTACTAGTTATACCATCCCTTTCATCGGAAGCTTCATTTGTTAAGGAATCTTTTGAAGTTCCATATTTAATATATCCTAACTCTTTCTGTCTAGAGAGCCATATCACTGTAAAACCTGTATCCATAGCATTAACAATCCTAACACTTTCCTCCCTTATTCCTCCTACATCCGCCAACCCTTCTACTGTTGTCATATCTATCCACTCCACATGAGTTACTATTCTAAATCGTCTGCTTTGTTCGACAGGCTGGTAGGCGTCAGAGGAATCAGAAGTTTCCGCATCAGAGGTTTCTAGAGATGGAGTAACTGGGGTAGAAATAAAGGGGGTAGAGCCTTCAGAGACAAAAAGTTTTGAATACGGATCATCTATATCTCCTACATTAAGAGGGTATACTTCTTTAAGAACTCCATTACTATCAAACAACTCTCCAAACGTCCCTTGAAGAAAAGCCCCTTTGTCAGGAGCTACAACAGCTACAATCACCAAACGATCATTCTCTCTGACGATAATATATGAACCATCTGATATTTTTCTTAAAGAGGAAAGATCTATATTCCAAGTACCTCCTTTAGAAACTACAGAAGACACAGCATATACATCTTTATCCATAGTAGAGATAAAGACCATACCATCTTCATTATTTACACCACTCACAGACCCTGAAACAGGATTTGCTGTAGGAGCAGTAGAAACAACTGTTGGCGTCTTAAAAGAAAAAGTTTCTAAGCCATCACTCCCATACCTCTCCTCGTTGGAAAGTATTGTAAAACTATAATTAGTATTTGGTTCCAATGCTCTTTGTGTAACATAGTGAGTCTTTCTTTTCCTTGAGCCTCTCGTATCAATCAATGGAGCTCCGTCTTGCCCATTAATAATTGGAATTATTGAACCTGTTGAAGTTGTATCGGTAACCCATGATACAGTAAATTCCTGAGTTCCAACATTCGTAAAAAGGACATTCGTAGGTTCAGGTTCTACGGATGCTCTAGTAACCCATTGGGCTACTTCTAAAGAAGCAAAAAGCACTAGAGGAATGCCCAAAAGAAGTGTAACTACTATAATTAATTGTTTCCTGTTCTTGCTAGGGACAGTCGCTATTTTCATTATTAACTATGATACCTAGAAAAAGCAATGATGACAATAATTAAATATACTTATTGTGCAAAAGATGAATATTTTTCTACTTCTTTAACCCTTCAAAAAAATCACCCACAATACTAATAGCAGACCCTATTTTCTTAACAGGAGCTAGTACTGCCCCATTAATCTCAATCAGTGTGCCCTTTACAACAGAGACTGCTTCCTGAGCATCATTAACCATAGCAGCTGTTTGTTTCAATATTTCATCTGTATTCTTTAACAGAGGCTTTACCTCCTTAACCACTTCCCCTGATCGCTTAATTAAAATAGCAAAGTAGTAAAGTACTAGACAAATCATAAAAACAATTACAGCTATTATAATCATCCAATAAACTGATGGTATGTCAGACATATTATTATTTCATTAAGTTAAGTATTGTATATAATACTACATTTTAAATAGAAGATTAAACAAAATGATATAATTGAGATATGGAGAAATTTTTTATAAGACACAAATTGTCTGTTGAAGATATAACTAACTTGTCAGATTCTGATAGTGAATTAGTTATTTCAAAAGGAGAACTAAAAATTCAAGATATTGTAAAAATAGAGACATATGAAAGAGAGTTTATAGGACAAATAACTGATATGAGTAAATCAAGTATAGAAGTTCAAATAGTAGAAGATTTGGGAGAAAGAGAGGTTGAATACGAACCCACGATTACAATAATTCAATCTTTAAGTAATGATAGTAAATTTAATTATTTTCTTGAGAAAAGTGTAGAGATAGGAATAGAAAGAATAGTCCCTATACAATCTAAATATTCACTTAAAACAAAAGCAAAGGCTATTAAAGATACTGGATACTGGAACAAACTAGTTAGAGATGCTGTAGAGCAATCTCGAAATATATTTCCTACCATAATAGAGAGGCCAATAAGAATAGAGGAACTAAAAGGCAGAAAAATGAAAGGAATAAGGCTATGTCTATCAACTGCTGGAAAGGATTTAAGATTTCTTAATGATGTATTAAAACAAGAAGGTACAGATAAACCTATCTACATAGCGATAGGACCAGAGAAGGGTTGGAGTTCTTCTGACTTAAATATCTTTGAAGAGCTTGATTTCAAGTTTATCAAGCTAAAAGGTAATATATTAAGGACAGAGACCACTGGTTTGGTAATAGGAAGTATTATTAAATATTTAAAAGGGGAAATATAATCTATTTATTTTTTATCCCCTTTATACTCAATTTTATTTTCCCTTGACTATCTATCCCTACTACTTTTACTTTTATAATATCTCCTTCATTTACATATTTCCTTACATCTTTTACAAACTCATCTGATATTTCTGAGACATGTAATAATCCAGCAACACCTGGTGCTAAGTCTACAAATGCACCATAGGTCATGATTGATGCAACCTTTCCTTCATACACCTCTCCTACCTCTGCATGGAAATCATAACCAGATATCAGTGTTTTTGCTTGCTCTATGGATTCTTCTGACGAACTGTATATATTTACAGTACCATCCTCTTCAATCTCTACCTCTGCACCTGTCCTCTCTGATATCTCCCTAATATTCTTACCTCCAGGGCCAATAATTTCACCTATTTTATCTTTAGGAACTTTTATCTGAACAACCCTTGGAGCATATTTAGATATCTCACTTCTAGATTCTGATATTGCTTCTGCCATTTTTTCAAGTATTTTAAGCCTTGCTTCTTTTGACCTAGCAAATGTTTCCTTGACCACCTCCATAGTTAACCCTTTAAGCTTAGTATCCATTTGTACAGCTGTCACGCCATCTCCCGTTCCAATTATCTTAAAATCCATATGGCCATAGAAATCTTCCGTACCAATCATATCAGTAAGAACTTTAAAGTTTCCATCATCTCCCATTACTAAACCACAAGCTATTCCAGCAATAGCCTTTTTAATTGGGACACCTGCAGCCATCATCGCCATACTAGAACCACAGGAAGATGCCATAGAGCTAGAACCATTCTCTCCCTGAATCTCACTCATTATTACTATCGTGTATGGGAAATCTTCTTCTGCAGGGATTACAGGAAATAATCCTTTTTCAGCCAACATGCCGTGACCTATTGCTCTTCTGCTTGGGATTAATCTAGGCCTCTCTGCATCACCATAGGCAAAGGGTAAATCATTATAGAAGTGCATAAACCTTTCCTCCCTTTCACCTTCCATATCATCTACTAGCCTAACATCTCTTAAACTTCCTAGAGTAACCACTGTTAACGTCTGAGTTACACCTCTTGTAAATAGTGCTGAACCATGCACCCTAGGTAACAAATCAACTTCTGTATCCATCTCCCTTATTTCGTCTATTTTTCTTCCATCAACCCTAACCCCTTCCTCCAGTACTATTTTTCTCATAGCCTTCTTTAAAAGGTATTCATATGCTTCTTCCATTGAGGACTTAGAATACTTACCTTCAAACTTCTCATACAGTTGCTTCTTTGTTTCTACATGAGCCTCAGCACTTTGCTCTTTTAGTTCTTTCTCTATTCTCTCCTCTCCCAAGAATTCTACTAGATCTTTTATCAACTCTTCAGAGATCTTGTTTTCCTCATATGATTTATCTTTCTTCTCTAACTTTGACAAGAAATCCTCCTGAGCCACCAACCAATCTTTCATATATATCAAAGATTTTTCCATTCCTTCTATAATCTTCTCTTCTTCTACCTCGTAACATCCTGCATCTATCATTGTAAATATCTCTCCATCACCTGCTACTACGTAATCCATTTTTTCAACTTCAGATGTTTTACTAAATGTTTTTAACAGGTTAACAAACCCATCATCTTCGTAACCAACCCTAACTCCAGATACTGGACCTTCAAAAGGTGCTGTCGAATTCATCAAAGCTACAGAGACTGCATTAATAGCTAAAATCAAAGGATCATTTTCCTCATCATAGGACATTACTGTCACTATTATACTAACCTCATCTTTGTAATCTTCTGGAAACCTAGGTCTAATCGCCCTATCTATCATTCTAGCTTTAAGTACCGCATCATCCGTTGGAAACCTTTCTCTTTTTACAAACCTAGATCCACTTATCTTCCCTGAAGCATAGAATTTCTCTATATATTCAACTGAAAGAGGAAAATAATCATACTCCCCATTAGTTGGTCGAGTATTTACATTAACCGTAATTACAGTATCACCCATCTTAGCTAATATTGAAGATTGGGATTTTAGAGCAAGTCTTCCTGTTTCAAAAGAACACTTCCTACCCTCTATTTCAAACTCATGTTTTCGAATATCAAACAACATCTTGAATAATTATTAATAATTTAACTATATATAGATAACCTAGACTAAGTATAGAGAAATCTATATTAAATGGAAAGTTGTTACAAAGAAAGAGGATAGAAAGATTATATTTCTAGCTTTTTTGATATCTCTTTATACCTCTCAGGTTCATTATCCTTTAAATATTGTATCAATCTTCTTCTTTTGCTAACCATATTTAAAAGACCTCTTCTTGAATGGTTATCTTTTCTATGTACTTTGAGATGCTCGCTTAATTCTTGCACTTGTTGTGTTAACAAAGCAATTTGAACTTCTGGAGAACCTGTATCACCCTCATGAAGGGCGAACTTTTCTACTATTTTTGCTTTCTGTTCCTTGTTTAATGACATGTTATTAGATTAGCATTATATATTTACTTAATCAAGTGAAATCTCGCTTGGATATGATGAAAACATTTTATACTGTTATGGGGTTTATGTCAAGCATTATTGCCTATTTAACAACCTTATAGCAGTATATTTTATCTCCTTCCTGTACTTCTACTGAATGATCTTGAAGTTGTATTCCACAATCGAAACCCGATTTCACCTCACTAACAGAATCTTTGTTTATTCTTAAACTTTTAATTTTATTCTCTGTAATAATCTCATCTCCTCTTACTATATCAACCTTACAATCTTTCTTAATATAGCCATCATTAACCCTCGAGCCTAAAACTACAGAACCGTCGGACAAAGTAAACAGAGTTCTTACAGTAGCATTCCCTATTTCTTCTTCTACTGATGAAGGCAACATCATCAAAGACAATGCTTCGATTACTTCTTCTATCAACTTATATATTATGTCGTATGTTTTAACTAAAATCCTTTTCTTTCTTGCATAATCCATTACTCCTGGCTCTATTCCAACCTCAAAACCTAAAACAATCGATTTAGAAAGCTCTGCTAATTCTATATCTCTCAAACTTATTGATCCAACTCCCGAATCTACTATATTAACTCTGTATTCATCTTCCTCAACTTTAGTTAAAGAATTTATTATTGCCTCTAAAGAGCCTTGAGAAGAACTTTTTATAATAACATTGAGAGATTCTCCTGTACCCTCTTCTTTAACTGAAAAAAACTCTTCTAAGGTTAACTCTGTATCTTCTCTCTTTAAATTCATTTCTTCGTAAAAAGAATTTAAAAGTTTCTCATCTTTCTTCTCCAACATATATATTGTTGTACCTAAGCTAAGAAGGTTTGAAATTCCAATTATTTTACCTCCACAACCACAATCCATAGCACAAAGATTTTCACCCTCTTCTGTAATTATAGCTTTTGCTTTCTCTATGTAAGTCTTGTCATTTACCTTGTAGCCTATCCAGTTGCCTTGGCATATTGTCCCTTGCGTGAGAGCTACTGAAGAGGTATTTCCTTTGTACTTGTCTTTCACAGATTCTAAAACATACGCCTTTCCTAATACACCATCTGGTAACTCCTCCGAACCCTTTACTCCTTCTACCTCAGCTACTAGTAAAATCAAATCTATAAGTTCAGAAATTCCCTTTCCTGTTTTTGCAGAAACCTCTATAACAGGAACTTTTCCTCCAAATCCTTCTAATTGCAATCCATTATTAACAATATCTCTTTTTACCTTCTCTATTGATATATTGGGAAGATCACACTTACTTATTACGACTATTGGCTTAGAATCAGAATTATTGATTATATCTATAGATTCCTTAGTTTGAGGCTTAACTCCGTCATCTGCTGCTACTATTAGTAAAACTATATCTGCAATACTTCCTCCTCTTGATCTCATCAAATCAAACGCTTCATGTCCAGGAGTATCTACAAATGTTATCCTTTCGCCATCCTTAACCTCTACAGTAAAGAGAGAAACTTTCTGAGTAATACCTCCCGCCTCACAACTGTGCACATTACTTTTCCTTATCGTGTCTAGTATTGTTGTCTTGCCATGATCTACATGTCCTAGGATTGTTACAATAGAGGGTCTAGCAGAAGCATTAACGCTTTTCCCCTTGTTCTTTTCTGTTGTAACAACATTCCTTTTAGACATTGTATTGTACTAACTAGTATATTATTTCTCCTCATCATCTGTGGTTTTGGGTTCTTCTTCTTTCTCTTTTTTAATCTCTTCTGAAGTTTCATCCGTTTCTTTTTCTAATCCTTCTTTTATCTCTTCCAAATCCTCCTCCTTTATTACCTCTCCTCCTGAGCCTACTATATCTATTTTAAAACCTGTTAATTTCCAAGCTAATCTTACATTTTGCCCATCCCTTCCTATTGCCAATGACAACTGATCATCAGCAACTGTAACTGTTGCGGTCTCTCCATCTATCTCTACATTATCAACCTTTGCTGGGCTAAGAGCATTTGCTACAAACCTCTCACTATCTTCATCCCACTCTATTATATCAATCTTTTCCTCTCCTAGCTCGTTCATCACATTTGCTATCCTTATTCCTCTTTGTCCTACACAAGAACCGATAGGATCTACACCCTCCTGATTTGAATATACTGCCATTTTACTTCTTGAACCTGCTTCCCTTGCAATGGATTTGACTTCCAAAACTCCAGATTCTATTTCAGGAACTTCTAACTTAAAAAGCTCTATTAAAAACTTAGGGTCTGCCCTAGAAACAATCATTTGAGAATCTACTATTTCCTTAAGAAGAACTTTGTATCTATCCCCAAATCTGTAAAACTCATTTGAGATCTGTTCTTCAGGAGGCATATATGCAGTAGCCTTTCCTATTTCAAAAATCACCTGTCCCTTTTGCATTCTCTGCATTAAAGCATTAAATACCTCTCCTATCTTGTCACTATATTCGCTAATAACTGCATCCTTTTCAGATTCTCTTATCTTTTGCAAAATAACTTGCTTTGCTGTTTGTGCTGCAATCCTTCCGAAATCCTCTAAGGGCATTTCTATCTGAACCGAATCCCCAGCTTCTACTGTTGAAGAAATCATCTCTGCTTCAGACACAGAAATCTCTTTCTCTTCATCTTTGACCTTCTCTACTACTTCCTTAGTGGCAATTAACTTAAATTCTCCTGTTTCTCTGTCCAATTCTACTGAAAGATTACTGCCTGGAGCATTTTCGTCCTCCTCCTCTTCTTCTTCGTAAGTTTTAATTAAATCCGCATATTTTTCTTTTTTGTATGCTACAAGAATAGCTGATTCCAATGCTTCGAAGATTTCTTCCTTTTCTATTCCTCTTTCTGCAGCTATTTGATTAATAGCGGCAACAAATTCTGATATCATTGCCATTTTTGTTTTTACTTAATTTAAATTTATACAACAACTAGAAAAAAAGGTGAGAATATCCATCCTCACCCTCATCCTTTGTATAACTTTCGGACCAAGTATAGCACAGAAGAGAGTACAAGTAAAAACAAATTTACAAACTATTTACTTTCGCTTAATTGCTCCCATAACTTTCTCTCACTTCTACTTAACCTTGTAGGAACATCAACATTGATTCTTACATAATGGTCTCCTCTTTTCCCTTCCTGATTAAGGATAGCGCTACCCTTTTCTTTTATCTTAAATATTGTACCTGATTGGGTGCCTTTGGGTATTCTTAATTTAACCTTCTTGACAACAGTTTCAACCTCTATAGTCCCTCCTAGAACTGCCAATGGAACATCTATACTTTCTTCTGAATAGATATCGTTCCCTCTTCTTTCAAACTTTTCAGAAGCTTCTACCTCAACCTCTATATACAAATCTCCTACGACTCCTTTGTTCCTTCCAGCATTCCCTCCACCTCTAAACCTTAAAACCATTCCATCATATGATCCTGCTGGAAGTTTGATAGAGACCTTTTCCTCCTTACTTTCAACTCCTGTACCATTACATGATTTACAAGGATTCTCAACAACTTGCCCTGTTCCACCACAATTGCTACATGTTGACATAACAGATACTTGTCCTAGAATTGTATTTCTTACCTCCCTCATCTGTCCAGAACCTTTACAAACAGGACATTCTTTTTTCTTTCCATCTTCACTTCCTGTACCAGCACACTTTCCACATTGGACCTCTCTTTTAACCTTTATCTCATACTCTCCACCCTGCATTGCTTCTTGGAACGTAACTCTAATTCTGTATCTAATATCTGCCCCTATATCCTCCTTAGGTCCTCTTCTTTTCCCTGTATCCCCAAAATCAAAACCAAACCCACTCTCCTCAAAACCTCTACCTCCAAAAAATGCACTAAATATATCCCCCATATCAAACGGAGTCCCTTGTTGATAGTAACCATATCCTCCATTTCCAGTCCCTGGATTAAAACCAGCTGTCCCTGCATGCCCATAGTGATCATATGCCTCTCTTTTACTTTCATCAGAAAGAACCTCATAAGCTTCCTGTATCTCCTTAAACTTCTCTTCTGAATCGGTTTCTTTGTTTACATCTGGATGATATTTTTTAACAAGTTTTCTGTATGCTTTCTTAAGCTCTTCTTTCGTAGCTTCTTTCTTCACTCCCAAAATTTCATAATAGTCTTTCTTTTCCATAACGTAATGATTTTAGCAAAGAGGAATGATATTTGCTACCCCCTTTTAACTATCAGCTAAAATCTGCTAACATTTATACTATGCAAAATACTTGGAATATTCAAACACACAACGACAGAAAGGTAAAAAGAGTAAGAATATGGATTTCTGCACTTCTCTCTCTTACTGGCCTTCTCATTCTTGCTAGCCAAATTATTCCTTTGACTAAATCATACGTGGATGGAGTTGTAGAACAAAAAAGAGTTGATATTAAAGTAGAACCTGTTCCCGAATCCTACAAAAAATATATACAAGAAGAGTTTGCGTATTACGATCCTGGATTAAGTTACTTTGCTAATCTCTCTCAACAACTAGGAGATTTGGACTTCTCTTCTCATTTTTCCTACAATCCAGAAACCCTCTCTCAAAGAGAAATCTCTATAAACAAAAATTACAGAGAAGATATGCATATTACAATTGAAAGTGTTGGAATTAGAGATATCATAATCTCTTCAAATGTAGAAAGTAGTAAAGAATCTGTATACAACCAATATCTGAAAAGAGGAGTAGCTCATTTTCAAGGAACACCACTCCCTGGAGATGGCGGTAACTCTTTCATATATGGGCATAGTGCTGTTGAATCTTTTTTTAGTAGAAACAAAGATTTACCTGAAACTATATTTTCAAGACTCAATGATATAGATATAGGACAGAAAGTAGTTGTCAACAGGGATGATAAAGTAATAGAATATATTGTAAGGAACAAGAAGGTTGTGGAGCCTGATGACTTCTCAATCTTACAACCTGCAAACAACAAGGAGACAATCACTTTAATGACTTGTTGGCCCTTAGGGATTGGCTCAAAACGATTGATTGTAGTAGCAGAAAGAAGATAATATATAATTTTGATAAATATGGATAAAAAACAGAGGAACCTCTTAATAATTGTAGCGATAATTCTACTCCTCCTAATAATTGGGACTGTTGTATTCTTGCTTATTAATAAACAAGCAACAACATCTCCAGAAGCAGGCAAGAACGGAAAACCTTCTGGCTTAACAGAAGATAGAATCGAACTGAGTTACTGGGGACTGTGGGAACCAAACAGTGTTATGCAACCAATAATAGATGAGTTTGAAGATATATACCCAAACATTAAAGTAAATTACTCTCAACAATCTTTTACCGCTTACGAGGGAACCCTTTACACTAGATTAGTACAAACAGCGACAACAGCAGAACCAGCTCCTGATATTTTTAGAATACATAACACATGGACACCAAAATATTATAGATATCTTTATCCCCTACCAGAAGGAGTAATGAGTGCACAAGAATACTCTGAATCTTTCTATCCAACAGCACTCTCTGATTTCACCGCAAAAGATGGAAACATCTATGCAATGCCCTTCTACATAGATGGACTAATGGTTTTTTACAACAAAGATATTTTCCGACAAGCAGGGATAGAGAAACCTCCTGAAGATTGGGACTCTTTTGTAGAGCTTGCATACAAATTAACCAAAAAAGATGCTGCTGGAAGAATAGTTCAATCAGGATTAGCTATAGGAACAGCTAGAAATATTAAGCACTCTAGAGAAATTCTCTCTTACTTACTTCTACTAGAAGGTGTTGAAATTATAGATTCTACAAGAACTAAGATTACTCTAGATACCCCTACAGGACAGAATGTTTTTAGGACATACACAGACTTTGCTAAAGGAGATAATGCCATATGGTCACCCACATCGAGAACTGACCTTGAAATGTTTTTTGCGGGAGAGTTAGCTATGATGATTGCTCCTAGTTGGAGAGCCTTCGACATTATAGGGGCTTCTCCTACTATTGAATTTGACACAGCGGCTCTTCCTCAACTCAAAGAAAACGAACAAAAAGTTTTCTACTCTACCTATTGGGGAGAAGCAGTAAACAGAAATACTTCCCATCCTTTAGAGGCTTGGGCTTTTGTTAAATTCCTTTCGGAAAAAGAACAACAACTAGCACTCTACTCTAACTCCTCAAAAATCAGAGCCTTTGGAGAACCGTATTCACGAAAAGAATTAAACAGTGAAATGCTTGGAAGACCATATGTCTCAGCTATTGCAGAAATGGGTCCATTCATGAAATCCATACCTATCGGTGATGAACAGACTATAGATACCGCGATAGATAATGCCATAACTGAAATTAGTGAAAATGGGAAAACGATTACCTCTGCCCTAAAAGAAGCAGAACAGAATATAAATAATATAATTAAAGAAACTAACAAATAATAATGCCCCCTCTCAATGCCCCTAGAAAATCTAAGCAAAAATCAATCATATATTTAACTTTCTTTCTTCTCTTAGCAATTCCTCTTGTTCTTTACGGCATAGCTCAAGAAAACTTTGATATTCGAAGGAGAGCATTTCAAGATTTGCAATTAAGTGATGAGCATCAATGCTTAATATCTTTCCCTCATGTTAGTCCATACTCTTTACAAGAAGGCAGTTCTGTTTCAGTGCAGGTTGACGGAAGGATTAAGGATGATTATGCAAAAGAACTTGTAATATATAATTCCCAAGGAGAGGTAATACATTCTGAAACTTTTGATACTCTTAAAACAGAATTTCAAACAAACTTCATATACACTCCCGAAATCTCTGGGAAATCAGAGATCTCTGGAAGAGTCATCAACGGACAAAATGGCATTATAGAGTGTCAAATAACAAGCCCTTTTGGTATCCAAGGACTACAGATAGTACCTAAAAACACAGCTCCTGAATTCCTCTCTAAACCAGCAGAATCTATACCTTCTCAAAATCTTAAAACTGGAGACGTGTATGAATATACTCTTTCAGCGAAAGATATTGATGGAGACAATATTAACTATTCATATACATTTACTCCAAGAGCTGATTGGTTGTCTCCAACAATAATAGAAGATGGAGCTAGTGGTAACCTTACAATCAAATTCAAAGGCTCTACAAACAAAGCTGCAAGCTATCTAGCACATGTTTTGATTCATGATGGCTATAGTAAAAATGTACGATCTCAATCATGGGTTATAAATGTAAGCCCTAAAGAAAATGATATCCCCATTGTAACAATAACCTATCCCATCGAAAGCCTTAGAATAGATAAAGGAGTTACTTTTAAGACCTCATGGGAGTCTACAGACTTAAATCAAATAGTAGGACACGAACTATTCATTACCAATAATCCTACTAATGAAGACCTTTGGATAGAAATAGATAGCAAGATACCTTACAATGAAAATAGCTACAATTTGGATACCTCTAATTTAAATCCTGGTACTTACAAACTTCTTGTTAGATCTACAGACAATCAAACTCCTCCTGCTACTGGTATCGGTATCTCTCCAGAGATTGTAATAAGTGGAGTTTCAGAAGGAGAACAAAAAAGAGATGACGAGGTAGTACTAGCTCAACCACAAGTTATAAATGTCTCTCCTTCAAGCACTGACGAAGTAACAAACAGATTAGTAACAGTAAGAGCTTCTCTAATTGCTAGCCAAGGAACAACCATAAGTGATGATTCAATATCATTTAAGCTAAATGATAAAAACCTCTCCAAAGAAATCAGGATAAACAAAATAAATGAAACAGAATATACAATAATCTATCACCCAGAAGAAGAATTAGAATACGGGATAAACAAGGTTGAACTATCCTTCAAAGACAAACAAGGACAACAAGCCTCTAGGGTTTGGAACTTCGTAATAAAAAGTGACAAAGATACTGATGAAGAATCCTTCCTACTCTTTGGATACGAAATACCAAAAAATATAGTCATAATAGTAGGAATTGGGCTAATTACTGTAATATTAGCACTAGCTATTCCTTTCATAATATTTACTATCTGGAAAGGAGACAAGAGAAGAGACGATAGAGAACCATTTCAAAATGATAAGCTACCTCCTTCTACTCCGAAGGATACTCCTCAGTATGTAGGTATTGATTCTAAAGAACCAGAGTTTTTGAAAGATAAAGTAAAGACAAAAGAAGAACTCAACGAAGAAACCAAAAAAGAAGAAGATGTTTGGGACATGTATTCTGCCCCTAAGCCTGAAGATTTAGAAAAAGACTTAAAGGAAGTAAAAGTAGAACAACCAATACCAAAGCCAGAGACCATTGAGAATCCCATACAAGGAAATATCCCACCAGAGCCAATCACACAAGAATCAAAAACTACTGAAAATTTAGAGCCAGAAGTAATTCCAGAAATACCATTACCGCCAACTCAACCTGAAATAGTAGAAATCCCTGAACCAGAAATCCCTGATGCAAAAGAATTACAAAACATATTTGACCAGATTCAACAACAGAAAAGCGAAGAAGAGATTAACAAAACAGAAGTAGTTAAAGAATAAAGAACTTGCTATAATCATCCGTAATGAAAGCATACACATACAAAGAGATTAGGGACAAATATATAGAATTTTTTAAACAGAAAGGACATTCTGAAATTCCAAACTCCTCCCTCATTCCAGAAGATGACCCATCTGTCCTTTTTGTAAACGCAGGAATGTTCCCCTTAGTACCATTTTTAAAAGGAGAAAAACATCCGAAAGGAAAAAGACTTGTTAATTCTCAAAGATGTATAAGGACAGGAGATATCGATTTAGTAGGAAATGCTACACACTGTACCTCTTTTGAAATGCTAGGCAACTGGTCTTTGAATGATTACTTTAAAGAGGAGGCTATTAACTTAACAGTAGAGTTTTTTGTAGAAGAATTAGGTTTTAATATAAATCAGATATACGCTACCGTATTTGAAGGAGAAAAAGAAATACCAAAAGATGAAGTATCTATTAATATATGGAAAGATATTTTCAAAAGGTATGGAATAGAGGCGAAAGTAGGAAAAGGAGAAAAAATAGAACCTCTTGGGAAAGAAGATAATTGGTGGGGACTGGAATCAGGAGGACCGTGCGGACCAGATTCAGAGATATTTTACAAAAATAAAGATGGAGAATTGGTAGAGATAGGAAACAATGTATTCATGGAATATCTTCTAGAAGAGAACAAGTACAAACCATTAGGAAGACATAATGTAGATTTTGGTGGAGGACTAGAAAGAATTACAACAATAGTTCAAGGAGTAGATAGCTTCTATGAGACAGATATCTTCTTCCCTGTTTTAAAGGAAATACAAAAAATTAGCAATACACAAAATCTTAAATCCCAACGAATAATAGTGGACCATATTAAGGCCTCTGTTTTAATCATCATGGATGGCATTAAACCTGGACCAACACAACAATCCTACATATTAAGAAGATTAATAAGAAGAGCAGTAAGACATGGAAAACTTCTTAACATATTAAAACCCTTCACAAAAGATATCTCCAAAATAGTAATAGCCCAATTTACTCAAATATACCCTGAATTAGAACTTAAAAAGGAAGAAATCCTAAATACAATAGAACAAGAAGAGCTAAAATTTAATAAAACAATAGAAAATGGATTAAAAGAATTAGAAAAAGAACTCACAAGAAAGAAAGCAATAGATGGTGGGAAAGCATTTCAACTATACCAAACATATGGATTACCAATAGAAGTTACAGAAGAGATTTTAAGAGAAAAAGGAGAAACAATAAAAAACAAAGATCACTTCTACTCTGCTCAAGAAGAGCATCAAAAAAAATCTCGAACCTCTTCTAAGGGAATGTTTAAGGGAGGGCTCTCAGATACATCAGAGATGACAGTCAAATACCACACAGCTACTCACCTCTTACTTAGCTCTTTAAGAAAAATACTGGGAGACCATGTATATCAAAAAGGTTGTAATATAACCCCAGAGAGATTGAGGTTAGATTTCCCTAGTGAAAAAAAATTAACTGAACTGGAAGTCAAAGAAGTTGAAAACTTAGTAAATGAAGTAATAAAGAAGGCGTATGAGGTTCACTATGAAGAAAAACCGAAAGAAGAGGCACTAGAAATAATCAAGAAGTACTCTGGAATTGCATCTTTTTCAGAAAGGTATGGTGATTTACTTAAAATATACTACATAGGACCTAAAGACAATCCTGCCTCTGTTGAAATATGTAATGGCCCCCATGTGCAAAATACCAAAGATTTAGGTATATTCAAGATAGTAAAACAAGAAAATGTTGGGGCTGGGATTAAAAGAATTAAAGCTATTTTAAAGTAGAACTTATGACAGAGAAATATCCTATACTTGCAATAGATTACGGAGAAAGAAATTTCGGTTTAGCTATATCAGATAGCAAAGGAATATTAGCATCTCCTTTGAAAGTAATTTCCATCACAAAAAATAGAGATGTTAATCAGATTATAAAAGAGATATTAGAGACTTGTGAAGAATATATGGTACAAAGAATACTTCTAGGAAAACCTCAGGAGTTTACAGAAGAGCATAAAAGAACTACAAAAAGAATAGACTCTTTTTTGAGAAAGCTAAAAAGCTTTACCAAGATTCCAATAGTTACACATGATGAGGCCTTTTCTACAACTGAAGCTCTAAATGTGCTAACATCTTCAGGACAAAACATTCAAAATTCAAAGCAAAAAATTGATAAAATAGCTGCTACGATATTCTTACAGGAATTTTTAAATTCAAAAAAATAAAAATAATGGAAAAGAAAAAAAGAGTTACTCCTTTGGTTCTAATTGTTATTTTAGGTTTGCTATTAGCAGGACTTTTTTTTCACTATAAAAAGACCCTTTCACAACCTATTGCTGAAAGTTCAGATAGAGTTAAGATAGTAATAGAAGAAGGACAATCAGTTAAAGATATACTTAATTCTCTTGTGGAAGAAAATTTCCTTAAAAAATATCACTCCTATTATATAAAGCTTTATTTAAAACTAAATAAGTTAGAAGGTAACTTGCAAGCTGGAGTTTATGAATTACCAAAAGAATTAACCATAATAGAGTTAATAGAAGCCTTGCAGTCAGGAAGGACACAGGATGTATGGGTTTTAATTCCAGAAGGACTAAGAAAAGACGAAGTAGCTGATCTTGTTAAAAAAGAATTTGAGAAAGAAGACCTTCACAGCTTTTCAAGAGAAGAGTTCCTTATTCTTACAGAAAATGAAGAATACATAAAGACACTTAACCTTCCCATCGATGTGAGTAATTTAGAAGGATTCCTTTTTCCAGACAGATATGCTTTCCCTAGAGATGCAACATCCAGTATCGTGATAGGAAGAATGGTAGATAATTTTAAAACTAAAGTAGGAGAGGATTATACGTATGAAGATATTATCCTCGCAAGTATAGTTGAAAGAGAAGGATACAATCAAAATGACAGACCAATAATTGCAGGTATTATTCTTAAGAGATATGACGAAGGATGGTTATTACAAACTGACGCTACTCTACTCTATCCTGTAAAAGATTGGAAACATACTATTACAGCACAAGACAAAGAGGATGATAATGCTTATAACACTTACAAGAAGTTAGGCTTACCTCCAACTCCCATATGTAACCCTGGTCTACAATCTATAGAGGCTATATGGAAACCTCAAAAAGGTTCATACTACTTCTATATCCACGACAAAGAGAAAAACCCTCACTTTGCAACAACACTAGAAGAACATAATGCAAATGTAGCTAAATATCTAAGATAACTCCTAAGACTCCATGACCATAGATCTAGAACTTAATGATAATAATCTTAAAAATATACAGCCTAAGAAAAAAAGGGCTAAAGTAGCTAAAATTCCTGTAGATACTAATTCTCCTGAATACAAGAGAAAAAAGAAGAAGAGGATTAAAATATTAGCTATCACCTTCTTTTTCGTAATAATAGCTGCTTTAGGATTCCTAGTTTACAAAGGGTATATATTTTCTCATGAGCTAGGTTTTATTTTTTCTCCTGAAACTTTAATTACAAGACGAGACAAGGAACTAAAAAAGGATTCATCTGGAAGATTTACAAACATTCTATTTGCAGGCTTAGATACTAGAGAAAGTGGTGGCCTATTAAATACAGACAGTATCATAATTGCTTCATATGATTACAAAAATAATAATATAATCCTTCTCTCTATCCCTCGAGATTTCCATGTTGAAGTGGCTGAAAACGCTAATTGGTTTAGCAGAATAAATAGCATATACAGCAGTAATGAACAGAAAGAAGAAGGGACAGGGATGAAAGAACTCACAAAAACTGTTGAGAAAATAATCGGAGAAGAAATTCAGTATTACGCTGTGGTGGATTTCAATGCTTTCACAGAAATTATAGATGCCGTTGGTGGAATAAATATAAATGTTGAAAACTCTTTTACTGATTACATGTATCCCAAAGGAGTTGATTATCAAACAGTATCATTTAAAGCAGGACCTCAAACTATGGATGGAGAAACTGCTTTAATATATTCAAGATCTAGACATTCTTCACATAACAATGAAGGTTCAGATTTCTCTAGGGCTAAAAGACAACAAAAAGTAATAATAGCAATAAAGGATAAACTACTCTCATCTCAGTCATTAACAAACCCAAAAACTCTAACAGGTATCCTTGCCTCTATCTCTGGCAACTTAAAAATATCTGATTTTACAATAACTGATATAGAAGCTGCTTTTAAACTAGCTGATAAGTATGAAGAGGAAAAAGGAAAGACATACTCTTTTGTTTTAGATCCTAGCATAGGTAACTGGCTTCTAGTAGAGAAGAAATCTCTAGAAAGTGGTGCATATGCAATAGGCCCCAAAGCAGGTTTAGGGAAGTATGAGGATATACAAGACTTTCTTAAAATGGTTGTAGATAACCCTCAGCTATATGCAGAGAATGCAAAAATTATGGTCTATGATACTGGAATGGGAATTCAGAAAGCAAAAGAAGAAACAGACAAATTAAAAGAAAATTTCCCATATCTAAACATTATCTTTGCTGGAACTCTTTTTAGAGATAAAGATGGGGTAGTTATTTATGAAAACAATGAAAAAGAAACTAACTACTCACATACCGTTAAGGAATTAAGTAAATACTTAAGTACAAAGATAAACGAAAAACCAGAATTCATAACTTCAAACCTCAATGGAGAAGATGTTACAATACTACTAGGCAATTCTACTGATTTAACAAAAGAATAAAATCTATGGAATACAAACTTTATCACGGGGTTTCTCCTTACCTTTCTTTAAGAGCTGTACACGAAGAAATAGAGAAATTCAAAAAAGAAGATCCTACACTCTTACTAATTCTGTTAAATGCTGACTCCTCTACTCCTCAGAAAATCATAGACACTATCTCCTCTCCATCTCTTTTCTCAAGAAGAAGGATTATCTTCTTAAAAAGAACAAATAAAAATAAAGAGAAAAAACTTCTTACAGAAAACATCTTAGACCTTTTAAGAAAGGAACAAGGAGATGATGTTTTAATTTTCTGGGAAGATGAAAAATTACGCTCTAATAGTAAGTACTACAAATTTTTTAAAGAAAAAAATTGTATTGAAGAGATAAATGATTTAAATAAAAGAACTTTTTTTACATGGCTTAGAAAAGAATTAGAACAAAAGAACCTAAAGATTGACCAAACTGTAATAAAAGAGCTTGCAGAGAGAACAAACTATGAACCTGAGAGGTGTTCTAATGAATTGGAGAAATTCAAATTGAATAACAGTAGTAAAATAATAAGGAAAGAGGATATCGAAGAACTAACTCCTGATACCTTAGAGAAAGATATTTGGAGTTTAATAGATGCAATAAATGAAGGAGATCGTGTAAAAAGTATTTCTGTTTTAGAGAACCTACATACTCAAACAATCGATGCAAACTATATCCTCTCAATGCTTGTTAGAAATACAAGAACTATTTTCTTAGCAAAGCACTTACTTGAAAGAGGCAAAACTAACAGAGAAATATCCTCTATCTTAAAAATTCCTCCATTCACTACCCCCTCTATAACAAAAATGGCAAATAATAGTAATATTGAAAAGCTCGAAACCCTGTATATCAAACTTTCTAATCTTGATTATCAAATTAAAACAGGAAAGATAAATTCAGACCTTGGTATATCATTAATAACTGGCAGTTTTGCATCTCTTTCTAAGAACTAAATTTTGTTAAACCTAATGATTTTAACAATTTCCTTAAAAATGAGATATGATATTTATTGACAGTAGAGTAACATTAAATTAAACTTTACTAGTATAATAGTTTTTATTGCCCTTAATGGAAGAAGTAAAAAGAGTCAGTACAAAGAAAAAAACAAACACAGGAACTATTATCCTCATCGTATTAGCATCTCTGTTAGGCCTAGCATTGATAGGGGCTGCTGTATATTTCTATGCCATAGAATCTCCAGAAGAAAAGAAGAAGACACAAACCGAAACAACATGTGCTTGTTACTACATTGATCCTTCCGTTGTTTCTGAATGTGGTGATCAAAGAAGAGGATTTCTTTTTGAGACTGCAACTGTGAGCGGAGATCAGGTATGTAGAGCAGCATGTTCTACTAGTAACCTTTCTGTAAATCTTTTAAACAGTAATACTCGTCAAGAGTTGTACCAAATATGTCAGCTACAAACTCTTACTGATGCTAGATGTACTAAAATGATTGTAAAAGATAAAAACGGGAAGATAGTTACAGGAAAAGTCCCTGCAGATGACGAGCTTACAATCACCGCAACATTTGATCAACAATATTCTGATTACAAATTCATCATTAACAATCAAGACTACACTTCAGACGAAACCTCTACTGATGGGTTAACTATAACAAAGAAAATCTCAAAATTAGATTCAAATACTATCAATATAGCTGCAGTGGCAACTTCTCAAAATGGAGAGCAGGTAGGTTCTCCACTATGTAGAAGACTCATAGAGGTCGATAGAGAAACTCTCTCTGATGTTACTGACTTAAATATTGAGACAAGAATGGTAGATAGTATAGACAAGATTTCAAGAATTAGAATAGGTGTAGGAAATATTAGTGAAGAAGATTCCTTAACTTTGAAATTCTCATTTAAACAGAAAGATTTAAACGAATTAGTAATGAACGAAGGTTTTACGTTAGATCCTGCAAAAGGAGAAATTACAATAATAGAACAAGATCTCTACAATTCCGATAATTTCGGAAGTGAGACTTCCTTCGCCCAGTTAGACAAAATAGAGGGGACTGTTGAAATGACTGTAACTGTTAATAGTGATTCTCAAATAATTGGTTCTGCAACTCAATCTTTCTCCCTCCAGAAAGCAAAAGAAACATCTGCAGAAGAGAAAGCTACGGAAACACAAGAATCTAATTTTTCTGTTTCTAAATCCTCTTCCAAAGAGTGCGTTGAAAGAATAGCTCCAAACAACACAACCGTGTTTACTGTAAAAGTTACTAATAATAGCTCCATACCTCAGAGAATAAAAAGTATTAAAGATAAACTACCTTTAGGATTCACATATACAAAAAATTCCTCTAGGATAAATACTAACTCTGCCAATGATAATGACCTTGTTTCAACAACTGATGTAGGACAATCTCAAGAAATAATCTGGCAGAAAGAAGGAGGTTGGAATATAAATCCAGGAGAACACTTAACAATAGAATTCCAATCTCAGGTTGGAGAGAATGCTTTAAGTGGTCAAAACCAGAATGAGGTTATAATAACTCCAGAAGAAGTTCCTGCAGATCCTACAACACTAAGAGCAGAATATGTAATATTAGTAGCCCAAGATTGTTCTGACCCTGATGCTATCCCTGAAGAACCTAAACCACAAGAACCGACAACAAAAGACCCTTCCGAAAAAGCTCCAGAGGGAAAAGATCCTGTCACTCAGACAGAGAGCACCACTACTCCCGAAACTGGTATCTTTGAATCTACAGTTGCAAGAGTGATTATAGGACTTATTGTTTTAGTAATAGGTTGGTACATATACTCCAAACCCCTTGGACAATCAATGACAGAGAAACTAATAGGAAGTAAACTCTTTAAAGAAGCCGAGGTTAGTTCTTGGAAGATATTTAATCCTAAGAAGTATTTTGAGAACAAAGTGATTAAAGACCTTACAAAGAAGAAAAAATAACTATTAAAGATTTTCCATTACAAACTCTAAAGGCACTCCATTATTCCCGTATGCCTGTTCTTGAGAATTAACTAAGAAGTAATAAACTTCTGTAGTTAGCAATTGCTCAATAGTAACCTTGTGGCTTTTTGATTTTCTAATATTTACAATATCTACGACTACCTGATCTAAATTATCCCTATCTCTTCCATACTGAACAAAGCCAATACACTCGGCTCTTGTTGACCAAGCAATATCTACAGAAAAGTTTTTTTCTCCTTTACTAACAAAAACATTATAAGGGACACAATCGCTACTAGTACTACCCAATATACCAAAATTTGGAACCTTTGATATTACTAAAAAAACAGAAGAAGCAGAAATCAAAAAAACTGATATACCTATCAAAACATACATTTTTCTCCTGCTAAAACTCTTCATTCTCTACTTTTTCTATTAAAATATACTCTTCTTGGATAGAACTATTATATCCATCACTAACCTTTAGAACAATCTTGTACGAACCACTACTACCAAAAGGAGGAGTCCCTCTTAAAACAAAATTATTCAATGACAACCAAGAAGGACCCTCTATATATTCTAAAGATACCACCAACTCATCATCGTAGCTAACAGGCCTAACTAAATATTCATACAAAACTCCTTCATACCCTACTATCGGAGGTAAAGTATCAATATATGGAATTTTTGTAAGATCTACAAGCTCTTGAGATTCCTGAATCCCTAAAACTGTCTCTTCATTTGAGGTGCTAAAATACATATAATATCCTGATACTAACCCTATTACGATAACTACTACAGAGCTTAAAAATATCTTAACCTTCCTGCTACGCTTCATAGTAAAAGTTTAACACAAATGTACGTGTTTACAAATAAATATATAATATATATAATACCTTGAATTACAAAATCATTTATATAAAAAGAACAAATGCCTAATTTAAAAACATCTATAAAAGATTTAAGACAAAATAAAAGAAGAAACGAATTCAACAATAGATTGAGAAAAAGAACTAAAAGAGCAATAAAGAAGCAAAACACTTTGATAGAAACAGAAAAGCAAGTAGAGGCAGAAAAAAATATTCGAAATGTTTATAAGGTTCTTGACAAAGCTGCTAAGAAAAATGTTATAAAGAAGGGTAAGGCAGATAGAATCAAATCACGCCTTACTAACAATTTAAACAAACTGTCCCAGGCTAATGTCAAAACTTCTAAAAAGAGCTCTTAAAATATCCCTAACTCCTGCAATACTAATGGTCGCTGGGAAATTTTTAGGGATTTTAATTCCGACCTTAATGTTTGATATAGAATTTGCAGTACAGAATGAAATGATTGGAATCTCCTCTATTCAAATACTGTACCCTAATAGTGCAACTACCCTCTTTATTAACTCAATCTCAAACTTAGTTATGTTAGTCTTAATTGCTGTTCCCACTATATACTTAATAATTAAAACATCACTCTATCAATCAACCTTACAGAACCCTAGAACTATTGTTAAAATAACTAAGTTAAACATATTGAATTGGATAACTAAGAAAAATTCTAGTTTTCTACAAATATTCATATGGTCTTCCTTCCTCCTTGTTACAGCCTCAATTATAATTGTACATACAATCCAAAACATGACATATACATGGATAGGTGTATCTTCAGGAGTTATGGCTTTTTTCTGTATATGGGGAACTATGAGGACATTTGAACTAGAAATTGCTAAGATATATCCAGAAGAAAAAAACTATTATTAATATTATGGAAACTAGAAAAGAGAAAACTAAAAGGATATTTGGACAAATATTAGAGCCTTTCGCTCTAGGTTTGCTTGCATTACTATTTATTCTTCCTGCTATAACAGTTATCAATTTAACTCCAATCACAAACGAGCTTAAAAAATTAAATGTACTTGGAGTAACAACACAGGGAGATGTTGTTATTAACTTGGTAGGAGGATCTCACGAGATTTTTACTGAGGAAATTTTAAACAAAATAGATGATGAAGGATATGATTATTCTGTAAGGTTAAATAAAAGAGGTGCTGACAGCTATTCTAAACCCATTCTAAAAATAGAGAACAGAACTGAAGAAGCTGCTAAAATATTTTTCTTTGGACAAACTTTAACAAACACTAACTCAACTATATCTATGATTATAGATAAAGAGCATTTTATGATTCAAAATAGCAAAGGAGAAACATTCGACAATGAGATAGAGATACTTCCAGGACAAAATATTACACTCTTTTTGGCCTTAGAGAATCTATCTGGAATTCAGTTTTCTGAAATTTTCGACCTCTCTATAAAGATAAGATAGTAATATTATAATTATTCTCTTGTGTAAATACTCCCTCTATTAAGATATAATCACCTTATGAATGTCAATCAGCTAGAAAAAATACGTAATTTCTCAATAATAGCTCATATAGATCATGGGAAATCTACTCTAGCAGACAGAATGCTAGAGGCAGTAAAAACAGATCTTTCCAGAGAGAAAAGAAAAACCAGAGTACTAGATAGATTAGATTTGGAACAGGAAAAAGGTATTACTATTAAACTACAAGCGTGCAGAATGAATTGGAAAGGTTACCAACTTAACTTGATAGATACACCTGGTCATGTTGATTTCTCTTATGAAGTTTCTCGTTCTCTTGCTGCTTGTGATAGTGCAATACTGTTAGTAGATGCAAGTCAAGGGATACAAGCTCAAACTATTTCTAACACAAAAAAGGCATTAGAGTTGGGTCTTAAGATTATTCCTGTTTTAAATAAAATTGACATCCCATATATAGATATTGATGAAAAAGAAAAGGAGATAGAAGCACTTCTAGGTTTTTCAAGAGATGAAATAATTAAAATATCGGGAAAAACAGGGGAAAACGTAGATCTCCTTTTGGATACAATAGTGGAGAGAGCCCCCCAACCCAAAGGTAACCCTGAAAGTCCCTTAAAAGCACTTGTTTTTGATTCCTTCTATGATGAACATAGGGGTGTTGTCATTGCAGTGCGAATCTTTGATGGAAAAATAGAATATATCCCTGGCAAACCAATAGAGCTATATATGATACAAAGACAGGGCTCTTTTAAACCTACAGAAATCGGTATGTTTAGTCCTAACTTAGAAGAAACACAATCTCTAGAAACAGGAGAGGTTGGATATATTGCTACGGGAGAAAAGGATATAAGTTACTTTACTGTGGGAGATACTGTCTCTGACAGAAAAGATACCCAACCGTTAGAAGGATACAAGATTCCAAAACCAAATATGTTTGCAAGCTTCTTTCCAACAGAACCAGAAGAGTATGAAGGATTGAAAACTGCATTAAGGAAATTATCTCTTAATGACTCCTCTATTACATTTACAGAGCAGAGATCAAGCCTTTTAGGATCTGGTTTTAGGTGTGGATTCCTCGGCCTTCTACATATGGAGATAGTACAAGAAAGATTAGAGAGAGAATATGATGTAAGCTTAATAGTAACTGCACCTACTGTAGAATACAAAATTTTAAAGACAGACGGAACTGAAGTATTGGTCCAAACCCCTGATGAATTCCCCAATCCTGCAGAAATAGAGGAAGTTTTTGAGCCATGGGTTAGAACAGAAATATTAGCTCCAGACAAATATCTTGGAGATTTAATGAAATTATGTCAATTCAGAAGAGGACAGTATGTTAATACCAAATATCTAGACACTGACTCCTCTCTCAATCTAAAAGAGCAGTATGTTTCCTTAGAATATGATATTCCTCTTGCATCCTTAATATCAAACTTCTTTGATCAAATGAGAAACATATCAAGTGGATATGCCTCTATGTCATATGAATTAATTGATTTTTTTCCTTCTGATATAGTGAAGGTTAGTATACTTGTTAACCATAAAGAAGTAGAAGCATTATCTTTTTTAGAAGAAAATTCTCAAACAAGATCTAAAGCCGTAAAACTTTTAGAAGAAATGAAAAAAGTAATTCCAAGACAGCAGTTCCCTATCCCACTTCAAGCTGCTATTGGATCAAAAATAATTGCAAGAGAGGATGTTAAAGCCTTTAGAAAAGACGTTACTGCAAAACTCTATGGAGGAGATTACTCTAGAAAGAAGAAATTGCTAGAAAAGCAGAAAAAAGGGAAAAAGAGACTCAAACAAATAGGGGAAGTTACTCTCCCCCAAGAGGCCTTCTTAGCTATTTTAAAGACTTAGTTATGATAGAAAATATTAAGCTCACAAACTTTAGAAAATTCAAAGAATTAAACTTAGATATTAAAAGTAATATTACTATTTTCTATGGTAACAATGCTAAAGGAAAAAGTTCCATATTAGAAGCTATATATTTAATCACAAATGGAACATCTCCATGGGCATTTTCTAATGAATTCATATCATACAATCAGAAGGATGAAAATAGATACTGCAGAGTTGAGATGGTTTTTAATGAAAAAATATACTCTCTCTTTAAAGATGAAAACAAAAAAATCCTCCAAATAGACAAGAAGAAAACTACTCCGAAGAGATTCTTTGAGAAGAGTGCTTCTACTATCTTTAATCCAGAGCAAATAGAGATACTGATGATATCACCAAGCAAACGAAGAGATTTTTTGGATGAAGCTATATCAATAATGGAATATGAATACTCTGCTAAGCTTAAAAATTTTAGAAAGATACTTAGACAAAGGAATGCCTATTTAAAAAAATTGTCAAAAGATTTTTATGAAAAAGGTATAATCGCGAGAAATGATACTCAGTTAAACTTTTGGACTAACGAATTTGTAAATATATCAAAAGATATACAAAAGAAAAGAGAACAACTCTCTAAAGAACTCTATTTTGACAAACTTAAAATGATCTATATTAAATCTAATAATAACGAGGACCTATCTGATGCATTAGAAGATTCAAAAAAGAGAGATATTGCAACAGGATATACAAACATCGGTCCACATAGAGATGATTGGATTCTCACTAACGGAAATGATATTAAAAAATTTGGCTCAAGAGGAGAAAAAAGACTAGCTATTGGACAAATGATATTTAAAAAACAAGAAGTAATTGCAGAAAAACTTGGATTTCACCCCATTCTCCTACTTGATGATATTGCATCTGAATTAGATGAAAAAAACACCGAAAAAATATTTGATAAAAAACTACTAAAAAGACAACAAACCTTTTTAACAATAATAAATCCTAATGATTTGCCAAAGGATGTCGTCAAGAATGCTCAACTTGTAGACTTAAACTCTTTTGAATAATTGCTTAACTTTTTCTTTCTGTAATCATGTTCAAAAAACTCTATTCTGCCTTTTTTTGAATTTTCAACTAATCTCTTCTTATCTGGATTATGCTTAGCCACTTCCATAAAAAGTAATTGAGCCCAAAAAGAAAGAGTATTAATTACTCTTACAGGAAAGATTGTTTTTTTTGCATGAACTAGTTTGTTTCTTAATAATTCTTTCTTTACTCCATAATCTGTTATTAACCATTTGTTTTTAAAGTATATATTATTAATATATCCTTTTTTGTAAATAGGAATTAAGAACATAAGTTCATGGAAATTAAAAATATCATTTTCAAACTCTACTCCTCTTTCTTCACATATTAGGTTAAGACAAAGTTTGTTTTTAACCTGCTTATGTTTTTTAACCCTTATCTT
>Ga0255345_1001702_pt1 | contig 30569 bp, 23 predicted proteins | sample wastewater_treat_6_FD_192415 | JGI IMG/M metagenome (GOLD analysis project Ga0255345, IMG submission 192415) | Wastewater microbial communities from Lulu Island WWTP, Vancouver, Canada - plant20 | ecosystem: Engineered > WWTP > Wastewater > Unclassified | place: Canada: Vancouver, British...
ACTTTCTGACATCCGCTGGGATTGGCGCGATGATAAGGTGGAACTGATGCTGTCCCTCAAAGAGCAGGGCTATTCCCGTCTTTTCGCTGATGGAGAGGTTCAGACAATAGACGAAATCCTCCAAAAAGGCAGTTATCCCAAGGGGGCGATGCTGCTGATAGACCGTCTTCGCTTGGATAAACCGGAGGATATTTCCGAGGATTCCGACCTTCGCACGAGGCTCCTTCAAAGCGTGGGGGATGCTTTCGATAAGGGAAACGGCGATATGTCTGTGGTGTGCGACGGAGAGCAAAAAGCTTTCTGTAGGCGTTTCGAGTTGGATGGCATGACTTTCCGCAAGCCCGATGAATATCTTCTCAGCTTCAATTCCCCCTTGGGGGCATGCCAAATATGCGGAGGCTTGGGCAAGATAATCGGGATAAGCGAGGATTTGGTTGTGCCGGATAAAAGCAAGAGCATTTATGATGGTGCCATTGCATGTTGGAGAGGGGATAAGATGGGCTGGTTCAAAGACCATTTGGTGCGTGTATCGGAGCGCTATGGCATAAGGCCATTCGAGCCCTATTGCAATCTCAGCGAAAAGGAGAAGGATATTATTTGGAACGGCCGAAGGGTGGAAGGGGATGATGACAGCATAATAGGCATAAACGAGTTTTTTGAGTGGGTGCATACCCAGCGCTATAAAATCCAATTCAAATTTATGGAGAGCCGTTTCAGCGGCAGAACGGTTTGCACTGCATGTCATGGCAGCCGCCTTAGGCCTGAGGCTCTGTATGTAAAGGTCGGGGGCAAAAATATCCATGAATGGATGAGCATGACGACGGATGAGCTGTTGAGCTTTATAAATGCCCTTGTATTAGAGCCGAATGAGCAGAAGATAGCATCAGAGCCCTTAAGGGAGATAAAAAACCGTCTTGAATATATCAGGGATGTGGGGCTTGGATATCTTACCATGAACAGGGCCTTCAACACCTTGAGCGGAGGTGAGAGCCAGCGCATAAATTTGGTGACGGCTTTGGGCAGTTCTCTTGTGGGAAGCATGTATATTTTGGATGAGCCCTCTATTGGCCTGCATCCGAAAGATACCGAGCGTCTTATAAAAGTGCTGCGCAAGCTCCGCGATATAGGCAATACCGTAGTGGTGGTGGAGCATGATGAAAATATAATCCGTTCCGCCGACCTCCTAATAGACATGGGTCCGCTGGCTGGAATAAATGGGGGAGAAATCGTATTCGAAAACTCTCTCACTCTCCAATATCTTTCCGGAGAAAAAAAGCGCTACCTTCGTAAAAAGCGCAGTTGGAATTATTTTATAAGCGTAGAGGGCGCAAGACAGAATAATCTTAAAGATATTGATGTAAAATTCCCCCTTCGCGTGCTAACGGTGGTAACCGGAGTAAGCGGCTCAGGCAAATCCTCCCTTGTGGGGGACATCCTCTTTCCCGCCCTCAGCCGCCGACTAAAAGAAAGTGGTGATATTCCCGGTACTCATAAAAGACTCGGCGGCAATCTCGATAGGATTTCGCGCGTGGAATATGTGGACCAGAATCCCATCGGCAAAAGCACCCGAAGCAATGCGGTTACTTATCTTAAAGTCTATGACGAAATCCGCAAACTCTTTTCCGAGCAGCAATATGCTAAAATAAACGGTTACGGCCCGTCTTACTTCTCTTTCAACCAGGACGGCGGCAGATGCTCCGAATGCCAGGGCGAGGGGGTGGTTACCATAGAAATGCAGTTTATGGCAGATGTTACCATGGTTTGTGAGGAATGCGGCGGCAAGCGTTTCAAGCCCGATATTTTAGAGGTGCGCTACCGCGGTAAAAACATAGATGACATACTGAATATGAGCGTGGAGGAGGCGATAGAATTCTTTTCCGCCGGCAAGGAGGATGCAGCGAAAAGCATAGCTGCAAAGTTGCAACCGCTTATGGATGTGGGGCTTAACTATATAAAGTTAGGGCAGAGTTCCAGCACCCTCAGCGGCGGGGAGAGCCAGCGCATTAAGCTCGCATACTTCCTGTCCCTGAACCGCGATGGCGGCAAGCGTTCCGGCGAGCGAATACTTTTTCTTTTTGATGAGCCTACAACAGGTCTGCATTTCTATGATGTGGAAAAGCTTCTGAAGAGTTTTGATGCTCTTTTGGATGCCGGGCACAGCATAGTGGTGGTAGAGCATAATCTGGATGTAATCCGCAATGCCGATTGGATTATAGATTTGGGTCCTGATGCGGGCGAAAAGGGCGGCGAGCTTGTGTTTGAGGGCACTCCTGAGGATATGGTCCTTAATGGAAAGACCTTTACTGCGGAATATCTTAGGAAAATTGACTAAATTTGGGGGATATGAAAAAAATCGCTGCTGTCACGATGGTGCGTAATGACGACTTTTTTCTTCGTCGTTGGACCGCCTATTACGGCTCTCAGATAGGTGAGGAGAATTTGTATATATTGTTGGATGGTAAAGACCAGCCTGTTCCGGACTGGTGCCCTAATGCCAATATCGAGGCCCGTGAAAGGGTTGAAGGCAAGGTGGTTGCATCTGACAAGGGCCGTATAGAATTATTGTCGGATTTGGCGGCCAAGCTTTTTGCTGACGGTTACGAGCTTGTGATAGGCTGCGATGCCGATGAATTTTTGGTTGTTGACCCTGCTTTGGGAATCGGTCTTACCGAATATCTAAGCAAGACGCCTGTCCGGGGCAGCCTTTCGGGGCTTGGAATAGATGTTGGACAGAAGATAGATGAAGAAGGGGATTTCAAAGATGGGGAAAGTTTCCTCAGCCAAAGGCATTATGCCGAAATAGGCACGCGCTACACGAAAACGGTGGTGATTTCGGAGCCTCTTCGTTGGGGCAGCGGTTTTCATCGAGTAAAGGGGCGGAATTTCCATATCGGCAAAGATTTATATCTCTTCCATTTCGGTTATTGCGACCTTGGCAGAATAAAAGCGCGTTTCAGCGATGCGGACAGGGCTGCAGCGGGTTGGACCAAGCATTTGAAGAAGCGTTCGCGTACGATTCGCCATTGCACGAAGCTCAAGGCCCGCAAATGGGAGCCCACGGTGCGTTTCGCCCGCTTTCTCGCTACTGTCTGCCGTCCTCCTTATGCCTGGAATAAACCAGCGCTGCTTGGGATGATTCTTGTGGTGCGCATTCCGCAGCGTTTTCAAAACATTGTATAATGGGAGTTTCTTATCCAATCGATGTAGTGGTTCCTTGGGTGGATGGGGATGACCCTGTTCTCAATGCCAAAAGGGCGCGCTATCTTAAAGGAGAGGAGTCGGAGCGCGATGATATTGCCGGCGCCACTCGCTATAAGGGTATAGGGGAGATTCACTATTGCGTGGCCTCTATCAAGCGTTTTGCCCCTTTTGTAAGAAAGATTTTTATAGTTACCGATGGGCAGGACCCGGGTATAAAAGATGATAAAGTAGAAGTGGTGGACCATAAAGTCATCTTCAAAGGTCACGAAGAGGGAATGCCGTATTTCAATTCCAACTCCATCGATACCTTTATATGGAATATTCCCGGCCTTAGCGAGCACTTCATCTATTTTAATGATGACCTTTTTCTTGTAGGTCCCGTAAAGCCGGAAGATTTTTTCAGGGACGGCAATCCTGTGGCCTACGGTATTTGGTATCCTACTTTTTGGGCAAAGGCCTTAAGGAGACTAAAGCATCTGCGTCCGGGCCATAAAGTTGTCGGTTTCAAAGACTTTATGCTGAATGGTTTGGAACTTATGGGAGGAGGATGCCGATTTGTGCTGATTGGCCATACTCCCCATGCTCTGCTTAAAAGCTGGTATTCCGATTTTTTATCTGCCAGGCCCGATGCCGTAGAGCTGAATATGAAAGACAGGTTCCGTTCTGCCGACCAGTGGTCGGTGTTCGAGCCTTTCTATATAGATATGGCAAGGAAGGGCCGGCTTATCCTTGTTCCCGATAAACAGGTGTCGCTTTATCTCAATCCGCGCCCCGTCAAAAATTATTTTGACCGTAAAATCGCCTGTTTTGATTCCAAGCCGGAAGCTATCTTCCTTTGCGCCAACTCTCTTGACAAGGCATCGGAAAGCGACCGGCGCAAGTTTGCCTCTTGGCTTAAAAAACGTATAGAATTATGAAACGACTCAGCCACGAAGAAATTCACCCCCGTCTCACCGACATTCTTATAGCGGTGGACGAGTTTTGCGAAAAAGAAGGGATACGCTATTCCATAGCTTACGGCACCCTGCTTGGAGCAGTCCGTCATAAGGGTTTTATTCCTTGGGATGATGACATTGACATTCTTATGCCGCGTCCGGATTTCGAGCGCTTCGTTTCATCTTTCAAGCATCCTTCGTACGAATGTTTATATAACAAAAGAGGAGAAGACTCTCATTTTGTTCACTTTTTTGCTAAAGTGCATGACACCCGCACCATCTCATACGAAAAAAATGCAAGCGCATCTCGCTTCGGGCTCAATATCGATGTTTTCCCTGTGGATGGGAAACCGGAACTACCCCAAAAACAACAACTGAAGCGCGAAAGGCTTTTAAGTCATTATGCCCATCGCTTAAGCATTTGCGCCGGCCGCTTCGATTTATTCAATTTCCACCAGACTCTTCCGGCTAAACTTAGCGCCCATATCAGGGGCTCCGAATATTGGTTTGAGAAAATGGATGCCGAAATGAGGCGCTATTCTTTCGAGGGAAGCCGGCTTGCCGGTTCGGTGTCGGTGCGTTACAATGGTCTTGTAGAGATATTCCCGCGTAATCTTTACGAAAATTACATTACCCTGCCTTTTGAAGGTCGTAATTTCAAGGCTTTTGCCTCTTGGGAGGAGTTCCTTCGTCAACAATACGGCGATTATATGAAACTTCCGCCCGAACATAAGCGCAGGACACATAATTTGGAGGTGTATGATCTCTAACAGCAACTATTCGCTTTCCATGCGCTCTTTTCGTTCCGTAGAGGCAGATTGGAAAAAAATGGAAACGCCTTCTATGTCTCCATTTTTGTATTACGACTATCTCGCTTATGTAGAGCATTTTACGCGCTACTTCTCGTTTTATCGTCCCCGAGTGGCCTGTATGAGCGATAATAATGGCTGTCCTTTAATGTTAGTTCCTTTGAAAGGAAGCCTTAACTTAGGGTATTACAAGATGTTGGGCGATATTCGAGGCTGTGATAGTACAGATGCGCTGTATAAGCCGGAACTATCTGCAGAAGAGCGGGCTGCGGTAACGAAAGCTTTTTATTCGTCTTTTAAATCAAAAGCCAAACTGCATCGTCTTCAAGAGGAATCGTTCCTGATGTCGGAAGCGCCGGCTGAGCGTTTGCTATCATTACAAACAAAGACATATGTGCGTATTGCCGTGAATAAAGATTGGAACGAGCATTTTGGAAAACTGCACCGCAATGTGCGTCAGAGTATGCGTACTGCATACAATAGAATGAAGCGTGACGGAAAAGAATTCAAATTGGAAATATTCGATGCCGACCGACCTATAGACCGGATAATGTGGAAGAAGATAATGACGCTTTACTTCGAGCGTATGTTTACGCATTACAAGCAAAATAAAATCCGCAGTCTATTTGGTCGTATCTTTTGGCATTTCGACTATTTTCATATAAAACACGATACCCTTTCCCTGCATCATCTGGCGAATAGCTTTCATGCAGTTCTTATGGAAAAAGAAAGGCCTGTGGCATTCCTTTCCGGCATGATGACCCATGACGGGCATACGATTACCGTGCCGAGGTTGGCAATAGACGACAATTATCGTTTTTATTCTCCCGGATATGTGCTTCTCGCAGAAACGCTTAAATATTTAGGGGCAAATACCGAAGTGCACGAACTCGACTTGAGCCGCGGCGAAGAAAAATATAAACTTGACCTGGGAGGAACTCCCTATAAAACCACCGATATTCTTTTGAGTAAAAGCCTATAAGGAATAGATACGGGCAAAACGATATAGGTCGGTGACTCTTTCCTTTTCGGGAGGAAGCTGCATGTAAGTATCACCATAGACCGCTTTCAAGAAATCAACGTATTGTGCAGGCGCCATGAACAGACCGTCTTCGAAGGGCAAATCCACATAAGATTCCAATAAAGATTTATCGAAGTAGCTGGTCGGAGAATCAGGACAGCCGAGTTGCCCGATGTGCCGGGTAGGGGTGGAAGTCAGTAAACGGAGAGTGTTTATAAAGTCTTGTGCGAATACCGACGGGTCTTTTTTTATAAGATTGGGATTTACCTTTTTTTTCCAGCAAATTTTAAGTCTGTCCTTAAGGGGCATTCCTTTAATAAAGTAGGAGTGAGCCCCGCGTATTTTACGCAATTGGATTAAAAGAGCGTTAAGGCTGCGGTAGATACTATCGAAATCTTCTTTATTGTCGGGAACCGCATCCATAGGGAAAATATCCACCCATGCGCCGCAAGAGAGTTTATCGCTGTGCCAGGGAATCGTACCAATCACTTTGCTGTGTTTGGTGTCTGTCACACGGCCAAAAGTAAGCCAGCACTCCGCCGTGGTTTCGCGGCTTATAAAATTATATTTTTCGGAAGAGTATTCCTTTTGGAAACGAATATAATCCTCCCGGCTCATTATCAAATCTATATCGTCGTCCCAAGGGATGAAACCCTTATGACGGACAGCTCCGAGCAGAGTGCCGTATGCCATTGCATATTTGATTCCATGGCTGCGGCAGAAGGCATCCACGTCTTTCAAGATGTCCAAGTCTGCATTTTGAATTTCTTTCAGACTGAGAAGTTTCATTTTTAAAGTTTAAAAACGTTTAATCCTTGCAGATATTGCTCTTGCACGGCGGCCATACATATAATTTCCTCGCGGCTTAGCTTGTCGTAGCCTCCACCGAGTATTCTTGCCGTAAAATCTTTTATTTCGTAGCGCAGGCCTTCTCCAGCAAACAAATGGAAGTATTTTTTGTTGAGGTTCTGGTCTTCGAAGCGAATCTCGAAATAGTCGGTCTTCCACCATGGAGCCGGCACATATGCATAGCCCTTGGTGCCTGAAATCACTAAATTGCCCTCGCTCTTTGCTCCCAAGCCCACCTGAAATGAGGCTACTGCGTGGTCGTAGCACAAAACCGCTTTTGTATACATATCCACTCCTTTTTTCATTATGGAATAGAAGTTTATATTGCGCCAGTCTGTTCCTAATAATTTAAAGATTGGAAGAAGAGGGAAGGGGGCGTTTTCGTTCATGGAGCCACCGCAAAGCTTGCTGTCGAGCTTGTCGGAATCCTCCGTGGTAAGGGTGGTGACAGAACAGGTAATATCTACAATCCGGCCTATCGCTCCGCTTCTAAGCAGGCTTATAAGATGTCCGAAGGCGGGGCAATAAGCTGTTTTATGAGCGAGATTAAGCACCAATTTCTTGCTTTCGGCCATGTCCAACAGCTCTATCGCCTCACTTTCTTTAAGTACGAAAGGAATTTCACAAAGAACATGTTTGCCCGCTTCGAGTGCGGATTTGGCATAGCTGTAATGCGTGTAATGGGGAGAGGCTATATATACTGCATCACAGTTTGCATATAGGTCTTCGATTCCGGAAGCCGCTTTTAACTCGAATTTTCTTGCAAAATCCTCCAATTGCTCTGTATCCGGATTCCATGCTGCTACGCACTCCACATTGTTCACGAAAAAGGCTTCCGGAACAAAACGCCTTGCAATGCTGCCTGTTCCTATAATGCCGATGTTTACGATAGGCCTTTCCTGACGCAGCTGAGTGGAGGATATGCCCTCTGTGCGGGGCAGATACACCACCTCGCAATATTCTTTAAGATAGTCAAAATAGCCTTCCCAGTCGGAACCTATTGCGAAAATGTCTACACCGTAGCGCTGAATGTCATCTATTTTCTGGCCGCGATATTCTTCTAAAATCACCTGATCGGCATAGCCGGAGTTCTTTACTGCTTCAACGCGCTGCATCACATTGTCACAGGTGTTCATTTTGCCCCTTTCAAGGTCGAAATTATCGGTTGTAACCCCTACAATGAGATAGTCTCCCAATGCTTTTGCACGTTTCAATATGTTCCGGTGTCCTTCGTGAAAAAGGTCGAAAGTGCCGTATGTGATTACTTTTTTCATTCTGATTCGTGAATGCGTTCAGCCAGCAATTGCAGGTCTTCGTCGCTTTGCAGTCCCATGTGAGAAACGCGGTAGAAGCCCGGAGTTGAGCTCGGCATAATATAAGTGTCGTATTTTTCTATAAGATAATTGAATATCTTTCGCTTTTTATCTGCCGTTTGGAAGCCGGTAATTGCAGCTGATGGCACTTCTGCGGGAATATCCCAGCCGTATTTGGCGCATAGGGAGCGGAAAAGCTCGCTGCGGTGGCGCACCCTTGCAATATTATAATCCTCGCCTCCTTCTTTCATTATCTGTTTAAGACGTGCGTGCAATTGCAAATAGAGTATGGTGGCCGGGGAGTATGGAGTTTGGCCGCGGCTGAGGTTGCCAAGATTAGTGCTGAAATCCCAATAAAAACCCTTGTGTGAAAAGGGATAGCCTTCAAGTTTCTTGGATATGACAACGATAGAGAGACCCGGAGGGATATTAAGACCCTTTTGGGTGCTGCATACGCAGATGTCTATGCCCAAATCGTCCATGCTCAGCGGCTCTGCCAAGAAAGAGCTGATTGCATCCACCACTAACGATACGCCGTATTCCAGGCAGATTCGGGAGATTTCTTTGAGATTAAAGAGCTGGCCGGTGGAGGTTTCGTGATGCTGGCATAGCAGGACATCGGGCTTTTCATCGGCAATGCGCTGACGGAGATTGGCGTAGTCTATGTCGCGTGCAAAAGGAACCGTGTAATTTACAGCAGGAACGCCGTAATAATTGCAGAGTTCGTACCAGCGCTGCCCGAAATCTCCTCCGTTTATCACAAAGGCCTTCCTTTTTGTGCATACATAGCTTTCTACAATTCCGCTCATTGCTCCGGTGCCCGAACCGGTATAGATTATGGTTTTGCCTCCACTGCAGTGGAAAAGTTCGAGCAGCATCTGTTCGCTTTCTTTATTTATGCGCGAAAAAGCATCAGTGCGCATGTAGGGGAAAGGCTTGGAGCCGATTTCCATTATTCGAGTGTCGATGTCACCCGGAAATACATAAGATTTCATCTTAGAGTTAGCTAGCCAACAAAGATAAATATTTTCTTACAGAATGCCTATTTCAGGGGCGGATATTTAGATTTATGACTATTGTTTCGCCTCTTCCGGCTTTTGGAAGAGGGGTGGCGTATTGTTGGGTGCTGCCATCCACCTCCGCGCTAAGCACGATTTCGGTTTTCGGTGTGCCGAGAGAAGTTTCGGCATCCTGCGGATAGCAGTAGAGGGTTGTCATTGGGTGGCAGGTGTCGTAGCCTAAGTCAAAAGGCAATTGCGAGAACATCATTTGGGGATGGGAGATTTCGGCAGGGGAGTCGATTGTAGTGGAAGGCCGGAAGCCATCCGAACGGAGCATCTCGGCGCTGGCGTTGATTTTCCTTAAGCTGAGTCTTGGATGCGATAGGAGTTTATCCGTGGAGTTGCTGATGGAAAGCACTTTTACAGGGCAAAGCAAGGCTTTGAGATTAAGGGAGATACTGTTTTCGTCACTAAAAGAAATTGCGCTCATAAGGGGGAATTGCGGGTTTTCGTCCCGGTAATACATGGTAAGCAGTTCTGCTGAGTCGAAGCACTGCAAGGCCTTGAGATTGAATTCGTAAGGACTATTGGCAATCGCTATGATTATTTTTGAGCCGCGACTCGAAGGCAGTTTGAAGTTTGCCTTGCTTTGCTCTTGACCCGCCGCCTTGCCCGGCTTTTGACCTGCCTCTGCGTTCATTTTTTCGCCTCTTTCTTCAAACAATTCAGCACTTTTTCCTTCTTCTATGCCTGACGCATTGTCTCTTTCGTTTTTCCCTTTTTCGTCATTTAATCTAAAATGACTCTCCAAAGGACGATTCAGGCTGTCGCGGTAAACGAAAAAGTCCAATGTTTTTACATTGCAAGGGGCGGAGATTGTTATACTTATGGAATCGCTTTGCAAGGCGCTTTGTTCGGGAGGATTTGAATATTCGCGGGCGCAGGCCGGCGCCATCGCGGCGATGGCCAATGCGCCCAAGGCAAAGCTGACGAGCTTAACAGAATTGACACAAACATGAATAAACCAAGAAGATGCCCGTTGCATGATAGAACTTGCTGCGAATGTTCGAAGGCAAATCTATTCAAGCGCCCTGTGGTTTACAAGGGAGTAAAAATAAAAACCCGATATTTTTCCGTTTTTGAATAAACTTTAAATACCGGGCTTGTGATATGACTTTAAAAGCCGCTTATTTCTTGACTTTCGACTTGAGCCGGTAGAATATTACGATTGCAATGACGAAACTGCCGACGGCTATATAAGGAATAGTGCTTGCAGGGAGGTTTAAGCCTATCTTTGCAGTGCAGATGAAAGTTGTGCAGACGGAAGTCATGAACGCAGCCGGGAGCATTGAAATGAGGTAGTAGGAACCTGATTTGTTGTTGAGCAGATATGCCGTGATTGCCCAGAGCGTAAAGACTGCGAGAGTCTGGTTTGCCCAACCGAAGTAGCGCCAGATGGTATTGAAGCCGTTTGCATCTGCAATACTGAACCAAAGAAGCAATGCAGTGCCTACGAAGATTGGAAGTGAAGTGAAAAAGCGGTTGCGCAGCGGCTTCTGATCGAGCTTGAATGCATCTGCAACAATGAGTCTTGCAGAACGGAGAGCTGTGTCTCCACTGGTGATAGGTGCAGCTACAACTCCAAGAAGCGCAAGTATGCTGCCCAGAGTACCAAGCCATGCTTTGGAAACTGTGGTGACAATAGCAGGCGCTGCAGTTACACCAACAGCGTTCATCTCTACATTGCCTCCGCCATAGAAGAAGTACGAACCTATCGTTGCCCAGATGAGTGCGATAATGCCCTCGACTATCATGGAGCCGTAGAATATGGGGCGTCCAAGTTTCTCGTTCTTAATGCAGCGGGCCATGAGAGGCGACTGCGTGGCGTGGAAGCCGGATATTGCACCGCATGCGATGGTTATGAACAGGCATGGGAAGATTGAGCCTCCGGCAGGATTCCTGTTGCCGAGGCCATCCCAGATTTCAGGCACGGTTGACGGCCACTTCACAAGCAGGTAGCCAAGCAGAGCAACAACCATGAAGAGCAGTGCAAAGGCGAATAACGGATAGATGCGGCCGATGATCTTGTCTATCGGAAAGAAAGTTGCGAGCATATAATACAGGAGTATGACTATAGTCCAGATGCGAATTGCAGTCACAGAACCGCCTCCTGCGATGTCTCCAAGGATGAGTGCCGGGCTGTACACGAACACGGCGCCCACCAGCATGAGCATGATAAGCGAGAATACCATCATGACTTTCTTTGTACCCGAGCCGAGCTGCTGGCCGATTATTTCAGGAAGATTCTTTCCGCCGCTTCTGACTGAAAGCATACCGGAGAAGTAGTCGTGCACTGCGCCGCCGAAAATACATCCGAATACAATCCAGAGATAACATGATGGGCCGAACATGGCACCCATGATGGCGCCGAAGATTGGACCTGTGCCGGCGATGTTCAGAATTTGGATCATGAATACCTTCCACGAAGGCATTGGCACGAAGTCAACACCATCAGCTTGAGCTATTGCAGGTGTTGCCCGCTTAGCATCAGGTGCGAATACTTTTTCAACGAAACTTCCGTAAAGGAAATAACCCAGAATCAGGGCCGCAATAGAAATCAATAGTGTAATCATGGTAATGCAAATCTACGGAATTTTTTCAGTTGCGCCTAACGGGGGCGACTCTGCTAACCGAAGTCGTCGAAGTGGAGGTTGGTTTCCATATCCACTCCAAGGCTGTCCAGTAAATCCTTTACGGTCTTAACCATCATGGGCGGGCCGCACATGAAGTATTGTATGTCTTCGGGAGCCTCGTGCTCGTTGAGATAGAGCCTTCCCATTTCGGGGGCTACAAAGCCGGCGCTGTATTTCACGCCCTTTTTGTCGGCCACAGGGTCCTTCTTGTCGAGGGTAAGGTAGAAGCGGAAATTGGGGAATTTCTTTTCAATTGCCCAAAAGTCTTCCAAGTAGAAGGCCTCGGAAAGGGAGCGGGCTCCGTAGAAGAAGCTCACCTTGCGCTTGGTTTTCAAGGTATGGAAAAGGTGCATGATGTGGCTGCGGAGAGGAGCCATACCGGCGCCTCCGCCCACAAATACATATTCTGTTTCTATCGGGTCGTTCTCCGGAAGAAGGAAGTCGCCGAAAGGACCGCTTATGCTTACCATATCGCCCGGACGCCTTGTAAAAACATAGGTCGAGGCTATGCCCGGATTCACGGGCAGAAGCTTGTTGCTTCCTTTCGGGGCTTTGGGGTCGAAAGGAGGCGTGGCAATACGCACATTCAACTTGATTATCTGCCCTTCAGCAGGATAAGAGGCCATTGAATAGGCGCGTACAGTATCTTCGGGATTCTCGCATTTGAGATTGAAGAAACCATAACGCTCCCATACCTGCTTGTACGGCTCATCCACCTCAATGTCTTTATAGTCATAGGTGCCTTTGGGGACATCTATCTGAATATACTCGCCGCTCTTGAAATCAAGATGCTCGCCATCGGGAATGCGGACGGTGAATTCTTTGATGAAAGAAGCCACATTGCGGTTGCTTATAACCTCGCATTCCAACTTCTTTACGCTGAGGGTGCTTTCGGGGATGCGGATTTTAAGATCTTCCTTTATCTTCACCTGGCAACCCAAACGCATTCCATCCTTTATTTGCTTTCGGTTGAAATGGCCTCTCTCGGTATCCAAAATCTCACCGCCTCCTTCTATCATCTGCACCTTGCATTGGCCGCAGGTGGATTTACCGCCGCAGGCAGAGGGAAGGAAAATGCCTTCCTGAGCAAGGGTATGCATTATATCGCCTCCCTGCTGTACATCCAATATGCGCTTGCCATCATTGATGTCTATTTGAACCGTGCCGCTCGGGGTGATTTTGTCTTTCACCACAAGCAATACGATTACCAAGACAAGGGTGACCAGAACCGCTATGATTATCGCACTGAAAATTATTGAACTCATATCTCTATCCTCTTATAAAGTAATTCCCATGAAAATCATAAACGCAAGTCCCATAAGACCGACGGTGATAAAGCTGATGCCTATGCCTTTGAGGGGCTTCGGAACATTACTGTAGGCCATCTTTTCGCGGATGGCGGCCAGCAGCACTATTGCTAAATACCAGCCGATTCCTGAGCCGAGCGCATATACTGCACTTTCGCCCACGTTTACAAAGTCTTTCTGCTGCATGAACAGAGAGCCGCCCAATATGGCGCAGTTTACTGCAATCAGCGGAAGGTAAATTCCGAGACTGGCATAAAGGGCCGGGAGATATCGCTCTACAACCATCTCTACAAGCTGGGTGAAGGCAGCGATTACGGCAATAAAGAGGATGAAGCTGAGGAAACTTAGGTCGAGCTCTGCAAACTTCGGACTCAGCCAGGCGAGGGCGCCGGGCTGAAGCAGAAACTTGTCGAGCAGGTAGTTGAGCGGAAGGGTGCAGAGGAGCACGAAAATAACAGCGAGGCCAAGCCCGTTTGCGGTTTTCACATTTTTGCTTACCGCCAGGTATGAACACATACCCAGGAAATAAGCGAAAATCATGTTGTCTACGAAGATAGACTTAACGAATAAACTGATGTATTCCATAAGGCATCGATGTTATTTTTCTTGCAATTCCTTGTCGAGCGCCCTGTGTACCCATATTATGCATCCTATGAGTATCAAAGCGAACGGAGGAAGTATTACTAAGTTGTTTGTAATATAGCCGGCAGGCATTACCTGATAGCCGAAGAGAGTGCCGCTTCCTAAAAGTTCGCGGAAGAAAGCGACAATAATCAAAATCAAGCCGTAGCCGAGCCCGTTGGCGAGGCCGTCCACCAAAGAAGGGAAGGGTTTGTTGCCAAGAGCGAAGGCCTCTATGCGCCCCATCACTATACAGTTGGTAATGATGAGGCCGATATATACGGAAAGTTGTTTGGCCACGGGGAAGGTGGCTTCCATACTTTTCAAAACTTGATCCACCAAAATCACAAGCATAGCCACAACCACCAATTGAACAATGATTCGCACGCGGTTGGGAATGCCCTTGCGCAATAGGCTCAGCACCCAGTTGCCGAGTCCTGTTACCACAGTAACGGAAAGGGCCATTACAAGAGCGCCTTTGAGGGTTACGGTTACTGCAAGTGCGGAGCATACGCCGAGCACCAATACAGTAATGGGATTGCTCTTAAAAATAGGTGTAAGGAAGGTATCTTTTAATTTCATGACTTATTCCTCCTCTGCCTTAATGATTGAACTGAAGTACGGTTCGTAGGCCTGCAGCCAAGTATTTATGGCTTTATCAAGACCTTCGCTGGTTATAGTGGCGCCGCTTATGGCGTCTATCGCATTTTCCTGACCCTCGGGGGCTCCGCCTTTTATTATTTCGAATTGCGGTTTACTGCTCCAGGCGATTTTCTTGCCTACAAACTGACCGCGGAAAGCGGGGTCGTCTTTAATGCGGGCGCCGAGTCCTGCGGTTTCGGAATCGTGGTCGAAGTAAGTGCCCTTTATGGTGGTTCCATCAGCTTCTATGGCTATATATCCCCAAACGGGACCCCAAAGGCCTGCTCCGTAGCAAGGAATTATGCTTACTCCGTTTTTGAAAACATAAACCGGAAGTTCAAGCACAAAGCCGCTCTTTCCGGCGATTGCATAGTTTTGAGCTTTAAGGCCGTCCACGAGTTCTATATTGTCGCGGGAAACCCCCAGGTCTTTTATTTTTGCGCCCTTTGCATCGATGGTGAAGGCATGGTCTATTTCCTCGGCATATTTGTCGAGTTTTTGAGCATTATTCAAGCCGTCGGTTTCGAATTGTGCGGCCTGAAGCATCTGGGAGATGGTTTCTGCCTTGATGTTCGCCTGTTGGGAAGGTTTCAGGAAAACCGCAGCCGCAGCAAGCAAACCGGCCACTACCACTACTATTATAGCGGTGTAGACTATTGTATAGAGATTACCGTTTGTATTCATGGCTATGCTTGTGCGTTAATTTTCTTGTTTCTGCGACTGATGTGCGAGGAAACCACCAAGTGGTCGATGAGAGGAGCCGCCGTATTGCCAAGCAGGATGGCGAGCATCATGCCTTCGGCATAGCCCGGGTTGAAGAGGCGTACGATAACACAGAGCATTCCTATCAGAAGACCGTAAATCCATTTTCCGGTTTCGGTCTGGGCGGATGTTACAGGGTCGGTGGCCATGAATACGGTACCGAATGCGAAGCCGCCCAAAAGGAGATGCTGCCAGAAGGGAATGGCGCTGATGCCTGCAATGTCGCTCAAGCCTCCTATCAGGAGTGCACCGAGAACGCTTCCGGTCATTACCTTCCAACTTGCCACTCCTGTCCATAAAAGGACGAATGCGCCAAGCAGAATCGCAATTACGGAGGTTTCGCCTACGGAGCCGGGGATGGTTCCGATGATTTGGCTCAAAATGCTGTTGCTGTATTGGGCCGTGCCCTCAAGAGCGAGGGGAGTAGCGCCGGTAAAACCATCTGCAAAGGTTTCAGAGGCTCTTTTAGCTATCCATACTTCATCGCCCGACATATAAGAGGGGTAGCTGAAGAAGAGGAATGCGCGGGCGAGCAGGGCGGGATTCCAAATATTCCTTCCGGTGCCGCCGAAGACTTCTTTGCCTAAAATTACAGCAAAGGCAACGGCTAAGGCAAGCATCCACAGGGGAGTCGTTACCGGAACAATGAGGGGTATGAGGAAGCCCGTTACAAGATAACCTTCATTTACTTCTTCGTCGCGAAGCCCGCTGCTGAAGAATTCAATGAAAAGGCCTACCACATAAGATACTATATAAAGCGGGAGCACTTTCAGAAAACCAAACCAGAAATTGGGCAGAATCTGCAATGCTGTGCCGCCGCCTATGGCGAGTTGATGTTGATAACCTACGTTCCACATACCGAAAAGGGCTGCAGGCACGAGGGAAATCACCACTATAATCATAATGCGTTTGAGGTCCACTCCGTCCCGCACGTGCGCACCGCTACGGGTTACCGTGCCGGGGACATGAAGGAAGGTTGCAAACGCGTCTTTTGTTGCTATCCAGAACTTTTTCATACGCTTATTCCATTTCTTTAAGCATGAGGCTGATGCCGTCTGCGATTATTTCCTGAATATAGTTCTTGGAGGGGTCTATATACTCGCACAGTGCAAAATCTTCGGGAATAACTTCGTAGATGCCGAATTGCTCCATCTTGTCGATATCGCCTGCGAGACAAGCCTTTATAAGATAAATCGGGTAGATGTCCATGGGGAGAACCTTGCTGTAATAGCTGTCGCTCATTACGAAAGCACGCGGACCGCCGTGGAGGTTGGTGTCCATATCATACTTTTTACCGCAAAAGAGCCAGCTGAAAGCAGTGCGGTCTTGACTGTAAACTTTTGGGCGTATCGGGTCCAACCAACCGAAAAGTTCTTTTTCGGTGCCTTCTTTGAGCACAGTAACCTCGTTGGAATAGAAGCCGAGATAACCTTCTTTTCCTACTGTCTTGCCGCTGAGGATATTGCCGCTTACTATGCGGATGTCATCATTATTGCCGTAGAAAGCTTGAAAGCTGTTCATAGGGGTTCCCGGCAGAGCATCAGCGTAGCCTGTTTGAATGGCTGCGGGGCCTGCCACTGCAATTTTACGGCGGAGGTTCAGCTTTCCTGTTTTGAACAAGGCGCCTATGGCTGCCAGGCCCTGCAGGCTTACGGTCCATACCACGCTGCCTTTGGTGACGGGACAAACATGGCTGATTTGCACGCCTACATTGCCTGCGGGATGCTTTCCTTCGAACAGGTGGAAGCTGACGCCTTCCAATCTTCTGAAAATAGAGCTTGAGCTGCCTGCGGCATTAAGTCCCACATGCACTTTGCCATCGGTGAGTTTAGCCACGGCATCAATTCCCGTTTGAACATCAGCTATACGGCCAGTTAAAGTAAATTCGGGGGATGCTGCAAGCGGAGCGGTGTCGAATGCCGAAATGAAAATCGCCTTGGGCGTGTCTTCCGGTTTGGCGACAATGCCGTAGGGCCTTTGAATAATGAACGGCCACAGACCGCTTTCGAGGAGGGCTCTCTTGATTTGCGAGGCATCCAAGTCTTTGGGACTTTTCTTGCCGAAATCGAGCCCTTGTTGTTTAATATCCGCCTGAATCAGAACTGCCAGAAGTTTTCGCTTTTCACCGCGTACAATTTCTTTTACGATGCCGCTGACCGGAGAGGAGATAAGGATGTCAGGATTCTTTTTGTCCGAAAGCACCGGCGAGCCGCATAGAACACCATCGCCCTCTTTTACGAGCAGCCGCGGGGTGAGCCCTGCGAAGTCAGTAGGGCAGATAGCAACTATGTCTGGCGTAACTGTCTTGGCGACACGGAGTTCGGCCTTTCCGGAAACAGGTAGGTCGAGCCCCTTGGTCAAAACGATTTTATTGGACATATATTTTTTATAATATTAATCGTAGATTTTCCTGCGAAGGTAGCCAATTTTTTCGTATTTTCGCCTTGAAATGGAAGAGAAAATCGGAAGAATTCTTGAGGGTTTGAATCCCGAGCAGAAAAATGCGGTGGAAACAGTTCACGGGCCTGTCCTGATTGTGGCGGGAGCGGGTTCGGGTAAGACTCGGGTGCTTACCACCCGGGTGGCCTATATTTTGGCCAAGGAAGATTTGGACCCGGCTCGGATTCTCGCCCTCACCTTTACCAAAAAGGCGGCAGGCGAAATGAAGGAGCGCATAAGAGCGATGGTGGGTAAAAAGGCAAGAGGAGTGGTTATGGGCACTTTCCATAGCATCTTCATACGATTTTTACGGCCATACGCCGAAAGTTTGGGCTATCCGCCCAACTTTACCATCTACGACCAATCCGATTCCGTCAGCGCCATAAGGGCCTGCATTAAAGAATTGGGATTGGGTGAAGACAGATACAAGGCATATTATAAGCCGAAGGATATTCTCTCCCGTATCTCCAAGGTAAAAAACGCTCTTTTTTATCCCAAGGACTATCGCAATAACAGTGACTTTCTCAAAGCTGATTCCGCTGCTAAACGGCCGAGACTTTGCGAAATCTTCTCCCTCTATCAGAACAAGCTCAAACAATCGGGCGTGATGGACTTTGATGATATTCTCTATCAAACCAATGTTCTCTTCCGCGACAACAAAGAGGCTCTTGCGGAAATATCCTCCCGTTTCGATTATATCTTGGTGGATGAGTATCAGGATACTAATCATGCGCAATACCTTATACTTAAAAAACTCGCCGCAAGGCATCATAATATTTGCGTGGTCGGGGATGATTCGCAGAGTATTTATGCTTTCAGGGGAGCACAAATCGCAAATATCCTTAATTTCAAAAAAGATTATCCGGAATGTAAAGTTGTGCGTCTGGAACGCAATTACCGCTCCACCTCCAATATTGTAGAGGCCGCAAATTCGGTGATTGCCCACAATGAGGGGCGTATTCCCAAAAAATGTTATTCGGTAGGGGATGGAGGAGAGAAGATTAATTTCCTGAAGGCTTACACCGACCAGGAAGAAGCAATTATCATAGTGGCGGATATTTTACGCCGTATGCGTGAGGACAGCGCTGCGTATCAAGACTTTGCAATACTATACCGCACCAATGCCCAGTCCCGCCTCCTTGAGGAGCAGCTCCGGCGAAGGAACATTCCCTATGTAATTTATTCCGGAAATTCCTTCTTCGAAAGGGCGGAAGTAAAAAATTTGATGGCCTATTTCAAGCTTGTGGTAAATACCTCAGATGATGAAAGCTTCAAGCGTGCAGTGAATATGCCTGCCAGGGGGATAGGCGATGTTTCTTTGGCGGCTCTCGGTGAGTGTGCAAAGGCTCATTCCTGCCCGCTGTTCAAGGCCGCATTCATGCCGGATTATGCTGCTTACGGTCTGCGCGGAGCCGCAACTTCCAAAATTCAAGCATTCTGCCGTTTTATAGAGGGCTTTGCAGCGCGTGTCGGCGTGAGCGATGCTTATGATTTGGCTCGCGAGCTCGCAGATGGCAGCGGGCTTTATCCTTTTTATAAGGCGGATACTTCTATAGAGGGGATGGCAAGGACGGCCAATGTGGATGAATTGTTGAATTCGGTGAAAGCGTTTACCGAGGAGAGGATGGCTGAATTTGCCGATAACGGCATACCGGAAAGCGAGTTTCCGGTAGTGACTTTGGCGGATTTTTTGGAGGATATCGTCTTGCTTTCGAATGTGGATGTAGCCGAAGATAAGGATAGCAACAATAAGGTGGCGCTTATGACGGTGCATTCCGCCAAAGGTTTGGAGTTTCCGTATGTGTATGTTGCCGGATGTGAGGAGAATCTGTTCCCGAATATCGGGATGCTGTCTTCCAAGCAGGAGATTGAGGAGGAGCGCAGGCTTTTTTATGTGGCGGTGACTCGGGCCCAAAAGGCCGTGTCCATATCGTTTGCAGCCAGCAGGATGCGCAATGGCGAACACAAGAGCAATCCGCCAAGCCGTTTCGTTCGCGAAATCAATCCCGCTTTTGTAGAGAATCCGCTTTCTGATGACGAGCCATTCAGCCTGGGCGGTTTCGGTTCGCGGGGTAATTATGGATCGGGCGGTGGGGCTGGCGGTAGCTCTCGCGGTGGCTATTCCGGTTCAGGCTTCAGTTCAGGTGGCTTTGGTGGCTTCGGTTCAGGCTTCAGTTCAGGTGGCTTTGGTGGCGCCTCCGATTTTAGCTCTCGCTCCAACTATCGCAGCGGCTCCGACTTCGGTTTGGGTTCGCGTGGCGGCTCTCGCGGTGCTTCCGGCTTTGGCTCGGGCAGTGGCTCTCGCGGTGGCTCTCGCGGTGGCTCTCGCGGTGGTTCCGACTTCGGTTCGGGTTCGCGTGGTAGTTATTCCGGTTCCGCGTCTCGCGGCAGTTCCGGTGGCTCGCGTGGTGCTTCCGGCGCAAGCTCCCGTTCCTCCACCTCTCCTTCTTCCTCTCCCTCCTCTCCTAGAGTTGTAAGGCCCAATCCAAAGCCGCCGATAATTGACAGCAACTTTGTTCCGGTGCCCATGACAGAACTTTACGAAGGCGAAAGGATAGAGCACAATCGTTTCGGTGCCGGTACAATTTTATCAATCAGCGGCGAATTTCCGGATATGAAGGCCACTGTGGATTTCGATGAATACGGAGAAAAACGGTTGCTCTTGAAATACGCAAAACTCCGTCCTATTAAAGAATAGATATAAACTCTTATCGGACACAAATGATAAAATCTACCAGAAAATAAATATATAATATAGGTATCAGGATAAGCTTACAAGATTGACACGCAAAGAAGTTGTTATTATTGAATAATAGATTGAGGATAAGTTTTATAGGTGACAGGAATTCTGACTTTGCAAATGCTTTAATTGAATAGTTTAGAGAAATGATAATAGAAATTTGCTGTGATGGCATAGAGGCCGCGAAAAAGGCCGTTGAGGCGGGAGCAAAGCGTATAGAACTTTGCTCCGACCTTTCTATCGGCGGCATTACTCCGCCTTATTCCGAGATAGAAGAGGCGGCGGCGAAGTTAGGGACAGCCGTAAATGTGCTTGTAAGGCCTCGGGGCGGAGATTTCGTATATAATGAAGCTGAAATCGAAAAAATGCTGCGCGAAATCGCCTTTTGCGGTGGCGCAGGCGTTAACGGAGTGGTGATAGGCGCGCTTACCACGGAAGGAAAGATAGATGTGCCCCTTTGCCGCGAATTTGTTTCCATGGCGCGCTCTTACGGTCTTGAAATTACTTTTCACAGAGCCATTGATGAAGCCATAGCCAAGGCTCTTTCACTTGTACCTGGTACTGAAATTCCTCAATCGTCGGAATCCCCACAACATACTGGTCCCTGTAGCATCCATTCACTCGCTCATGGTACTGAAATTCCTCAATCGTCGGAATCCCCACAACATACTGGTCCCTGTAGCATCCATTCACTCGCTCATGGTACTGAAATTCCTCAATCGTCGGAATCCCCACAACATATGGACCCCTGTAGCACCCATTCACTCGCTCCTGACCCTAAAAATCTTCAATCGCCCGAAGAACTTTCTCCAGCGGTGTTGGGAGCTATCAAAGAGGTGCTGGAAGATGTTTTCGACTTGGGAGTTGAGCGGATTTTAAGTTCCGGAGGCGCCCCTGATGCCTATGCAGGACGCGTGGTGCTTGGCGCAATGAGGCGTTTTGCGGAAGAATGGGCTACCGCCCATTCTCCCGGCGCCGGCCATTCCCGCGCCCCTTCCGCCTCCGGCCTGCCCGCTCGCGCCGGCATACCCGCCACCCCCGCCCCTTCCCGCGGTCCCATCATAATGGCCGGCGGGGGAGTCACTCCCCAAAACGCCAAGCTTATCTTGGACGCCTCAGGTCTGTGCGAACTGCACGGCTCACGCCTTTCCCTCCTTGACTTGCAGTAGTTAATTTGTCACAATAGCTGCCTGTATCTGATAGCTCACTGCACCAACTGTAGGGTTTTCCAAACGCATTGTTGTACGTTTTTATTTGCAGCTGCTTTACTACTTTTGCAATCCTGCTGTCTCTTTGCTGCCCATACTCAACTCAGAGGGTGGCTTCGTTGCGGTCGCTCGACTTACCGCCACTCATCAAAGCCTTCCGCCGTTTAGCACGGGCGGCATCTTCACGGCTGTGCCTTATCGCCACTCATCAAAGCCTTCCGCCGTTTAGCACGGGCGGCATCTTCACGGCTGTGCCTTACCGCCTCTCCTCAAAGCTTTCCGCCGTTTAGCACAGGCGAACGTTGCAGTCAATTGAAAGCAAAGAATCGAGCGTAAAATGTAACTCTCTGACTATCAGCGAAATCATGAAAGAACACCCGACAATTTGGCTGACCTTGTTTGATGATCTGCCTCATTATCAGCACTTTCCATTTTACGCTCGATTTGCGGATTGCAGGCGGGGCTGGTTTTGGGGTTGCTTACGGGCCACAACATGATGAAACGGGCGGGAGAACAGTAGATGCCCTTGAGAGGCTGGTTTTCCCATTAACACGGACGGGAGATTGGCAGCCTCGAACTTTTGGCTGAACCATAGTTAAGTACTTTTGGCAGTTTTCGCTTGCCTACCTCCTATATACGACTTCGCAGGTCTCCTTTCTTCTTAGCCGCCTCACTTTTCCGCTTCATGATTAAGCATTTTTGGCCCTTTTTGCTCAAGCCCCGACTCCCCAAGCCGTCGCAAACTCTTTTTTCCGCTTCATGATTAAGCATTTTAGGCCCTTTCCGTCATACCCCCGCCAAAAAAACCGTAGGGGAAACGCACTTAAGGCCTTTTTTGCTTTATCATGAAAGACAACTAAAGCCATGATTAAGCATTTTTGGCCCTTTTTGCTTAACCCCTCTCGTTTCGAAACATTCCTCCGAGAGTCAACCAAAACCAGCGATAATAATTTTTTGCAGGCGGAGGCTGTGGCAGTGGCAGTGGCTGTGGCAGTGGCTGTGGCAGTGGCTGTGGCAGTGGCTGTGGCAGTGGCTGTGGCTGTGGCTGTGGCTGCGGCTGTGGCTGTGGCTATGATGGCGACAGCAGCGGTGAGAAATGAATGTAGCGTTTGTGGCTATATTGGCCCGACTGCGGTGAGAAATATATGCAGCAGCTGAAGTTATAAGGGTGCGGCAGCGGTGGAAAATGTCTGCACCGTGCTTAATGTGGAGGGCTTTTGAGGAGTAGCGGAGTGAAGCTAGACCGATGCTAGGCCAAGGCTAGACCAAAGCCAAATCGAGGGGTTGCGGGTGATGTTATTTATGCCGGCGGTTTTTTTTATACCGGCGGTTTTTTATACCAGCTTTTTTTATACCGGCGGTTGTTTACTATGGCGGTTGTTTATTCCAGCGGTTATTTATGTCAGCCTCTCCGTGTTAAGGTTATTTACACCATCTGTCGAGCCAGTCGTAATAGTTGCGGTGCCAATAGAGGGCGTTTTGCGGCTGGAGCACCCAATGGGTTTCTTCGGGGAAGATAATCAGTCTGCTCGGAACACCCATCATTTGTGCGGCGTTGAATGCTGCCATGCCCTGAGTGTAGGGGATGCGGTAGTCCAATTCGCCGTGAATGCAAAGAATGGGGGTATGCCAGTTTTCGATAAGGTCTTTGGGCGAGTTGGTATAGTGGCGCACCGCTTTGGGAGCCTTGCTGTAGGGAGCTCCTGCCTGTGCAATGCCTCCCCATGCGTTTTCGCCGGTTTTACCCATGTGCTTGCCTATGGTCAAATCATCAGCAAATTCAGCAATCTGCAATCCGCCGTTGTCGAAATTGGGGAAGAACATCTCCTCGGTGGTAAACCAGAGACCGGCCTCATCGAAGATGCCTGCATGCGAAATAAAGCAGTCGAACACATCCCCATGAATACCCATCAGATAATAGGCGCTATAACCGCCGTAGGAGGCGCCGCAGCAAGCCATTTTAGTAACATAAGGCTTGGCCTTGAGAGTTTTGGCCGCCACTAAGTAGTCCTGCATATTGAGGCCTATGTAATCGCCGCTGATTTGCTCTTTCCATTCCTGCCCGAAAGCGGTGGTGCCGCGGCGGTTGGGGCGGATTACTATATATCCCTGCTCTGCCATAAGGCGATAGCACCAGCGGTAGCTCCAATCCTGACTGTTAGTGCCTTGCGGACCGCCGAGAACAATAGTGATGGCCGGATATTGCTTTGATGCATCGAAATGAGGCGGGAAGGTTACCCAAGCCTGCATGCTCTTGCCATCCACCGTGGTCAGCTGCCAGCTTTCGGATACGGGATCGGTGAGTTGCGCAAAAATAGCATCATTCTCGTGCGAGATGCGTTCGAGGCTGACGCTGCCGTCATCAAGAGCGTTTACCGCCACAAGTTCGGTGGGGAAGTTGAGACTGGCATAGCTTGTAAGGAGCTTTACGCCGTTTTCTGTGGGGATAATGCCGAAAGGAGAATTAAAGTCGTAAAGCAAATCTCCAGGGGTTACTCGCTCTATCTTGCCGGAGAGGTCGGTGCGCAGAATGCTCTGTACCGCCTCATTCATAAGAGAATTGAAATAGATTTCTTCATTGCCGTTCCAGACTATGCCTGCGCAATCGTGGTCGAAGTCGGCGCCGAGCCGCTTGATGTCGGAAACTACAGGGGTTTCAGGAATGGACAGATCCACGCTGCAAACCATAAGCCTTTGCTGATCTGCCTCATAGCCGTCGCGCTCCATGCTTATCCAGGCAAGGTGCTTGCCGTCAGGGCTCCAAACGGGGTCGGTGTCGTAACCGCCGCCCATGGGGATTTCCACGGTATTGCCGGAAACAAGGTCGTAGATATAGATTTCGGTATTGGTGCTGAAAGCATACTTTCTGCCCGTGAGTTTGCGGCAGGAATAGGCAATATGCCTGCTGTCGGGAGCCCAGCTGAGCTGCTCTATGCCTCCGAAAGGCTCGGTAGGCAGTTCGAAGAGTTCATCCGTGCCTAAAATATCCACCGAATTTTCGGGGGTGATGTTTTCGCCGAGTTCCGCCACGAAAGTGCGGGGAACCTCAGTTACCCAATGGTCCCAATGGCGGTACATAAGGTCCTCTGTGGCATATGCCTGCGCTTTGTCCAAGCCCTTTTTTGCAGGGGTTTCAAGCGCTGACGGGATGGAGGAAACATACATTATACGGGTTTCGTCAGGCGAAATTGCAAATTCGCTCACTCTTGCCGGAACATTGCTTATCTGCATCTTCTTTCCAAGCTTGCCCCCTTTTAGGGGAGCTTTCCAAATCTGCCCGTCCTGCACAAAGTAAATGCTCTTTCCATCATTGCTCCAACGGGCGCAATTAACGCTTTTGGCGTAGCGTGTAAGCTGTACTCTGCCGCTCCCATCGGTATTGCAGAGGAAGAGATTCCTGCAGCTCTTGTTTTTCTCGATGCTTTGATAGCTTACTCCGAACAGGATTTTGCCGGCATCAGGAGACAGTTGAGGGTCGCTCAAACGCCCCAATGCAAGCAGAATCTCGGGTGTCATGCGCTCTCCGACTTCTACTTTCTGCGGCCCTATATAACCGCTTTCATTTTGATTTTTCATACATCCTACTGTTGCTGCAAGCAAAATTCCCACAGCGATAAATTTTAATCTTCTCATGATATTTTACTATAATCTTTAATTTCGTATTTGCCTTTGCGCAATTCTATGACCAACAGGGCATTGCGCGGGTCTTCAAGGATGGGGTCGGTGCTCAGCACCCTCTCGGCATAAGCGCGGGCCTCACCAAGCATGATTCCATCTTTGGCAAGCGAGGCAATGCTTAATTTAATGGGCAGACCGCTTTGGGCAGTGCCTTCAAGGTCGCCCGGACCTCTCATCTTCATATCTTCTTCCGCTATCTCAAAACCATCATTGGTGCTGCACATAAGTTGCAGACGCTCATGGGCTTCTTTGCTAACTTTGTAATCATATACCAGCAGACAATAACTCTCATCCGCCCCTCTACCCACGCGTCCGCGCAACTGATGCAATTGCGACAGGCCGAAGCGCTGGGCACTGTCTATAACCATCACGCTGGCGTTGGGAACATCCACCCCCACCTCTATCACGGTGGTGGAAACAAGAATATTCGCCCTTCCTTCCACAAAAGCCGCCATATTGAATTTTTTTACCTCGCTCAACTGCTGCCCATGCACTATCGCCACTTTATAATCCGGCAGAGGGAAGCGCTTGACTATTTCTTCATAGCCGAGTTCGAGGTTGCCCAAATCGAGTTTTTCGCTTTCGAAGATAAGGGGGTAAACCACGAACACCTGCCTTCCAAGAGCAATCTGATCTCGCATGAAACGATACACCGCCGGCATCCTGCTATTGGATAAGGCTATGGTTTTGACGGGCTTGCGTCCGGGAGGAAGTTCATCGATTACAGATACATCGAGGTCGCCGTACAAAGTCATGGCCAAGGTGCGGGGGATGGGGGTGGCAGTCATTACCAGCACATGCGGATAAGCTCCATCGCTGCGTTTGGTCCATAATTTAGAGCGCTGGTCCACTCCGAAACGCTGCTGCTCATCTATTATCGCGAAACCTAAATTCTTGAAAATCACATTCTCTTCTATGAGCGCATGGGTGCCAACGATTATTCCTATGCTTCCGTCCTTGAGCCCTGCATCAATCTCACTACGCTCTTTGGCGGTGCTGCTGCCGGTAAGTAAGGCGCATTTTACACTGCCGCCTGCAAGGAATTTGCTGATGCTCGCAAAATGCTGCTGAGCAAGCACTTCGGTGGGAGCCATAAGGCAGGCCTGATAGCCGTTGTCTATGGCAATGAGTGCGGAGAGCAATGCAACTATGGTTTTACCTGAGCCGACATCGCCCTGCAGCAGACGGTTCATCTGATGTCCGCTTTTCATATCCTCGAAAATCTCGCGGATTACTCTTTTCTGGGCGCCTGTAAGGGCAAAGGGAAGAGTGTTGTAAACGGCATTGAAGGCCGGTCCCACCTTTGGCATCGGGAGTCCCTTGTGGCTGCGGGATTGTATATATTTTTGCTTTAAGAGGCTGAGTTGGAGAAGGAACAGTTCCTCGAATTTGAGGCGGCGGATGGCTTTTTGGAGGGCATATTGGCTGGCGGGGAAGTGGATGTTTTTAATGGCGTATTGCAAGGGGCACAGGGCGTTTTCTTTAAGGATATATTCCGGCAGGGTCTCTTTTATCTCCTTCAATCCCAAACTGATGGCTCCGCTTTGCAATTTGCACATCAACTTGCCGGTGATGCCGCCGTTCTTCAGTTTTTCTGTACTCGGATATACTCCGGTGAAGCCGCTGTTGAGCAAGGCTCCCTCCGGCAGAGGGGCATCCACTTCGGGATGCACCATATTCAGTTTTCCGTTGAATATCGCAGGCTTGCCGAAGAAAACAAACACCGAGCCGGGCGCCAACTTCTGCCAATTCCATCTTATCCCCTTGAAAAACACCATCTCCATCTGACCGGAATCATCCTCTACAATTACACTCATCCTTTTGACGGCACCCCATTGCGGTTTGGCGGGATCTATATTTATAATGCTGCTGTTTGCGCCGAAAAGGGTGCGGCTGACCACCCGCGCATTTACTTGCACGAATACGGAATCTTCTACAATATCGGCAATGCGCAGAATCCGCGAGCGGTCAATATAGCGGAAGGGGTAGATGCGCAGCAGGTCCCCTATGGTGTTCACCCCAAGTTCGGACTTCAGCAGCGCCGCCCTTTTGGGCCCCACTCCTCCCAAATATTGAATATCGCTCTCGAGTACGTTCATTATCTTTCAAATATAGCGATTTTCCTTTAAAATGCATTGGCAGAGGGGATAAAAAGCAGTGCATGAAAATGGCGGTCAATGAAATGGCGCTTTTAAACCATGCTTGAAATATTGCGTATAAAAAACCGCGGCAGAAGCAAAAGCAGGCAGAAGATAAGTCTTTTAAAGGACAGCAGTAAAAAAAACCGCACCCCGTTTGGAAGGAGTGCGGTATTATTGATGTAAGAAGAAATATTAGAGTTTCGGACCGGCCTCTACAAGTTTCTTTCCATCAGGAGTGTCTTCGTATTTATTGAAGTTCTTGATGAAGCGGGAAGCAAGGTCTTTGGCCTTCCTGTTCCACTCCTCTTTATCGGCATAGGTGTCGCGCGGGTCGAGGATGTTGGTATCTACGCCCTCAAGCTTGGTAGGAACGATAAAGTTGAAGTAGGGGATGGTCTTGGTGGGAGCCTTGTCGATGCTGTGATTAAGGATGGCATCGATGATTCCGCGGGTGTCGCGTATGCTGATACGCTTGCCTGTACCATTCCAGCCGGTGTTCACGAGATATGCCTTTGCTCCGCTCTGTTTCATTCTTTCAACGAGTTCATCCGCATACTTGGTGGGATAGAGCTCTAAGAATGCCTGGCCGAAGCAGGCGCTGAAAGTGGGAACAGGCTCGGTAATGCCGAGTTCGGTACCTGCCAATTTGGCGGTAAAACCGCTGAGGAAATAATATTTCGTCTGCTCTTCTGTAAGGATGCTCACCGGAGGAAGAACTCCGAAGGCGTCAGCGCTGAGGAAGATGACCTGCTTGGCGGCGGGGCCATGGCTCTCGGGGCGGACTATATTTTCGATATGGTAGATAGGATAGCTTACGCGGGTGTTTTCGGTTACGGAATTGTCGTTGAAGTCGATTTTGCCGTCCTTGTCCACGGTCACATTTTCGAGGAGAGCATCGCGGCGTATGGCCTTGTAGATGTCAGGCTCGGATTCTTTATCGAGATTGATAACCTTTGCATAGCAGCCGCCCTCAAAGTTGAAGATGCCCTTATCGTCCCAACCGTGCTCATCATCTCCTATCAGGAGACGCTTCGGGTCGGTGGAGAGGGTGGTTTTGCCTGTTCCGGAAAGACCGAAGAAGATGGCGGTGTTTTCGCCGTTCATATCGGTGTTGGCAGAGCAGTGCATGGAAGCAACGCCCTTGAGGGGGAGGTAGTAATTCATCATGGAGAAGATACCCTTCTTCATTTCACCGCCGTACCAGGTATTGAGAATAACCTGCTCTTTGCTGGTAACATTGAAGGCAACGCAGGTGCTGGTGCGAAGGCCCAATTCTTTATAATTCTTAACCTCTGCCTTGGATGCGCAGAATACCACGAAATCGGGCTCCTGGTCGAAATCCTCCTGGTTTTTGGGGCGGATGAACATATTGGTGACGAAATGAGCCTGCCATGCAACCTCCACTATGAAGCGAACCTTCATGCGGGTGTCTTTGTGAGTGCCGCAGAAGCCGTCAACAACAAAGAGACGTTTGCCGCTAAGCTGCTCAATAGCAATCTTTTTAACCTCGTGCCATACTTCCTCAGACATTTTGCGATTGTCGTTGGGGTAGCCTTCGGTGCTCCACCAAACCTCTCCGGGGGCTCCCTCTTTGGAGGTTTCGTCATACACGATGTATTTGTCTTTAGGGGAGCGTCCGGTATAGATGCCTGTCATTACATTGACGGCGCCGAGTTCGGTAACCTGTCCCTTTTCGTAGCCCTCAAGACCGGGCTTGGTTTCCTCGTTGAAGAGAACTTCGTAGCTAGGGTTATAGATTACTTCTGTAACCCCTGTGATGCCATACTTGGCGAGAACATTTTTATCCATATGATTGATGTAAATATTTTTAATACGCTAACTAACTTATAATTTTTAGTTTCCTAAAAATCGAGGTGCAAAGATAATAATAATTAGCTACAAAAAACAAACCATCATTATTATTTATGAGGGGGAAAATTAGGGTTTTTGCTTTAAAGTTAAGACTACCCAAGAAACCACCCAAGAAACTACCCAAGAAACATCCAAGAAAAGCCCAAGAAAAGCCCAAGAAAAGCCAAAGAAAAGCCCAAGAAAAGCCAAAGAAAAGCCAAAGAAAAGCCAAAGAAAAATAGAGGAAGAATTGATTGACTTACTAGCCTTAGAACCATACCTTTCAGTAAGGCAGATAGCGGAGCGTCTGGAAAGGACGGAGAACAGTATTCGTTATCATCTACGAAAAATGACAGATGCAGGCATCATCGAACATGAAGGTCCGACAAAGTCCGGCAAATGGGTTATAAAGGGCGATTTGCATATAAAATAACTTATTTCCCCGTTTTTATATGTTTTTAAATATAATTTTGTATATTTGTGCAAAATGATTGCAAAAGCATATAATTATGGCATTAAGTTTAGCTGCGTTTGTTAAGACAAAACGAAAAGAAGCCAATCTAACCCAGCAGGAATTTGCCGATAGGGCAGGGGTGGCGCTTACCGTTGTTAGGAAAATAGAGCAAGGCAAAGAAAATCTGAGTTTGGTAAAAGTCAATCAGGTTTTGATGATGTTCGGCCACAAGTTGGCACCTGTAAATCATAAAGAAATAGAGTTATGAGACAAGGTAAAGTGTATTATAAAGATAACTTTGCCGGAATAATCACGGAAACAGATGACGGCGAGTATCAGTTTGAGTATGATAAAGGGTACATAGATCAATACCCTAATCAGGCAATTACTTTTTCGATGCCTGTTTCCGATAAAGTTTATAAAGATAATCGCTTGTTCCCTTTTTTTGAAGGACTGATTCCGGAAGGCTGGTTGTTGGAGATAGCATCTAAAAGTTGGAAACTTAATAAAAACGACCGTATGGGCTTGCTTTTAGCATGTTGCCAAAACTGCATCGGCGCTGTAAGTGTTATACCTGTAACAACAAATGAAGACAATGAGTAAGAGGTGTTTATATTGTTATAAAAAAATGGATACTGAGGGGGATTTTCATCCTTCCTGCAGCATTCGATTTTTTGGAAGTCCGGAACCTCCTGTTTTGAATTACACCATGTCGGAAATGGCGGAATTAGCCAAAGAAGTGGTTGAAAGTTCGGTAAGCGTTCCCGGAGTTCAACCGAAACTCTCATTAGGCTTTATTAAAGAGGTTTTGCAAGATGGCAGTAAAGGACGGCTAACAGTGATGGGCGCTTTGGGAGGAAACTATATTCTCAAGCCTCAAAATGAATTTTTTCCTCAAATGCCC
>Ga0255345_1001708_pt1 | contig 30458 bp, 32 predicted proteins | sample wastewater_treat_6_FD_192415 | JGI IMG/M metagenome (GOLD analysis project Ga0255345, IMG submission 192415) | Wastewater microbial communities from Lulu Island WWTP, Vancouver, Canada - plant20 | ecosystem: Engineered > WWTP > Wastewater > Unclassified | place: Canada: Vancouver, British...
AATTTGAACATTCGTACTTCTAAACCCAGCCTTCGCAAAGCCCCAAAACGTTGTGCGTAATTATACAGAGACCTTTAACCAATAGCAGTTTAACCAAAACTATAAACATCATAATGACAACAAAAATCACAATTGCTTTAATACTTCTCATCTCAACTGTTGTTACCCAAGCACAAAATACTGTAATTAAAGCTGGACATTTTTTTGACGCAAGAAGTGGTAAGATGTTGGATAACCAGATGATAATAATTCAGAATGGAAAAATAAAGGAGACAGGAGCAAATCTAAAAATAAATAAAAAAGATACTATTATTGACCTTTCGAGTTCATGGGTATTGCCCGGATTGATGGATTGCCATGTTCATATAACAAGCAATCTATCATATAGAAAAAGAAATTGGAATGATGTGGATGTTACAGAAAGCAATGCTTTACGAGCAATAAGGGGTTCAGTAGTTGCCAAACAGTTTTTAGACAATGGCTTTACAACCATTAAAGAAATTGGTAATGATGCAAACTACGCCACCGCAGACATAATTAAAGCAATCAACAATGGATGGATACAAGGACCAACAATAATTTATGCAGGAAAAATTATTGCACCCTATGGTGGTCAATCATGGGGAGTTAATCCAGAACATGAACATTTTTGGAATTGGGAATATATTGATGCAGACACCCCCGAGGAAATCATAAAGGCTATTCGGAAAAACATTTATTACGGTGCTACTGTTATTAAAATGGAAACTGGCGACAATGGAATTTATGATGCAAGCGATATAAAAGTGGCAGTTGCTGAAGCTAAAAAATATGGATTAAAAGTTACTGTTCATGTAAAGATGGGTGGGCTGGAAGCAACCAATGTAATTGAAGGCGGAGCAGCAGGTATTGAACACGGTTTTGGCTTGGACAACACCCAACTTCAACTAATGAAAGACAAAGGAACTTTTCTAGTTGGAACAGATTTTTCTTTTGACAATTGGTACGCATATGGAATGGATTCTGCTAAAGCACAGAACTGGGTGAATATAGATGTGGACAGAATTAAAAGAGCTTATGCAATTGGAACTAAGATGGCTTTTGGCACCGACATAGTTGTTGACCTTCCTGGCTTAAACCGTGTTCAGTCAAATCTTAAAGTTTTGGAAAATTGGAAATTAGCTGGTATTCCGCCATCCTATATTTTGCAATGTATGACGACAAACGCTGCTGAATTATTAGGTTTAGAAAACTCAAGAGGTGTTTTAGAAAAATCTTATTATGCAGACATTATTGCACTTAAAAATAATCCGCTTGACAACATTGATGCAATAAAAACAGTTCAGTTTGTGATGAAAGAAGGCAAAGTTATAAGACGAGATTAGTTAGGGGCTTCCGACAAATAACTACGCACAACATGGGGTTTTATGCAAGTTGGGCTTGACAAACTTATCTTCAGCCAATTGCAAAGCCGGTCTTCAGTTCGGGCTGGACAAACATCGCTGAACTTTAGTACTTAACTTCAACAAAATATTTTCAATCAACAGCGGCCCGGGCAGACGGAATTCTAATTCCCAACCTGCATAAAGCCCTGTTCGTTACAGGTAAGCGTAAAAAGACACTGCAAACCGACAACGGTGACGATAAAATGGTTATTCTGAAGTCCATTCAAAACTGACGGTGCGGATGCCGAAAAGCAAATTAAGAGTAGGCGTAACTTCTAAACTGTTGTGATTTATGAAAAACAAATCATCTAATCATCAGGCAGACATTAAGAACCCAAACAAGGGAACTAATGGAAGCAACACGACCTTTGACAAAAATCAAGGTAATCGTGGAAAACAGCTTAATCCGAACCAGCAAAAAGGTAAAAGATAAGTTGTGCATTAAGCAAGCGGGCTTCGCCCGCTTGCTTTTATATTTTTAATCCGACTAAAAATGCACATTTTAAAAATAATACACGGCTATCCGCCCAATTACAATGCAGGTTCAGAAGTTTATAGTCAATCCATTTGCAACGAACTTTCTAAGCGACACAAAATTTCCGTTTTTACACGGGAAGAGAATCCCTATGCAGCTTGTTTCAGTATTCGGGAACAAAAAGTCAACGACAACCTAACACTTTACTTCGTAAACAATCCGCAGGGCAAGGACGGTTATCGCCACAAACAAATGGACGACAACTTTTCTGAGTTACTAATGCAAATTAAACCCGACATTGCACACATAGGTCACGTTAATCACCTATCAACAGGTTTGATTGACGAGCTAAATAAACTCAAAATTCCCATTGTTTACACGCTTCACGACTTTTGGTTAATGTGTCCACGTGGACAATTTTTGACACGAAGCATTGGAAACGAAAACAACTTTCAGTTGTGCGAAAAACAAGACGATAAAAAATGTGCGACTGATTGCTACAAAGTGTATTTCAGCGGACGAGAGGAAATCGAAACCACAGAAATTGAAAATTGGAGCATTTGGATTCATCAGCGAATGATTGAAACAAAAGCAATCATCAAAAAAGTTGATTTGTTTATCGCCCCTTCAAATTATTTACGTGATAGATTTATCAATGACTATGGTGTTCCCGAAAACAAAATCTTATACTTAGATTATGGCTTTCCCACTGAATATCTAACCCAAACCGAAAAATCGAAAGAGAAAACGAATTACACTTTTGGTTACATCGGAACTCACATTCCTGCAAAAGGAGTAAACCTATTGATTGAAGCATTTAAGCAAATTGAAGAACCTGCAACGCTTAAAATATTTGGCAGAGCAAACGGACAAAGCACAAATGCTTTAAAATCATTAGCCGAAAATTCAAAAAACAAGATTGATTTTTCGGGAGAATACATCAATCATAATTTGGCGAATGATGTTTTTTCAAATGTTGACTGCATTGTGGTTCCGAGTATTTGGGGCGAAAATTCGCCTCTTGTAATTCACGAAGCGCAATCGTGTAAGGTTCCTGTAATCACAGCCGATTTTGGCGGAATGAAAGAATATGTTGAGCACAATGTAAACGGACTTTTGTTTGAACATCGCAACGCAAATTCTTTAGCAGAACGAATGAAATTTGCTGTTTCAAATCCTGACAAAATGAAGACGATAGGCGAAAAAGGTTATTTGTATTCCGCAGACGGAAGCGTTCCAAATATCCAAGACCATTGCAAAGAATTAGAAAACATTTATAGCAAATTCATTTACAAACTTTGGCGTGTTACGCTTGACACAAATCCTGAAGATTGTAATTTGAGTTGCACAATGTGCGAAGAACACAGTCCGTTTTCAACTTACATCAAAGAAAAACTAAACGGTAAACATCGCAGAATGCCGAAAGAATGGTTAGAACCAATTTTTGAGCAAGCAAAAAAAATCGGTGTTATGGAAATGATACCGTCCACAATGGGCGAGCCGCTAATCTACAAGCATTTTGCCCACTTTATTGAGTTGTGTTACAAATACAACATCAAGATGAATTTGACAACTAACGGAACATTTCCGAGAACAACAGAGAAAACCGTTACCGAATGGGCGAAACTAATTGTTCCAATTACAACGGACGTAAAAATAAGTTGGAACGGTGCAACTACCGAAACTTCGCAAGAAGTAATGAAAGGAATTGACTTTGAACAAGCAGTTGCAAACGTGAAAGAGTTTATCCGTATTCGTGATGAACACTTTGCAAACACAGGTTATTACTGCCGTGTAACGTTTCAACTTACGTTTATGCAAAACAATATGCACGAATTGGCAGACATCGTAAAATTGGCTTCACAACTTGGTGTGGACAGAGTAAAGGGACATCAACTTTGGGCGCATTTTGATGAAATCAAACATTTATCAATGAAAGCAACGCCCGGAAGTATTTTGCAATGGAATGAGTATGTAAAACAAGCGAACGAAGCACAAGAAAAATTCCGCAAGCCAAATGGCGAAAAAGTGATTTTGGAAAACATTATTCCATTACAGAAAAACGAAAACAAAGAAATTCCCGACAGCTACGAATGTCCGTTTTTAGAAAAGGAACTTTGGATTTCAGCGACAGGAAATATTTCGCCTTGTTGTGCACCTGACGAAATGCGAAAAACTCTTGGACACTTTGGAAACATTGAAAACACAAGCATTGAAGAAGTGTTGCAAAACGACAATTACCAAAACCTTGTAAAGAATTACAAGACAATTGATTTGTGTAAAACCTGCAATATGCGTAAACCAAACTAAATGAAGGAAAACGAAAAAATATCGCTTTTGCTTCGCCACGCTGACAGAGATGACATTCCGCAAGGTTCTTTCGGAAATGAAATTTTATTGAACGAAAAAGGAAAACAAAACGCACAAAGGTTTGGCGAAATATTATCTGAAAGAAAAATCAATAGAATTTTCACAAGTCCTGTTGGTCGTTGTGTTCAGACGGCTGAATACATAACCAAAGGTTATGGAAATTCAATAGAAATAATTGAAACAACTTCGTTGGGTGCGCCCGGACTTCATATTTCAGACGAAAAAATTGCAGGGAAATTTTTTCTTCAACACGGTTTTGACGAAATGTATAAACGATTTATGCAAGGCGAAAAAATTCCAGGCATTCCGAACATTGACGAGTTAAATTTTAGAATTACGAATTTCATAAACGAAAACTCAACACAAAACGGAATGACAATTTTCATCACTCACGATATGTTAATTGCGTTTTATCATTTCAGCATAAACAAGAAAGTTTACACAAAAGATAATTGGATAAACTATTTAACAGGACTGACATTTAGGAACAATGAATTGGCAAGAAATTAAAGTATCAGCAGACAACACGCATTTTTTATTTGACGGAAAACCAATTTTCGGAAAAACATTTATTGAAGTTTTAAAATTTCATTCGCCAGCACTTGCTCCTGTTTTAGATAATTCGGGTGCTTATCACATTGACGTAAACGGAAACGAACTTTACAGAAATCGCTACTCACGAACTTTTGGTTTTTATTGTAATCGTGCTTCTGTAATTGACGGCAATCGTTGGTTTCACATTAATGAAAAAGGCGAAAGAGTTTATCAAACTTCGTTTTCGTGGACAGGAAATTTTCAAGAAAACATTTGCACCGTTCGCAATACAGACAACCAATATTTTCACATTGACATAAACGGAAACCGTATTTACGCAGACAATTTTGTTTACGCAGGCGACTACAAAGACGGAATTGCTTGTGTAAAATCTAAAGACGGTTTTTACAGACACATTGACAACAAAGGGAAACTCATAAACGACAAATCATTTCTTGACTTGGGAGTTTTCCATAAAAACTTTGCAACAGCTAAAGACAATAACGGTTGGTTTCACATTGACAAAAAAGGGAAGGAAGTTTATAAAAATCGCTACCTGACAATTGAACCATTTTATAACGGGTTTGCCTTGGTAACAACATTTGACAACGAAAAAATAATTATAGACGAAAAAGGACAGAAAATATTGACGGTTTGACGAATAAACATAAAGAACGCCTACCTGTAACAGCAGTTTGGCGCAAGCGGGGGTTTCGTGCTTCGTATGACAATTTTTCGTATAATTGAAGTGCAGTTCTTCGGTTTAAGTGTAGTGCTAAAAAGCCCCGCCTGCGCCAAGCTGCAAAACGTTAGCGGTCATGCTATGGCGATAGTGCAACTATTAAACGACAGTGCAAAAAAATGAACAGACATACAATTTCGGACAAGCCGTGTTTGCCATCCTTCGCAAAAGCAAAAGAGAAGCAACGCCACCCACAAGCCAACGCACTGTTGCTTCACATTTGCTTTTGCCCCAACGCACAACGCACTGACCAGCGACAAGAACCTGAAATAGTCAGAGGTTTTTAGAAAATCATTAATCAATTTACTTTACAACTTTTAAAATAAAAAATAGCTATGTCCTTTTTTGACATCCGATACAACAAAGAAAAAAAATCAACATGGATTGGTATGAAACCGCCTGACTTTTACATCGGTTCTATAATCACAGACTTAAAATGGCACAACAGACTTTATAAGATTAACAAATTATCTTTTAAGGTTCGGTTTGCTTTTTTAATACTTAGAGTATTTCAACAGTTTGCCTACTTTTTGGGTTGGAAAAAAGGAGATAAAAAATGAAAATTAATAACCACATTGATTCAAATGCTTTGGCTCTTGAAATAAGAAATTTCGGGATTCTTCCGCCACATCTTACAAAAGATTGGATGATAAATCTTGCAAGCGTTGAAGATTCAAAATTGCCACACCCTACAAAAGCAATTATTGAAATCATTAATTCGTGCAACTTGGATTGCCCAATGTGCAGGGTTGGTCAATTTGGAATAAACTTCAATAGAGTTTTATCGCTTGACGATTTTAAAAAAGCAATTTCTCAAATTGAAGGACTTACAACTGTAAGATTAAATGGACTTGGGGAATCTACACTCATTCCAAATTTTGAAGAATATTTAGAATTTCTTTTTGAAAATAAATTGCGTGTAGAACTTATTTCCAATGGTTCAGGGAAAATAGAATCATACAAAAAAATATTAGCCAACGGAGGTTCTGTTATAATTTCTTGGGATTCAGCAGAGCCAGAAATATTTGAAAAATTAAGAAGACCTGCTAAGTGGAATGAGTATGTAAGTAATTTAAAACTGATAACAAAAGGACTTTCAAAGAATGAGCTTCAAAATATTTCATTGCTATTTACCATTCAAAAAATAAATATCAATCAATTATCAAAACTTGTAAAAACCAGTTTTGATTGGAAAATTGAAAATATTATTGTGAATGCGGTAAAAGATAATTCTTCGGAATGGGGAAGCGAACGACTGAATGAAATTCAAAACGAATTCATTCTTGCAAATAAATTTGCAAGCCAACTTGGTATCAATTTGTTTTTGCCATCCCAAATTTTCGGCAAAAAAATATCTGTTGAAAATTCATACATCACAAAACATGAAGGTTGCAAAATGCCTTGGAAGGAAGTTGTAATTAGGTGGAACGGAGATGTTCAAGTTTGCAATATGTTCAATCCTTTTGTTTACGGAAATATTCACTTGAACTCATTCAATGAGATTTGGAATAATCTATTTGCCAACCTATTTAGAAAAATGATTGACACAGAAAAGAAGCATCCGTATTGTATCAACTGCGTTTATTTTGAAGAAGCATATAAAAACTAAACCATGACTGAAATATTAATAATTCGTGGAGCACCAGGGGTTGGCAAATCATCTATTGGCAAACTCCTTACTCAATACTTCAGGAATGGAGTTACAATAGAAATTGATGAAGTTAGGCGTATGATAAATTCTGTTACTTGGACAAACACAAAAGAACACTTAAACGCAATTGAAGCAACAGGAACTTTAGTCCTTTCCTATCTGAAGCTACAATACAGCCCAGTTATTATACTTGACACTCTTAGTGAAGGGACAATCAGAATAATCCTTGATAAGATTCCAACTAACATAACTTGCAAAACAATTTCATTGACAGCGACAGAAGAAAAAATCAGAGAAAGAATTGCAAAAAGAAACGAAGGGTTTATGGATTATGAAATAAGTTTCAAAGTGAACTCTTCAATTATCAAAGAAAATTTAGAGAACAATTTTTTAATTGACACTTCTGAATTATCAGTAGAAGAAGTATTTGAAAAAATAATTCCAATGATATAGGCATGAATTCATTTCTAAAATATCCAAAAACAATCTTCATTGAAATTAGCACGGAATGCAATTTCAAGTGTAAGTATTGCCATATGTGGATGACAAAAGAATTGGAAGGTAGCTTATCAACAAATGAGAAATTAAATATCATACAGGAATTTCAAACATTAAATCCCTATGGAGAAGTTGTTTTAACAGGCGGTGAAACAATGAAGAAATATGATGAGTTTTTTGCGTTAAGCAAAAAATGCTTAGAACTCAATTTGATTTGTTCGGCTAACACTAACGCAAGTTATATTGATTCAACCAATCTTGATAGGCTACTTACAGAAGGACCGAAATACTTAGTTATTTCGTTAGACAGCCATATTGAAAGTATTCACGATTTTTCAAGAGGTATTAAAGGCAGCTATCAACACATTTTATCTGTAATTGAAAATCTTGTCAATCTAAAACAGACAAAAAATTCTCCGACAGAAATAATTACCAATTCAGTTCTGTTTGAAGAAAATATTTATGAGTTGCAAAAGTTTATTTCGTTCATAGAAAACATTGGTATTGATGGAGCAATTTTTCAAATGCTAAGTAGAACATTCTACAAAAAAAGTAGCCAAGACTACTTTTTTGAAAAACATTTCTTTAAAGACAAAATAAAAGCTATTGAGCAGATACAAAGCGTTATTGATATTGTAGATAATCATCCAATCGTAAGAACAACCAAGCAAGATTTTGACTGGATGAAACTCTATATTGAAAACCCTGATTTTATTGGTGAACAGGTTTGCGGTTCACATGAGAAAAATATAATGATAAACAGCTATGGTGAAATTCAACTTTGTTTCAACATGAAAAAAATAAATAACGGTAAAAGTTTAGGCAACATTAGAGATTTTAAAAACGGACTTAGTGGACTTTGGACTTCTGATGAAGCAAATAATGTTAGAGAGATTATGGAGAATTGCCGTTTGAATTGTGGTATGCTTAATTGTCATAGAAAAAATTAAATGAAAGAGCATTTACCTATATCGTTAGTAATCCCCTGCTTCAATCGTATTAAGCAAACTAAAAACCTGTTTGATTCTTTAGAGCAAAGCAAGTATCGGTGTCAAATTATTTTGATAGATGATTTTAGTTCGGACAATATTCAGCAACTCGTAAACTCTTACAGGACTTTAGAAATAAAGTATCACCGAAATGAAACGAATAAAGGTCCAGCCTATTCAAGGAATATGGGAATTAAATTGGCAGACTTTGATTTTGTAGCGTTCACAGATAATGATTGCATAGTTACTGATGAATGGTTATTTGAAATTTACAATTCAATAAAGAATAGCAAACAAAACATTGCAGGTGTCGGAGGTAAAATAATTGCCAAAGGCAACGATTTAATTTCGCTGTATTTTATCTACCACAAAATATTAGACCCTTGGTTTCATAATGGACAATTCCTCTATTTAGTTACAGCCAATTCAATATTTAAAAAAGAGGCTTTACTAAATGTAGATTGCTTTGATGATACAATGAAAATTGCAGGTGGAGAAGACCCCGGCTTATGTTTTAAATTAATCAATGAGGGTTATCGGTTTCAATACAACCCAGATGCAATCGTTATTCACGATTTTCAAAAGGGGTTACTAAATTTCTTTAAGACATTTTACCGATATGGATTTGGTTGCAGCGTTCAATCAAAAAAATATTTCAAGACAATTCCATTTGTGAATAATAAAAATTTTGCTGGATTAAATGAAGAAGAAGAATGAAATTGTAAATGGCTTTATCCAAACCTACGGTTTGGAATTTTTTGCAGTTGACCATTGCAATCTCAAATGCTATGGCTGTTCCCAATGCAGTCCATTCTTAGAAAAACATTTTGCAGACTTATCCGTTTTTGAAAAAAGCCTTCAAGTCCTAAGAAAATATTTGAGACCAAACAAGATTACAATTCTTGGAGGTGAACCATTGCTTCACCCTGAAATAGATTCATTAATTTCTATTGCCATTTCAGCTAAAATGTTTAACAAGGTTCACATAACCACAAATGGATTTAACCTTTTAAAGATGAGTTCTAATTTTTGGTCACAAGTTGATGTTTTAAGAATTTCTAAATATCCAATCAACACTGACTTTGTAAACAATAATTTATCAAATCTAAAAGATAAATGCAGAGCAAATAATGTTGAATTGCAAATTAGAGAAATGAACTCCTTTAACCATATTATTTTATCAGAGAAAAATACGATTAAAGATGTTGTTGAACAGATATATCATAAGTGCATCTACAAATATTATTGCCACACCCTTAGCAACGACAAAATTTTTAGATGTAGTCCGATTGTAAATTTGGAAAAATATCAAAGTGCCATTCACAGCAGCTTTCAATACAACCCCAATGATTATTTAAGGATTGAAGATTCATTTAATTTCAAAGAAAATTTACATAGTTATTTGAATTCGGATAACTCTTTGAGTGGATGCCAATTTTGCTTGGGTTCATCTGGCAAACCTTTTAGCCACAAGCAACTTACAAAAGATGAAATATTGAACCCAGTGAAAAATTCTCTATCAATTGAAAACTATGATAATCACGGATAAATTTATCATGCTGAATTTTCCTAAAACTGGTAGCAGTTTTTCACGGAAGATAATTAAGAGAGTATATGCAAATGCTCTTATTGACAAGCCGAACTCAAATCTTATGTGTGAAGAATTAATTCTGCCTAACATTAGAAATAAAGTAACGCAAGGTAATTTAGACCATCATGGAACATTTTCTCAAATACCGCAGAAGTATAGAAATAGAATTGTTGTTTCAATTATCCGTAATCCTTTAGACAGGTTTTTATCTCTATTTATGTTTGGTGCATGGAAGCAATCTCCACCTATTCCGAATACAGAGATAAAAAAACAATTTCCAAACTTTCCAAACTTGGAGATTGATGATTTTATTAAAATGCAAAGTCAAAGTATTAAATACAGACTTGGTTTTGATATTGGAAAAGTTGAAATCGGCATTCAGTCTATTCAACTAGTGCAGATGTTTTTTGAAAAGCCCGAAACAGTTTTGAAGAAAATATTTAGTGGCTCATATTCTAAAGACGAGATACTTTCAGAGATAGGAAATATTAAGTTTCTTATGCAAGAAAATTTAAGAGAGGGGTTGATTTCTTTATTAGCAGACTTTGGCTTTACTCAAAACGAATTGCAGTTTATACAAACTGAAAAGGCAAGCAACATCACTAACTATGAAGGATTTAGTAAATCCAAATTGGTAACAGAGAATTTGCAATTGTATTTGACAGAAAAGGAATGGCTTTATAACTTGCTTTTGGAAAAAGTAACTCCTAAGATTTAGATTATTTTTAAAATTCATAAATAGCTTTGAAAATTATTTTTATCAGACATGCCGAATCAATAAAAAATGTTGAGAAACGACATGGTAAGGCTGCAAGTATTTTCGGACTAACTTCTAAAGGAGTTGCAGAGACAGAAATTTTAGCAAGGAAAATATTATTTAAAGGTTCAATCATTGACAAAATTTATGCTTCCGATTCCAATCAAGCGACTGAAACTTCAAAAATATTTTCTAACATTTTAAGTGTAAATACAATTGTGTTAGAGAATTTTCAATCCTTAGACTATGGTATAGTTTGCGGTATGTCAACAGATGAAATCAAAAAGGAATATCCCGAAATTCAAGCCCAAGTTGACTTTTTTAACCTTAACAAGTTGCACCCAAAAGACTTTAATATTCCCAGTATGGAGACAGCATTAGATTTTGAGAAGCGAATAAATAATGCTTTGAGTTTCATATTTGACAACTCTAATAATGATTCAACTGTTGCAGTTATTACCCATACTTCAATAATTAATTTTGCGATAAACATTTTCAACCACTTTCCTTTATCTATTACTAATGGCGACTTCAAACGATACAACTTGCCAAACCTTTCTTTTACCATTGTTAAAATAGACATCAATACTCGTATATTAGTGGACATAGAAATAAATAAAAACCATGAAGCTGTTTCGTAAAGCCAACGCATTTGCAAGCACATTTTATTTTTTCGCAAACGCACAAAAGCAAACGCAGAAAAAAACAAAAAGAGCTTGCAAGCAAACGCACGGGGACACTGCAATCTTAACACGACACAGCTTCGGAAGGTCAGAAGCACGAACCGATAACAGCGGGTTTAAGAAATTGGGGGTTCAGTGGTTAATTGAACTTTCTACCTCGCATCAACATTTGTGGTGGCTTGACAATTTTGTGCTCCGAAATCCCCAACTTCTTAAACCCGCAAAACGTTAGCGGCTATATTATGAGACGACACTTAACGACAATATTGATACTATTTACGCTTCCGACTTTTGGACAAGTCAAGCAGTGTTTTTGCGACAAGGACACTTTAATGAATGGTGCGACTGTTTCGTGTGACACTACAAAATTTAAAAACTACTCAATACTTTATTGGCAATATAACTGCGACAGTATTTGGCTGACACTTGAAAATTCAAGCGGACAAAAGTTTGTAATTGATGAATCTGGCGTTGAGTTGTATAACCTAACTTACAGACTTGGGTTTCATTTAATCAAAGAATTTAAAGAGAGCTTATTATTTCGTAGTGGTTGTCCAGCAAATGGACCTTGTATTTACACTCTCATTGACAAAAACAACGGCCAAAAGTTAAAAGAGTTTGACCAACTTGTTTGCATTGACACAGATGCTAAATGGGAAAACCCACATCCATATGAATTTGACTTTGTAGTTTACTTATCATATGAGCCAGACCAATTAATCATTTACTATATTGATTACGGAAAAACGATTAAAATACCTTTCAAAGAGAATCTTGCATCTGTAATTCCTGAACACTCATTTGAAAAGATGACACTTGAAAATAATATTTTGACATTAACTTATGAGATTTATGAATTAGACACCAACATAAAAAAGACTTTTAAAATTGACGTTAATGACAAGAAATACAACCGCTAACATGGGTTTTGCGTCAAGTGGGGTGACGTGTAAACTTGGTGCTTTGTGCTTCTAATAAACTTTAGCAATAAATTGAAACTTTGTGCTCCGAAACCCGCCCGAACGCATAGCCAGAAAGTGTTAGCGGCCTTGCTGTTTGACGCAAGAAACAAGACAAAATCTATGGGAAGAAATATTTTAATTTTAGTTTCAATTTGTTTTTTGACATGCTGTAGTTATTTTAATGCAGACAATAAATCTGAAAAACAAAAGACAAATAGTTTATTGGACAGTTTGACAAAAATATCTTTACCAATTTCTGCGACCTGTGGTGAAAGTTCTAAGGTGTTCGATTTTAGTTACAATAGAAAAATAATCTCAGACCTGCCAGAAAATTTAAGGTTTGGTGGACTTCTAAAAAAGACCGACAAATATTTTGCAGTTCTGCTCATAGACACTTATGCAGATTATCAAAATCATTTTTTAGCGACAGTATCTATGGACGGAAAAATAATTGAAATGTTAGAATTGTTTAGTGCTGGCTGTTCAGAAGATGAAAATTATTGGGGAGAAGCTAAATATACAATCGACAATAATTTAAAAATTATTCAAACAGACACATCCGCAACTTATAAGAGGAACGACGTTGGGACAATTATTAAGAAAACAATAAAAACTTCATCGCACAGACTTTTATTTTATGTAGACAAAAACGGAAATATAAATAATACAAAAGATAATAACACGGACCGATATCAGCACCTAAAACCAATGCGGGTTAACGTAGTTTCTCGCGCAGAATTTTCAGCGGCAAAAAGTGTTGGTCGCGTTAAGTAAGTGATGGAATTATTTATTAAGTTTGGGAATTAAAGAATGGAAAGTGCAAGCAAAACCGCACTGGTTTTAGCTGCAAAACGTTATCTTAATTGTTTCGCAGACTCAAAAATCTAAAGCAATTTTTAAGCCAAAAAATAGCTTATAATAAAATTTTGACTATAACATAACTTATAATTCAATTAAAATACAATCTATGACAAACACTCACATACATAAAACATTCGCAGCTATTTTATTTTATTCATTATTTATGATTTCTTGCAATAATAAAAGCAATCCTACAAATGATAAAATTCAACAAAACAAAAACTCAACTGTGAAGATTGGCGCACAAATATGGGCCACCCAAAATTTAGATGTGACAACTTTTAGGAATGGTGATTATATACCAGAAGCAAAAACAAATGAAGAATGGAGAAAAGCAGAGAAAGAAAAAAAACCAGCATGGTGCTATTATAATAATGACTCTGACAACGGAGAGAAATACGGAAAATTATATAATTGGTATGCGGTAAGTGATTCTCGTATTATAGCTCCAAAAGGGTTTCATGTGCCAAGTATAAAAGAGTGGGAAAGTTTAGTTGCGTATTTAGGAGGCACAAATACAGCAGATGGGAAACTTACAGATGCAGCAGGGAAAAAACTTAAAAGTAAAAATGGCTGGTCGGAAGAAGGTAACGGAACCAATGAATCAGGTTTTTTTGGTATTCCAAGTGGTGAACGTTATGATTTTGGTAGTTTTGAGGATATTGGTTACAAAGCAGTTTGGTGGTCTTCAACCCAGCAAGAGGTCGCTATTGGATTGAATAATCTAATATGGTATAGCGACAACTATGTAAACACAGATGACACTAATGGCCCCGGAGCTGGATTATCAGTTCGCTGTATTAAGGATTAAAATAGAAACTTCTAAATATAGATACATAACTGCATCTAACAGCGGTTTCACAAAATGGCGCATTTTGTGGTAAGTTTATGTTCACGATTCGCCAGAAATTTTATCTTTAACAACAAATTATTTCGCAATTGCTAAATCTATATTCGTTAGACTTGTAAATGTGGATGTATTTTCAATCAGTTCACACTCTTTAAATTGAAATTGTAAAATGAAAAAGTATTTGAAAATTATTTTCTATTTGGCACTATGTTTTAGCGCAACTTCTTGTAATAATATGAAGAACGATGTTGACAGTTCGCAAACTAAAATTGCCGCCGTCGACAGCTCTGCTATGATTTTATTGCCAAGCGAAAAAGTTGACAGTATCGTAAAATTGATCATCGATATTTCAGCTAACGATTTTTATAAAAATCAAAAACCTGAGCCAGTAAACTTTGTTAACGTTAAACTTAAATATCTTAAGAAACCAAATGGTGAAGAATTGTATATTCTTTGCGGACAGTTTACTACAAGTGATAAAAGTGAAATTCAGTTTGCTACAGTTAAAAATAGTGATTATGAGCAGTGGATAGGAACAAGTGCGTTGTCTTTTTCTCAAGATTCAAAGGAGATAAAGTATGAAAAGGACAATTTATCCCATTTGTTAAAACAAAAGTTTGATTCACTTAAGAAGTAGAGTGGCAGACCCTAAATTTATTGCATCTGCAACTAATCTTGACTTACCATTAGTAAAATTAGAATATTTCTAAATTTTATCCAAACAGAATTCATGTTTACATTAGAACAAATTCAAACAGCACATAGCAAGGTGAAATCCGGTGCCGACTTCCCCGCTTACATTCGTGAAATAATGTCATTGGGAGTTACGCATTATGAAGCTTACGTTACCGATGGTCACACTGACTATCATGGTGATTCCGATCATACAGTAACTGTTCCCGCGAAGTACGATCCTGTAATTGTTGCCGCTAAGCCTCAAACTGAAAAGTTTAAAACCGAACTTTTGGCGCATCAACAAGGTAAGACTGATTATCTTACTTTTATAAAAATGTGTGCGGAAACAGGAATTGAAAAATGGGAGATAAATATCGGTAAAATGACTTGTACATACTTTGACATTGCTGGGGATGAAATTTTAGTGGAATCGATACCGCAATAGGACTTTGGCACGACCTTTGATTTAGCTCTAGGTTATGCTATTTATGTTGAATATCTTTATTTGCTGTGTGATTACAGATAAACTTTATGAAATTCTTTACTTATTTCTCTCGATTAAAAAAAGTTCCTAAAGAGAATTCTTTGGGAGATGAAATCGTGGAAAGTACAATTACTCAAGAATTTGAAAGTTGTAGCTTAGAGTTTTATGAAGCAAACAAGTCTAAAATAACGATTGTTTTGGATATTCTTAAGACGGAGGGTTATGATCCTTTTTTGAGTCGATATTATATTGTTTTTAGTGATGAAAATCTAAAAGAGCAAGAAATATTTGTTGATAATATAGCAACTCATGAAAATAGAATAGCTTGGTTGCAATCATCTTACAGTGACAATCACTTGTTAAGAGTTTTTGAAAGTGGGCGTAATTTTAATTGGATTCCGAAAACTTATAATTCTTCATGGAATTGCGATTGCCATTTACTGGAATGGTTTAATGATCATTTAATTTTCATTTATAAAGAGAAGCATGATATCTATATCTGCGCTATCAATGACAATAGTGTTCGTTACTTCAATTACCATGGAGAGGCGATTGAGCGAAATAAGGAAATTCTTTATTTTAAAGAGTATGGAAAAGATTGTGATGATACGATTGATGTACGTCGAATAAAGATTCCAGAACTAATAGAATTAGATCCTGTGAGTGTAGAAAGTTTAAAAGAAATCAACTTAGTCCCTAAAAGTGTGGATTTTCATATAGGAATGTATTTACGTGGAAAATAGATATTAGTTGTTCCGATTTCGATCAAAACTCACTTAGTAAACTTCTAGTTATTTTATGGATTCCTATTTTAATTTACTTTTTAGTTTTGGAAAGTAAATATAAAATCCCTCAACTTTTAGCTTGGAACGATCAAAAATGAAATTTATGATGCAATTATGTACTTTATTTTCATGCCAATTATAATTTGTGAATAATACTTATCTTAGCTGATAATAAAATTAGTTTTAAATACGCTCATTAGTTCCATGAATAGATATTTTGAATCTTCTTATTTAGTTACGGAAATTCTCCCAAAAGATAATATCGATTTTATCCAAAAAGAAATTGCTCATTTAAAATACTTATTAAAAAATGATGTAAATACTTGGAAGCATTCCGAAACAAGTGATTATTATTTTAATCAACGACCAATAGGTGACATCAGGCCTTTCCCGTTTAGGGGTTTGAATATTTTAACAGAGGATTTAAAATTAATCCTTTCGAAATTTAATTTAATCTTAGATGGGAGTCGGGAGTTCGTTCCTGATCAATCGATGGAGGATTATATTCCAATTATTCATCAATCCACCTCTTACAGTAGTGAATCATTTGCCATTTTTTATAGGTCGGATAATGAATATGTGACAGATTTATGGTTTGATTATAATGATTCACTATGTGTAAAAGATGAAAAATTGGTAATTTGTGATTTGCTCCACTTTATAGGTCAAAAGCATTCACTAATTTTAGTTAATTGGTACAAAGAGTACATTTTCGACCTTTCGGATAAGGCTCAAATTTGGCAGTTTTTAAATGAGCTTCCGTATTAAATTAGTTACTAAGTTCATGTACTTATCTGTTATGGAGGAAGAATTTTGAAAGAATAATGGAATTAGAGTTTGCTGATATTCTTGCTACTGAATTCTACTGGTATAATTATTATAAATGATCTTAGAATCAGTGAAGGACTATCTTTAAGGTAACCAATCCATTTGTATTATATTCTGTTACTAGGAAGCTGTCTATTGTAAAAATTAAATAATGAAAATTTATTTGTAAAAAGTAATTGTTCAAATACGATAAAAATGAAAGATTCGGAAATTGATATTCGCAGAAAAGTTGATTTGCACTATAATCGCAAAGATTATTCAGGAAACAATAATTATGTTGAGTTTGCTTTTAATTGTTGCGGCTATGAGATTTTAAATATTCCTAATTCATATTGGCCAACTTCATTAAATGGCAATGAGCTTTATGAAATATTTAGTTATTTGAAAATAAATGTCGACAAGTCGATTGTAGAAAGAGGGATTATTGATAGGTCTTGCAACGATGTTGAGGTTTTTCACTCCGCTGACGATGAGCAAGTATTCGCTTATTTCGATTTTTATAAAGACCCAACTGATCAAAATGACATGTTTTATTTGGGAGTATCTTGTAATAAACTTCAGGAGGAATTTGTGCATGATAAGTTATTAAAGATTTTTAAAAAGCTTAATACTTCTTCTCCTTTTACCTACGACATTTGGAATCATACTTTGTATTATAAGGTTTTTTTAAGTTATTTTTATTTTTATAATAGTCGGGTTGACGAAAATGATAGAAGGATGTATCATCATTATTAGTTTGTAGTTATTCATTTGATAACACTTTATTTACTGACATATTAGTTTTTATAATACCTTTATAATTGGAAATAATTTGTCATTTTTGTTTGTCATAAAACCAGTTAAAAAATGAGTAAAGTAATATTTGATAGCGCAATATCCCTCGATGGATACTTCGCTGGTGATAATAGAGGTCCTGAAAATCCCATGGGAGGTGTATCGGGCCAAATTCATTCATGGATGTTTAATCAGAAGGCTTTTTGGAATTATCTAGGAATGGATGGAGGAATTTCTGATGATAATGATGGAAAGTTAATTCGTGAAACGATCGATAGAACCGGTGCTTTCATCATGGGTAAAAGAATGTTTGAAGAGGGGGAGGTGAGTTGGCCCAATGATCTATATAAAGCAGATGTCTTTGTATTAACCCATGAAAAGCGTGATCCTTGGATACAAGATGGAACCACTCGTTTCTATTTTGTGAATGATGGGATTGAAAGTGCATTGGCCAAGGCGAAGGGTTCGGCAAAAGATAAAGATATCCGAATTCAAGGTGGAGCTAATACGATACAGCAATTTTTAAACGCAGGACTAATTGATGAGTTTTTTATTCATGTGGCACCTGTGTTTTTAGGTAGCGGAATCCGCTTGTTTGATGGTATCGATAAGAATGTTTATGATGTTAAGTTATTAGAATATATTCCTTCAGATTTTACTGTGCATTTGCGCTATAAACTTGTTAGAAAAGGGAGGTAATTCTTCGAAATGTTTTAATTAAATCCAATGGATAAAAGGAGCACTGCTAAGTAGTATGGCACGACTGTTAGATAAAATTATTGTAGTTGACATTGAAGCGACTTGCTGGGAAGGTAAAATACCAGAGGGGTCAAGTAATGATATTATAGAAATTGGAGTTTGTCTTCTCGATGTGCAAACTGGAGAAGTTTCCGATAGTAAAGGTATCCTTGTTATTCCTGAGAGATCATCTATAAGTGGTTTTTGTACACAGCTAACTACTATAACTCAAGAGATGATATCGCAAGATGGAATTACTTTCAAAGAAGCTTTAGGTATTTTACGTGATGATTATTGTTCTACCTCTAGGGCTTGGGCTAGCTTCGGAGCCTATGACTTAAACCAATTTAAGCGTCAATGTTCTGAAATGAATTTGTCATATCCGTTTGGTCCTTCTCATATCAATGTTAAAACTTTATTCGCCCTAAAGAATAAATTGAATCATGAGGTTGGTATGGCAGGAGCTTTGGACTTTTTGAAAATTCCACTTGAAGGGACTCATCATCGTGGCGTTGACGATGCAAAGAATATTGCTAAAATTTTACATTCAATTATTTTATAATACAAAATGGTAGTATGATGGATGTCGAAATTCTTAATGGTAAAAATATTATTGATATCATTTTTGATGATTTCGCAAGTTGTTTAGTGGTTCAAAATCCACTTGCGGTCGATTGGCCCGATTGTACCGGAAGTGTAGCGCGTTATTTTTCAATTTCAGATCTTCCCAATGATCAGCGAGCTTCTCATGTTAAAATGATAGATAAGGCCATGGCTGAAGGAACCGATGAGGAGCAAATGGATGCAGTTAAAGAGTTCCTAAATCTTTTCGCAAATGGAAAATATTCAATTAGTAAATACGATGTTAAGCATGGTACTGTTCAAGTGTATACGAATCATCAGATTGTTTATGCCGATAGTGTTCCGCAAAATGAGCGTTTTTCTGGGTATTACTACGACGGATATTCGGGAAATAATATTTCTTTAATTAGTAGTCAGTCGCCTGATAAAATTGATAAGGATAGAGTAGAGTATTATTGTAAGTTGATAGAGAGAGGAGCACGTCCCACTGTTTTGATTTTTTGTGTTTACAATGCAAGTACTTCAACTTATAGTAGCACTTATGTCCTCGATGGACATCATAAGCTAGAAGCTTATTTGAAAATGGAAGCAGATATTCCATTGATAAATATTGTTAAAACTGAGGACTGTGTCAATAAAACAGCAGCACTCTTAATTAATTCTCATTTAGTACTAAAGGATTTCGAATTTCAACATCTTTTTGAGAATAACGATTACTTGCAAACACTCAATTTTGTCGAGAATGAGCAACTTACTTCTTTTTTAGATTCTTATTTAGTCAATTCAAATCGTGTTGATTTATGTGTTCTTTTAACTTTGAGAAATTACTCTGGATCAAAGACTGATGCTGAGAGAGCTTGGCTTAACTCCCGAATACAGGCACTTAAGAAAAATAAAAATGTAAATTTTTGGGGCACGGCGAGTGGATTATGGGTCTATAGAAGCAAAATTAATGAGGGGAAGAATGAATATTGGTATAAAGTTGGAGTAAAATCAAATCTTGAACTTCGTAGTTGGATAAAAAAATACTTAAAGGTTAATTAGAAATATGACAAGTTTGAAAAAATACGGGTTTTCTGATGAAGATTCAGATTGGACATTTCAAGAGCATTTTAATGCATTGGAGGATTTTATGCAAAGTAATTATAACCTGAAAGGATATGTAGATTTTACTATTGAAAGTTATAATGATGATGGTGATTTTAATAAACCTCAAAAGTTTCAAGAGTTAGCTTATTCTTACTTCTGCGATAATACTAAGTTGATTGCAGATAATTTATGCTTAGGAGTAATTAAATTATTGCCTAATTTTTTGCATTTGTATAAAGGTATTGCAATGCCAGAGTTGAAAACGATTGATGATGTAAAAGCAAATGTTTCATTTGAAGCGGTAGGGATCCTAGGCGATGAAAAGGAAGGATATGCTTATTACATTGTAATGTTTAATTGTACTTGGGATGATGAACATGGTATGTCAATGCTGATGCATAAAGATCGAGCCGTTAATATGGGAGAAGGCGATATAATTTCTGAACATAGTGATATGATTCTTCAAGATAATATGTCCGTAGAGGAGTGGAAAGTTTTCGAAGAGGATAGAAGGAAGAAATGGGAGGAAAATTTAGCTCAGCAGTTGCAACAACAAAAACTCGCCGAAGTAGAGAATTATACCAAAACATTGGAGGAAAAGAAATCGAAATGGTGGAAGTTTTGGTAATACTTGATTATTATCAGTTATATTAAGTTGTAAATAATTTGATTGTATTTTGTACTTTTATTCTCATTAAGCAAGTTATAGCTGCATAGTTTGGCTGTACTGGCATATTTTTTATTTTATGCATGCTTGTTATCGAAATACCGATTGCGTTATGTGATCCAATTAAATATGTTTAGGTGCAATGATTATCTTATTATTTAATTTATGAAAAAAAATCTTCTGATCTTCGTCTTTATTTTGTTGAATTATTTATCGACAGCACAATCTTTATTTTATAAAGTTTATAATTATCCTAATCAAGTCGATTTTGGATGTGTTGTTAAGCACTCGAGTTTTGGCTTTATTGCTACTGCCGGAGGTCCTGGCAATTTACAATATTTAGTTAGAACCTATGATAATGGAGATACCTTATGGGCGAAATCTTATTCAAATGTTAGTGTTTATACCCGAGTAATTCAAACTAACGATGGTGGTTATATGCTTAGTAGTTCGAGCGGAATTATAAAGACTAATTGGTTAGGGAATGTATCGTGGGCAAAACAAACCGCAAGTACGTTGGGGCCTTATGTTATTCGTCAAACCAGCGATGGTGGTTATATTATGACGGGAGGATTTCTTTCTCCTTTCGTTTTTAAATTAAATTCTAATGGCGATTTTGTATGGGAGAAATTTTATAATATCTACTGGACTAATGGCCCTGGACAAGGATATACTACAGATATTCAACAAACTTCTGATGGTGGCTATATTATCTTAGGAAATACTTATATGTATGGTGCAGGTAGTTCTGATTATTGCCTTACTAGGACTGATAATGCTGGAAATGTTTTATGGTATAAAACTTACGGCAGTACCGGACAAGATCTTGCTGAAGCTATGCAGATAACTCCCGATGGAGGTTTTGTCATTACCGGTAGGACGTCAAGTTCAGGTGCCGGATCTTCGGATATGTACGTTGTCAAAACAGATGCTTTAGGAAATTTGTTATGGTCTAAAACTTATGGTGGCTCCGATAGCGATTATGGAACTTCTATTTCTATTACAAGTGATAACGGTTATTTGCTTTGCGGACCTTCTTATAGTTTTCCTGGAGGTCCTCTAAATAAAGTTTGTGTAATTAAAACGGATGATTTAGGTTCGGTATCTTGGTCTAATGCATATATGTATAGTGCAAATACCAATATGGCAAATGCAGCGCAGACAGCCAGCGGAGGCTACATCATAGGAGGTAGTTATTCTTTCGGCCCAAATGGTGCAATAATTCTGATTAAAACAGATACAGCAGGTAATATTGGTTGTTTTCAGTATCCTGCCCCAATTATTGAAGGTGTTCCAATTACACAAGTCGGAAGTCCAAATGATACGGTTTATGATTTTAATGATACTTTGATAAATATGTCTGTTGCGGTTTTTTCTGGATTGACTATTTCCGTTCCGTGTATCACAAATTTGCCAGAGCAAACTGAGTCTTCAATAGCAATTTATCCTAATCCTGTTTCAAATAAATTGACAATTGAATTTGCTGATGATAATTTTGCGAATGAGGAATATTGTATTTTTAATGTGTACGGACAATTAGTTCTGAAGGGGGAAATGCGTTCACGTAAGAATGATCTTGATTTATCAACTTTAGATGATGGAGTATACATTATCGATATCAAAGGAGTCCAAAGTTCTTTGAGAAAACGAATAATTAAACAGTAAACCGATAGATCATATTTTGATATACGTCAAAGTTTGATAAGTTAAGAAAGTTAATGTGAAAAAAAACTATGTCATCTGTCGCCTCCCAATCTAAAATCGTTTCATCTTTTCACGAACTAGTTGATTTTCCTTTTCAGGGTGTTGTTAATTCGGCATGCTGGCATCGTACACTCAATGGAAATTTTTCTGAGATCGTTTCGCTTCTTGATAGTCATCAGCAAAATATTAATGTCATCGAAATCGATGAATTGTTAAAACTTCCTCTTAGCGAGGATGGGAAATTAGCTGTTCAACAGATTGTTTCTGATTTTAATTCGTTGAGTGATTTTGGTGCTGATCCTGTGTTGAATTTAATACGGCATTACGAGCAAGATGTTGATAATCCCGGATTTCCAACCGATGTATATTCTTGGCATGTAGATCGAGCTCCTTTTGTATCCAGTACTTTTCTTTGTACGTATTATGGTCCAGCGAGTGAAATAATTCCGAACGCTCACGTCGAGCAAAAAATTCTTGTCCCTGATATTCGCATTGAATTACGCAAATTATTCGGAGGAAACGATACCGATTTCGATGCTTTTTTAGAAGAGAATTTCTATGATTTGCATTATCGTGCAATCTCTGATGCTCAAATTACAAATTTAGGAAACGGACATCTTTGGCGATTAGCTTGCGATTCTCCCGATAGCGCTTGTCTTCCATGTGTTCACCGAGCTCCTTTAGAAAAGAAAGGTGAAGTAAGACTCATGATGATTTGTTGATTCGAAATTAATTTGAGAGTATTTTAATAGTAGTTTGATTATGGTGTCTTGAGTTTCTTGTACGACAAATTATTTTTGTTTAATATTGGCTTCAGAAATAAATTGATCTCTCCAATTAGTTTGCGCTAACATTTATGATGAAACGTTCCCCAGTACTTCGTAATCTTCTCTTCGTGATTTTTCTATCACTTTTATCATCATGTAAAATAGGACGATTTGTGATTTATAATTTCGCTGATATTAAGGACTATAAAAAATTCCCTTCTCGACCTCTTACAAGCGGACCAGCTAAGTTTAATTTTGCTTCTACCGAGAGTGGAAAGTTCCCTGATTCATTAAGCGCCGGAGGAAAGAAGGTTTCTTTTCCTGAATTTTTGGATGATCATAAAACGGTTGCGTTTTTAATTATTCGTAATGATACTATTCAGTATGAAAAATATTTTTCCGGATATACGAAGGAAAGTATTGTGCCTTCTTTCTCGATGGCAAAGTCAATTACTTCGATTCTTATTGGATGCGCTATTGATGATGGATTAATTAAATCCGTCGATGAACCTATTACCAATTATATTCCTGAATTGAGTAAGAATGGTTTTGAGAAAGTGACTATCAAAAATGTCTTGCAAATGACTTCTGCATTGAATTTTAATGAAAGTTATTTTAACCCTTTCGGTCATGCTGCTTCTTTTTATTATGGAAGAAATTTACGTCGTGCTACCGCAAAATTGAAGTTGAAAGGTGAGCCGGGTAAAAGTTTTGAATATGTTAGTGGAAATACTCAATTGCTTGGATTAATTCTTGAGCGTTCTTTGAAAGGTAAAACGGTTACTCAATATTTTCAAGAAAAATTGTGGACACCACTCGAAATGGAATATGATGGTTCGTGGAGTATTGATAAAAAGAAAGATGGTCTGGAGAAAACGTTTTGTTGTGTGAATGCAAGAGCTCGCGATTTCGCAAAAATCGGACGTCTATACCTAAATAAAGGAAATTGGAACGGAAAACAAATTGTTTCACAAAGCTGGGTTGAACAATCTACTAAAGTTGATACAACTGATGGTAGTGCCGATTACTACCAGTACCAATGGTGGCTGCCTTCAAATAATGGAGATTTTATGGCAGAAGGAATTTTAGGACAATTTGTTTATGTCGATCCTGCAAAGAATCTTATAATTGTCCGCATGGGAAAAACACATAGCAATGTAGAATGGTCTGATTTATTTATTTCAATTGGGAAGTTTATGACGAAGTAATTGCCATTGCTTAATTAGAATACATTGTCTATTTGATGTTTTAAATCAGAGTAGGAGGAAAATGTTACTGTCAATTGGATAATTGGATATTGTGTTTATGCCATCTAAGTTTTTTAATCTCATCGAATTTCACGTTATTTAAAGTCTGAAATATTATTTGATGAAAGTAGATACTGAAATTTCAAATTACATAGCAACACTTCCAGCTGCTAAGCAAACGGATATGCATGCTTTGTACGATTTAATAATAAGTATAATGCCTAACAGTAAATTATGGTTTCTCGACGGTCGTGATGAGTCAGGTAAGGTGGTGTCGAATCCCAATATCGGTTTCGGGTCTTATTCTATTCATTATGCCGATGGGAAGTCAAAGGAGTTCTATCAAATCGGACTTAGTGCAAATACTACCGGTATTTCGGTTTATATTATGGGTATAAGCGATAGGAAATTGCTGGTTGAAAACTTTGCATCTAGTATTGGTAAGGCTTCCGTTACTGGTTATTGTATTAAATTTAAATCGTTGAAAGATATTGATCAGAATGTTTTGGGAAAGGCTATCCGCTTTGGATTAAAAGAATCAGCGAAAAGCAATTAATTTGCAGGTAATTGATTTAAAAACTGCAATATTTCAACTTGATGAAAAACTATTTAAATTTCCTTATTTAATTTACGATTATGAATACCGACTTAGAAATAGTTAGCTCACGTGTTTTAGAAGTTTCAATCGAAAATCTTTATAATGCATTTGCTGACCCCGATAAATTAAGAATTTGGTGGGGCCCAGAGGGGTTTACCAATACAATTCATGAATTCGATTTAAAACCCGGAGGCAAATGGTTACTTACAATGCATGGTCCCGATAAAGGGAATTACGAAAACTCTTCCATATTTGAATTCGTCAATCCATTGGAATTAATTCGATGGAAACGCTTATCCCAACCCTTATTTGATATGGAAGTCGGATTTAAATCGATTGATGAAGCTCATTCCCAAATTTCTTTCCGCATGATTTTTGAATCGCCCGAATTGTGTAATAAAATGAAACCATTCGTTGTTCCGAAAAATGAAGAAAATTTTGATCGATTGGAACAAATGATAAAATTACTTTAGGATATAGATGTTATTGCGAGTTTTTCGAGTTGAGTAAATGTGGATTTAAATCAGCTGTTCTATTGTTACGCAACCTTGTATTATTGTTGAAACAATTAATAGGATCAAAATTTGTGCCAAATGGGAGTTTTGTGAATGTGAATTATAGTTCGCTTTGTTTATATTAATAAATAAATACGAAATGGTATTGGGCTTTTTTGAAATTATTTAATTTAGTATTTCTAACTTATAAAATATTAACCATGAAACCACTATTATGTATTCGAAGTTTCAAGTTTTTAACTTGCAGTTTGTTGTTTGTTTTATTGCTGAGTGTTCATTCGTTTAGCTATGGACAAGGGCCGTTCGTTTGGCAAAATAATTTTAGTCGCCCAGGGGTCTCCGCAACTGGTCCGTATGTCGAGTCAACCGATATAACTTATACCGAAAATGGAAGTGCCATTGTCGCCGGTGCAACATTAGATTTGTTAGGGGCTTCAACCGGTGAAACCGATGCCTGTATTTTGAAATATTCATCTTCAGGTGTGTTGATGAATACTTTTTATTTTGATTATAATTCGACCCATGGATTTGATAAGGTTGTTAAAATTGTTGCAAAAGGCAACTACCTGTATGCATTAATTAAGGGTCATTTCAACGTAGCTCCCACTTATGATTACGATATCCAGTTGTTTAAAATGGATACGAATTTAACTGTGATCTCTAGTAATTATTTTAATGGTACGGGCAATGTAAACGATATTCCAGTTGATATGGGAATTGACATGTATGGTAATGTTTATGTTGTTGGAAATACTTCTCGTACTGCTACCGGTGGAGATATTTTATTGTTGAAGTATGATCCTAATTTGGTATCGATGTTTGTAAAATACTTTTCATCAACAGGTGTAGCTAATGATGTTGCTACAGCAATGAAAGTTGAACCTACCGGTGTATGTGATATTACTGGATCAGCATATAGTTCTACTTTGGGAAATCGTTTGTTGGCCATGAAGTATTGGGGGAATGGTATTTCGTTATGGACAAGATATCACGATGCAAATCTATCAGCAGCAGCCGATGATATAGGGACCTCAATATCTTATGATCCTTCAACCGGTGATGTTTTTGTTACCGGGAAGGGATACTATGGAACTAATTATGATTGGGTAGTTGCTAAGTTTAATGGAATTGATGGCACAAAAGCGTGGTCAAAACGTTTTTCTGGGCTCGATAATAATAATGATGCGGGAATAGATATTTCTTATTATAGTTCTTCGGCGCTTTATGTAGTAGGAAATTTTAAATCTACTTCTGCTGGAGTGTCATTACCTAGTGTTGTATTGAAAAAGTTATTGCCTTCTGATGGGTCATCAGTTTGGTCAAAAACATATACTGGTATTACAGCAACGCCTAATGCTTCTTCTTCCGGTGCTTATGCTTCATCGTTATTTGTTACTCCTAATGAAAATGTTTATGTTTTGGGTACAACATATATTCAAACTCCTACCTACAATGAAGCAAATCATTTAGTCTTGAAATATTCTTCAGCTGGTGTCCTTAATTGGTCTGATTTACGAAATGCAAGCTCGTTCTCTGGATTCCAATCTTTTAAAGCAGTTAAAGCAACCTATATTCCTTCGTCACAAACGCTATATGTTGCAGGTACTATGAATGTTACTATGAGTTTTATTGGCTCTATGACAATCACTAAATATGCGCCAACTTCAATTTTACCACCTTCAAACCTTGAATCGCGAAGTAACCTGGAAAATTCAAACATTGATTTTAATTTATATCCTAATCCTTGTAGCAATAGTATAAATGTAAATTCAATGGGGCTTAACGAATTTACGAGTATTAAAATTGTTGATATCAATGGAAGAGTTGTTTACGTTTCCGGTAAGGCTACTTTGCCTATTAACATTCCAACCGACCAACTGTCGAATGGTTTGTACCATTTAATTTTAAATAATAACGGATCGTTAGTGACAAAGAAGTTTCTGAAAGAGTAGTTGCTTTAGTTAGCTGTTGAATTTATAGAGGCGATCAGGATTTTATTCTTGATCGCCTTTAATTTATTAATGCAAGTTTTATTGTTTTGATCTAAAATGGTACAATAGGCATAAGTATGTGTTTTGTGGATTGTTTTTTACTGATTTGATGTTTTGGATATCGTTGGAGAATATTTTTGTTACTGCTCAATTAAATAATTGTCACAGATTTGCATTATTTCCTTCCTTCGTCGATATTATTATGTCGGTTTTTATCTTGAGTGTTTTTTATTCTCTACTTTTAAATCCTCTTCGATTGTTTCATTAATTATAATTTCAAGTCCGTTATATGAGAAAATTACTTTTATGTTTTCTGCTCTTTGTTTGTTCTATAGCAAAGGCTCAGTTTGTTTGGCAAAACCCTATTACTACAGGAGAACGTTTTCATGCTCTTCACTTTTTTTCGCCTTTACTAGGATGGGCAGGAGGAGATGTCGGCACTTTGTTGAATACAACAGATGGTGGATTAACTTGGAATAAACAATCTTTGGGTACTTGTGATAATGTTATGCAAATTCAGTTTGTTTCGTCTACAGAAGGTTGGACTGTTGCTGGAAATAAGTTGTATCACACGATTGATGGAGGTAATAGCTGGATTAATTTTCCAGTGTTGTCTTATAATGTTGTTTCTTATGTCGATTTTATTTCTTCTGTTGAAGGATGGGTTCGTACTGAAGGAGGATTGTTATATACTAATGATGCTGGTCTTTCATGGACATTAAAAAATGCATCCGTTTCTAGCTTGTTCAAATTTGCGAATACTCGTAAAGGTTGGCAAATTACTCCATTCGGTGGAGTGAAATATTCGACTGATGGAGGATCTACATGGTCAACTCAAGTGAGTGGTGTGTCCGAAAATATTTTATCAATCAATATCATTGATTCTAATGAAGTATGGATGTGTGGTGTCAGCGGATTAATTCATACTGTTAATGCAGGTACAAATTGGATTGTAAATATTCCTTGCCGATTAGCAATTGGTTCAACCCTTCCTTTTTTTACTGATTGTCATTTTAGTGATGCCGCTACTGGTTGGGCTATAAGTCCTATATATGAATCTCTTTTATCTACTACTAACGGCGGATTATCTTGGCAAGTACATCCTGTGAAAGGTGAACTAGTTTATTGCGCTGATTCATTAAATGGAGTAATCGCTGGCGATTATTTATGCACTACTTCAAATACTGCCGCCTCGGTAAATAATGTCTTTGATGCGGTTACTTATAACTCTTTAAATTCTATTCACTTTGCAGATTCTTTAAATGGTTGGACAGTAGGTGATAGCGGAGCTATTTTGCATACCACTTCAAGTGGTGCTGTTTGGATTCAACAGAATGTAATAACAAGTTCCGATTTAAAGTCTGTTTTTACTATCAATTCTAATGAAGCATGGATTGCAGGGAATTTATCTGATTCTCTTTTGCATACTGTCGATGCAGGTTTGTCATGGCAAGTTTTTTCTAGTGGGACTTCCCAGAGTTTAAATAAATTGTTCTTCCTAAATGCTCAATTAGGATGGGCTGTTGGAGATAGTGGAACTATTATTAAAACAGTGGATGCTGGTAATACTTGGAACATCATCAACTCAAATTTCACTCAAAAGTTAAACTCGGTTTGTTTCGTAAATCCGAATGAAGGATGGGCAGTGGGTGATAGCGGAATAATCATTAAAACTAATGATGGCGGACAAACATGGAATGTTCAGAGCATCGCGTTTGTAGACGCATTAAATGATGTTCGATTTATTTCTCCATTGAGAGGCTGGACAGTAGGAGAGAGCTCAATGATTTTGTATACTAATGACGGAGGACAAACATGGAATCAACAAGCGGTGAATATTTCAGGAGATGTTTTTGCGTTAAATGAAATTGTTTTTACTGATTCTTTAACAGGATTTGTAACAGGCTTCGCTCCTTCAATATTTAAAACTACCGACGGAGGAAATACATGGAATCGCGATGAATGTGCCCCTTATAATAGAGTCATTAATTCGATCTGTAACATCGGACAAAATAATATTTGGATAGCCGGCGAAAATGGCTCTGTTCTTTTTTATGATGCAAGTGCTACGAGCGTTTCTCTTCCTGAAAATAATGCATTGCAGGGTGAAGCAATCTCCATCTACCCAAACCCCACTTCCTCTAATGCAGTATTAGAAATGCAAAACGATTTAATTAATGCCTCGCTTGTTATCTATAATAACCTCGGACAAGCATTCTATTCCTTATCCAACATCAATGGCAAAAAGATCGAATTAGATTGCTCGCATTTCGTTAATGGAATTTACTTCTTGCAAATAAAAAATGCAGATGCAAAATTACTTTCATCTAAATTAATAATTCAGCATTAACCCTTTTAATGCGTCTCTCCAACCACCCGAGCTTCGCTCCATTAGCACATTAGCACATTAGCACATTAGCACATTAGCACATTAGCACATTAGCACATTAGCACATTAGCACATTAGCACATTAGCACATTAGCACATTAGCACAATAGCACATTAGCACATTAATCTTCTTCTTCAATCTCAAACTCCGCATCTTTCTCCCATATCTCCATTTCACATGGCTTGCAGTTGAATTTTAATTTGTATTCTAATTCTCCTTGCTTTAACACTAATGGTT